>Ga0163154_10000773_pt1 | contig 49934 bp, 41 predicted proteins | sample OliLakLV19MP9P1_FD_148649 | JGI IMG/M metagenome (GOLD analysis project Ga0163154, IMG submission 148649) | Freshwater microbial mat bacterial communities from Lake Vanda, McMurdo Dry Valleys, Antarctica - Oligotrophic Lake LV.19.MP9.P1 | ecosystem: Environmental > Aquatic > Freshwater > Lake >...
ACTCGGCCGAATCGCCCGCAAACCCGCACTGCAATCTCCCTCCAGTTCAACGCTGAAAAAGAACCACAATAAGGCTCGCGTTCGCGCCAGGTCGGTTTAGGTGAAAAACCGGCCAAGATAGTTGTCGTCGAACACCGATGGACACGCCGGGACGGCGGGCACTCCAGCCACCGTCTAGATCGTTCGCTGTGACCTGAATAGTCTGTTGTAGTCGAATAGGCGCACGATTTGCGCTGTGATGCTCTTACAGTCCGGGTGTTTTGGATTAATCAACGCAGCGCGTTCTTCGGGAACAATGACCGAAGGCGCCAACAGGATTGACGATCGCAGCGCTGTCAGCCAGGCAGAGCCAATTTTCACGCTGGCACGGCCAGCGGGGATCGCTGACCACGCCGGTGGCAAAGAGGCGAGGTCTAGTTCCTCAGCCAAGACCCAAACGTCATCCGGCACATTGATCTCCAGCAGGTAGCGGTTCAGCGGCAGGCCGACATCGTCGATGTGTGCCGCAGTCTCAAGGACTGCCATCGAGATCGTGGGCGCGGCGTAGACGACTGGCTCACCAGTGTCATTCCAGCGCCCCGGTCGTTTTGCCGCGCCGCTTCCACTGAGATCGTCCGCGCGGTACTGACGTGTGTCTGCGGCGATGCGCCACAACTTCATTGGTAGGCGCCGCTCTCGATGGAGCCCAGCAGCCTTGCCACTATCTCCAGACCTGTGGGTGTGCCGATCAGGTCGGCAGGTTTGCGACCGCCAAGGGCCGACTGCGGCCGCTCGATCCACAGACCAAGCCACTTGGCCGCATCGAAATTTTTCGCCTCGGCAGCCGTGCTGTTGCGCACGATGTCCTGCGCAATCCCAAGGAGTCGGATCAACCCGACGGCGGCTTGTCCACTGCTGCCACTGATTCGCTCGCCGGCCGCGGCCTTTTTCTCTGCGGTGGCCTTGGGAACGCCCAGGATGGCAAACGTCCGGGAGGTTGCGACCTCCATTTTCCTTGAGAGTTCTTTGATGAAGGAGCCTGACACACCTTGCCGCTCTAGCTCCACTATCTGCATCGGTGTTGCGCTAACGATGGCGCGTACATACGCGTCGACGCCCTTGTTGCGTTGATACGTAGTGATCGTCAGCTTGTCATTGCGCCGGGCAAGCGTTGGTTCGGCGAAAGAACCTGCTGGCTTGGACGCGCGGCCGTGCGCCTTGGCGGTTGAACGGGCCTTGACGAATGGGGATGACATCGTACACTTCTCATGGTCTATATTGAGTCGAAGTATAGTCCTAAACGAGACAGATCAAAGAAAGTTCGATTCTGAAGCGCTTGCGGTAGACGTGCGGGGCGGTTGTTGATGCAGCAGTACCGCGACGGTAAAAACAATGACGAAGATACTCGGCGGGACAATCCGCTAGGTCATTTGATGCCAGCACTTTTTTGGCAGCATTTCGAACAGCAGAAGGGCTCGTTGACGCCGCCGAGGAGCAACGCTGCGTATTTCGGACCGACGTGACCGGCTGTTTCGGTGACGTGACCGGCAGAAGAATCGGATCCGATTGGTCGGGTGTTGGCGGGTGAAAGGCCCGGCCTTCGACGTCATTGACGAAGTGCTGCTGACCATCGACGCAGAACGCGGCATCCAGAAGGCGAAGTACCGAGGCGAGCTGTTTCCCGCCGCCGCAGCCGCGGACCCGCTGGGCACGTTGTTTCGCGACTTCTTCCAGCGCGACCGCGACGGCAACCCCAAGGGCATCAGCGTTATCGACCTGGAGAATTTCGCATGATCGCCAACGAACGGCAATGCCAGATCAGCAAGGCACAGATCGCCAAGTTCCGCGCAGCCATCGACGCGCCGGACAGCAACACTCGCACGCTCCACCCGCAGGCGCAGAAGGCGCTGCGTCAGGCGGCTCAAAGTCAGCTCGATGATCTCCTGGTGGAGGTGGCCGATTGCGAGCGGCTGCGCAACGGGCAACTGACGGCAATCACCGTGGAGTCCATCGCCGACTTAGCGCCCGCACTGATCAAGGCCCGAATCATGCGCAACTGGACCCAGAAAGAGCTGGCCGACAAGCTGGCGGTGGCCGAGCAGCAAGTCCAGCGCTACGAAGCGACACAGTACAAAGGTGTGTCGGTTGAGCGCCTGCAGGCGGTGGCCGATGCGCTGAAGCTGCGGCTACGCGAGGTGATCACGTTCGAGCCCCTGTAGAGGCGAGGAGCGCATCAGTGGCTGGCAGCATTGAAGGCGACGCCGACGCGCGCTGCCAAGGCACCGAGTTTCTTGTCTAGCGTCCAGAGCATTATGTTCGGAGTGAGTAGAACGGAGGCGAGTAATGCCATATCAATGGCGCCGCAGCCCGAGGCATGGAATTGCTCCCGCTCGATCAGGGCAAGTATCTCGTCCGTTGTCGCGACGATGCCCTGTTGCAGCCCCTTGAGATCTCCGATTGTGCGCTCGCGTGGTGCCGGTGGGGTTCCGCACGCGAGTTCGAGCACGATAAGCGGATGGCACAGTATCTGGTCCATCGCAACCATCGATTGAAGCACTGGGTTGGCGCGGCGGAAATGCGCAACCCATACCGATGTATCCGCGAGGACCGTGGTCACCGGCTCAGATTATCTGCTGGTCGCCGACGCGGTATGTCCTTCATCGCTGGGGCCTTGCCGCCTAAAGCCGCAAGCCGTTTGCCCGCCTGCACGCGCACAAATACCTTCATCGCTTCACGAAACAAAGCGCCCTTGTCCATTCCCGGATCGGCAACGTCCAACGCCCTTTGATAGAGATCATCATCAATGGTGACAGTTGTTCTCATGCGATACCTTATCATCAAATATGATACATAATAGCATCAAATTGGGTGTACGTCGACGGGCGAGGCCTGATCGCATGGCCTACCCCCTCGAATCCCTGCCGCGGCCCGCGTTCACATCACCGCGGTGGGTGTCCCGGACCTTGTCGCCGCCGCAGTGATGTGGGCGTCATCGATTTTCCTGCAGAGGTGCCGGCTGGCGTGGGATTAGCCGTCGTTTTCGTGTGCCTCGCCGCCTGACGCGGCATTGCGGGCCTGAAAATCGTGCGCTACCGCGCGAACCCGCAACGGCGGTGCCGCTTTGTGGTCGCGCCCGAAAAGATTTGCGACAGTCCATGCATTTTGTTTTTGCCGTCAGGTCGGAATTGGTCGTGACGGCAAAAAACCGAGGTTGGAATCCAGCATCCATGCGGGTTTCCAGGCTACTGGCACCGGTTGCGCCTGGACGGTAAATCTCGCAGCCCTCCGCATCGACACGCAGCCTCTCGTGTCCATCGCGCGCGACCAGCGGGGGTCAGGTTGCAATTCTCAAATATCAGCCGCGTTGCGTCGCCCCAAACCTTCAGCGATGAATGCCAGCACCAAGGAATTGAGCGACACGCCTTCAGTTTTTGCTCTTGCGGTCAGTTGCATGTGCATGGAGCGTGGAAGCCGTGCCAGGACCTTTCCGGAGGCAGATGCAGGCGTAAAGTCTTCCACGTTGAAAGCCGGCGCAGGGATTTCCCGCCCCATATCCACCATGGCGCTTACCGTTGTAATAAAGGCTTCGCGGCCATCCGCGATCGCTTCGAGTTCTGTTGCGCCGTCTGCCACCACGCCGGGAATATCGGGCATGGTGAACATGAAGCCCCCACCGTGAGCCATATCAATCGGGCCGACGACATGGCTGTAGGCCTCGAAAGGGAAGGTGGGCTTCACTCTTGCAATAGTCTTAACGGTCATGGCTTCTCCTGAATCTGGTCAATCAGCGCCACAAAGCGCTTGATGTAAATGGCCTTGATGGGCCGGTGTGCCGGTACGGACAATGGGTCTCTTGCGGTCGGATGTGAAAAAACGTGGTGGCTGCCTCCGGTGCTTCGCACCTCCATGCCGCACTGTTTGGCCACCGTGAGCAGTTTTGCCATGGCCCAGTCGTTGGGATTTTGGCGCATCGCGCTCAGTAACTTGGTTGCCGTATTCATTTCCTCAATGATAGCGCCGGTAATATCATTTTGCAAGTGCAAGTCTTTTCCAACGAGCTGTGAACCTGGAGGACAGCAAGAAAATCCGCAAACACGCGAACGTTTCCGCAGGCTTTTTCGCGTCGGCCGAGCTCGGTCTGGCTTCCTCTTGCAGGAATGCGAAGCGTAGGGCAAGCGCAGCGCGCAGGCCGGGAACGCAGAGACCACGGGAGGCGTCAGGGATCAAAGCCGGATGGCCATGACTCGGCACGAGGCATGGGGCAACGCCCGCGGGCCCGATGGCGGCATGCCGGGACCGCAGGCTTGAGCAACTGATGGCCAAGCGCCTTCTCGAGTTCCCGCACTTGGCCGCTGATGGTATGGACCGGCATGTCCAGCCGCTCGGCCGCGCCGGCGCAGCCGCCTTCCTTGGTGACGCCTCAGAAGGAATGCGGGCGGCGGTAGTTGAGCATGCCGATCCAACATCGGAAAAACAGAAGTTTATCTCTGCCTTGCACTGGTTTATTCGAATCCCAAAGTGCTGAATACTATCGCCTGCTGTTACTCAATACGGACGAAACAATCATGCTCTACGCACTCAGCTGGTTTGTGATCTTCAGCCTTCTTGCACTTTGGTCGCTGGCAACCTGGGCGGCGCATGCCTTCGCCGTGTGGGCGGTCTCGAATGCAGGCACGTTGACAGGCGCCGCATCGGGCGTCGAGGTTCGTCTGCCGGAGTGGCTCGCCGCCTGGGTGCCGCCGCAAGTCGCGCAGGCGATCACCGCGCTGCTGTCGGGCCTGGCGCCGCTCGTCGAGAGTCTGCTTCAGGCCGCGCCGGCGCTGGCCGGCGGCCTGACCGTGGCGACATGGGTGATCTGGGGCCTCGGCAGCGCGCTGCTGGTACTGCTGGGGGCAGGGCTGCACCTGCTCGTTGCGATGTGGCGCCGCCACGGTGGCGGCTCTGGTCCGCAGCCGGCCCGGCGGGCGGCCGCATGACGGCAAGGCTCACCTCGCGCTGGCGCGACGGCTGTACGGAACCGGATCGCGTGGCCGTCTGCGTGGGGCGGTCCTGGTCGCTGATGGCTCAACTGGCGTCGACGCTCACCGGTCCGATCGGGCTGGCGTTGCGATGGCAAGGGCCCCGGCCCATGGGCATGGTGCTGCCCGCGGCTGTGCAGGCGGCACCGCAGTGCTGCGCCGGGCGTTCACGTCCGGTTCCGGGACTTGCACCAAGCCGGGCCGATGAACGGCCAAAAAGGTGGACCGGCCTGCAGTGGACAGGCGTTTGTGGTTACATTGCCCAATCATGAACATGCTTACATTTCTCGGCGGGCTCATTTTGCTGGTCATCGGCGCCAGCACGCTGGTGCGCGGCGCGTCCAAACTGGCGATGTCGTTCGGTATCAGCCCGCTCGTCGTCGGACTCACCATCGTCGCCTTTGGCACCAGCGCGCCCGAAGTCGCGGTGAGTGTCGGCGCCGTGCTCGACGGCAAGGCCGACATCGCCATCGGCAACGTGGTGGGCAGCAACATACTCAACGTGCTGTTCATCCTGGGCATCAGCGCCCTGATCGCGCCCCTGGTGGTCAATATCCAGCTGATCCGGCAGGAGGTGCCGATCATGTTGGGCGCGAGCCTGCTGCTGCTGGCGCTCACGCTGGATGGCCAGCTCTCGTTCCTGGACGGTGGCTTGCTGTTCGCTCTGCTTTTGGCCTACACCGTGTTCCTGGTCGTGCAGTCGCGCCGCGAGACCCAGGCCGCCAAGGACGAATTTGCCGACGCGATACAGCCCGCCGGGACCGGCGCCTGGGACAGCCACTGGGCGGCACAGGTCGGCCTGATCGCCGCCGGCCTGGTGGCGCTGGTGTTAGGCTCGGACTACCTGGTACAGGCCTCGGTCAGTTTCGCCAAGGCCATGGGTGTGAGCGACCTTGTCATCGGCCTGACCATCGTCGCCGCTGGCACCAGCATGCCCGAGGTGGCCACCAGCATCACCGCGGCGATCAAGGGCGAACGCGACATCGCGGTGGGCAACGTCGTCGGCAGCAGCACCTTCAACATCCTGGGCTGCCTGGGCTTGTCGGGGCTGGTGTCGGGCGACCTGGGCGTGGTGATGGCGCCGTCGCTGCTGGCCTTCGATATCTGGGTGATGCTGGCGGTGGCGCTGGCCTGCCTGCCGGTTTTCATGACCGGCCGCGAGATCGCGCGCTGGGAAGGCGGCGTCTTCCTCGGCTATTACTTCGCCTACGTGGCCTACCTGGTCCTGGCGGCGCAGCAGCACGACGCGCTGCAGGCCTTCTCGGGCGTGATGATGGGCTTTGTGGTGCCGCTGACTTTGATGACGCTGGTGGTGATGGCGATTCGCCGCCCGGCCGCAGCCGGCGAGCCCTGAGCCGATGAGCCCTGCCGACAAACTGCGCGCTCGCATACATGCCTTGCAGGAAGGCGTTAAAGCGGCGTATCGACAGCGACGCAGCGTCAGGGAGACCAAGCGCGCGCCCAATTCGCCGGCGAACTATAGCGCCAGCAGCGTCATCACAAGGGTTCAAAGTTCGCTTTCTGCAGCGGTCACGCGCGCTGGTCGCGTTGACGGTGACCTTCGGTCTGATGGCCGGCGCTGGCGACGATGCTCATCGGGTTGGGGCTGCGGTTTCGCGACGGCGTCGCAGTCGTCCTTGCGCTTGATTTAAATTTGAATGGGCTTTTTCGATGATCTACGCGACCCTCAAGACTGTGCATGTGCTGTCCATCATCGTGTGGATCGGCGGCATGGTGTTTGCGCACTTCTTCCTGCGCCCCGCCGTCACCCAGCTCGAACCGCCAGTGCGGTTGCGACTCATGCACGACGTGCTCGGCCGCTTTTTCCGCGCCGTGCTCGTGGCCTCGTTGTTGACTCTGGCCAGCGGTGTATGGATGCTGGGCCGCGTGGCCAAGCAGGTGGTGCAGTCCGGTGGCAGCTTCGAGATGCCGCTGGCCTGGACCATCATGGCGGTGCTTGGCGTCGCGATGGTCGCGATATTCATGCACATCCGCTTCGTTCTCTACAAGCGGTTCGGCCGCTCCGTGGCGGCTGCCGAGTGGGCCGCCGGCGGTGCGGCCCTGGCACAGATCCGCAACTGGGTCTCGATCAACCTCGGCCTTGGCGTGCTGGTATTGCTCGTGACGCTGCTGCGCTGGACGGCCTGAATCAAGTCGCTGCAGGAGTCCAGCCTTCGAACGTCGGCTGGCGCAAACGTCTAACCGCCGCTCAGGGTCGGTTGCGGGTCGCGCCCGGCCGCTGAGAAACTGTTTGGCACGAAACTGGGCGCGCTGCTGCAGCGACGAGCGAACCGAGGCCTCTTTGATCTGCACCAGGGACTGGAGCAACTCACGCTGGCGGCAGAAAAGATCATCGCCTGTTTTGACCACTATCTGGCAATCCTGTCAGATGTGTGTGGGCTTGTGAGCGACTCCGCAGGTGAGGCGCTGCCTGGCTAGCGCCGCGTTCGCCGGCATGGCCTGGCGGCATTGGCCCCGCTCACGGCGCCTGGAACACGTAATACCATCACGCTTCTACCAGGAGAAATACGATGATCGCCTACACCTGCTTCGGCACCAACGACCTGCCCCGCGCCAAGGCGTTCTACGATGTCTTGTTCGCCGCCATCGGCATCAAGCGGCTGATGGATTGGGGCGAGCAGGGCGCCGCCTGGGGGACCGATTTCTCGCAGCCCATGTTCGGCGTGCTCACCCCTTACGACAAGAAGGCTGCCACCGTCGGCAACGGCACCATGATCGCGGTGCTTTGCCAGTCGGAAGAGCAGGTGCGCGCGCTGCACGCCATGGCACTGCAGCTTGGCGGACAGGACGAAGGCGCGCCCGGCCCGCGCAGCGAGGGCTTCTACGCCGGCTACTTCCGCGACCTGGACGGCAACAAGCTCAACGGCTTCACCATGACGCCGCCGGCTGGCTGAGCGCGCCCTCGCATCGGTTGGCAGTGCGGCAGGCGAATCGACATCGGCTTGCCAGGTTGTTCGCGCCGGCCGCGCGCAGAGGCAGGTAAACTTGTTGCCGCAGCGCGCTTGTCCAGGTGGCGCCGAGGGTCCGCGACCCACGGACTGCTGCCTCAGGAAGGCGCCGGGGTTCACAGGTTGACGCGAAAGGGATTTTCGATGACGGTAGCTTACATGCAGGCCATTGCCGAGCGCTACAAGGCGATCGGCTACACCCCTTATCGCTGGTTCAAAGCCGAGGAAGGGCCAGCCTGGATGCCGCTGGCGAAGCCACTGGCGGATTCACGCATTGGCGTGTTGTCGACCGCCGGTGCCTATGCCCTCGGGCAGATGGCATACCACTACAAGGACGACACCTCGATCCGGCGCATCGCGTCGCTCACGCCGGCGGCCGAACTGCGGTTTTCGCACATCACGGAGAACTACCTCAAGGACGCGCGGCGCGACCCGGATTGCCTGGTTCCTCTGACGGCGCTGCGCGCGCTGGCGGCCGACGGGTTCATCGGCGGCCTGGCCGACGAGGTCTTTTCCTGCATGGGCGGGGTGTATTCGCAGCGGCGCGTGCGTGAGGAGATCGCGCCGGCGTTGCTGGCGGCGTTGCGCCAGCAGAAGGTTGACGCGGCGCTTCTTGTAGCGATGTGACCGGTATGCCACCAGACCGTGTGTCTGGTTGCCCGCCACCTGGAGGCGCACGGCATTCCGACCATGTGCCTGGGTAGCGCTCTCGACATTTTCGCGGCCGGCCGCGCGCCGCGCGCCACGCTGGTCGACTACCCGCTGGGACATTCGACCGGCAAGCCCTTCGACCCGGCGGACCAGCTTGACATTGTGCGCGCCGCGCTCGCAGGTCTGCAAAGCATGACTCGGGCCGAGACGATCACGCGTCTGCCCAATCAATGGGATACCCAGGGGCTGTGGCGCGCGGACGCGATGCGTGCGGATGGCGGCGACGCGCGCCAGCCGCGCGACGAGACGCCGCAGTTCCAGCATGCAGACGATCGCGCAGCGGCGCGCGCCAGCGGCGCCCTGCGCGACTGAGCGGAAAATGGCACCCTTCGACCCATCACCCGCACAGGCCAGCCGGGAGCAAGACATGCACACCATTCAGGTTACCCAGCCCGCCCGCATTGCGGTCCTCGGCAGCGGAACGCGCGCAGCGGCGATGCCGCCGCATTTGACCGAACTCGCCAATGCCCACTACGTACCGCAGCTCATCGACTCGCGCTTGCCCGCTTTTGCCGGCAATCCGTATGACCGCCTCGTGGTGGATCTGGCCTATGTCGAGATGGCCCAGCGCGCCCAGGCGAGTGCCTGCGCCGCGATTTTCATCAACACCTATGCGGACTATGGCATCGCGGCAATGCGCGCAGCGGTAACGATTCCGGTGGTCGGCGCCGGTGAGGCGGCGATGACCATCGCGGCCGAAGGCGGGCGAAAATTCTCCATCGTGACGGTCTGGCCACCGTCGATGAAGTTCATCTACGACGAACGCACGCGCGCGGTGGCGGCGGGTGCCGCCTGCCTGCGGGTGCGGCATGTATCGCCCGAGGATGAGCTGCTGCGCCTGGGTAGCGCAGAGGGCGTGCAGGAGCGCATGGCACGGCGCGAGGATGCGGTCATCGAGATGATCGTGCGTGAATGCGAGCGTGCGATCGGTGAAGACGGCGCGCAGGCGATCGTTCTGGGTTGTACCTGCATGGCGCCGGTCGGGCCGCAGGTCGCCGCAGCGGTTGCTGTGCCGGTGATTGAAGGCTCGCGCGCCGGCTATCGCGCCGCCGTCGCGGCGGCGCAAACACCGCAGGCGCCGGCTGCCGGTTCGCGCACTGCGCGTGCCACGCTGATTCCCTCGATCGTCGACTCGTACGTGAACGCAGTGCCCGGCACACAGGCGGCGCCAGCGGCCGCCCAATGCGCGGTCTGCGTGTTCTGAGCGGCCGGCCTGCGCGCGTGCTTCTACCTTGAGAAGCCCGCTTGCAGTTGAAATGCGCTCTCAGATGCCGAACAAGGTTGCAGCAGTCTTGCCCAGCACCCATTCCTTCTGTGCCTCGCTGATGCCTGAGTCGTCGACAATCGCAAGCGAGCGGGTGTAGATGTCCGCCGGGGTCTTGAGCGCGGCCCAGGTCTGCTCCCAGTCGGTACCGAAGATCACGCGATCGGCGCCGATCTCGGCCACCGCGCGCGCCACGTGTGCGGGCTTGCTCTGCACCGTATCGAGGTAGACGTTGTCGTGCTTGAAGGCGATCAAGAGGCACATCTCGAACAGCGCGTCGTAGCCGCGGCCCATCTTGGTGATGATGAACGGCACTTCGGGAAAGCGTTCCGCCAGATCGTCGACGAAGGTCGGCACGCCGTGGTAAATCGGGGTGCCGAACTGTGTCCACGCGGTCTGGAACATGATCGGCATGCGATGCCGCGCAAGAATCTCCAGCAACGGCGCCAAGTCGCGGGCGATTTTTTCCGGCGCCGATTCGGCGCTGAAGCGCGACACCCGGATCTCGCCCATGCCTTTCAAACCAAGTTCGTTCACCCAATAATCCATGCTGCGGCCGAGTTCGGCGTAGTCGAGCGCATCCTGCTGGCCGGAAATGCGGGTGTTGTAGATCGGCCTGAAGAGGCCGGTGAAACGCTCGGGATGGCGGCGCACCGCCTGCGCCACCGCCTCGTTGGTGCCGATACCGCGCGACTGGATCACTGCACGGTCGATTCCGGCCTGGTCCATTTCGGCCAGCATTTCCTCGGTCAGGTCATCGGTACCCTTGAGCATCTGCTGGAACAGTTCAGGGTTGCGGCGACGCAACAGAATCGGATCGCGCACTGTCTTGATGTGATTGCTCAGATCGAGTCCCTGGTTGCCGAACGGATGGGTGTGGGCGTCGATGATCGGGTAGTTGCGCTGCCGTTGCGTGCCGGACGCTTGCCTCGGCGAAGGGTTGCTCATGCAAACTCCAGAGTCTGTGGGGCAGAGCAGTATCGGAGGCGTACCGAGGCGTGTCAAGGCGCTGCCCAGCCACGCCCCGTGGCTGCTGACCTGGTCATGCGTTGTGGCGCCTGCGCCGTTGCGACTTCGCGCTAAACTGGATGAACCACATTCAATTCATTTACCGACCGACATCCTCCAGATGAAATTCAAACCTCTCGGCCGTACCGGGGTCCAGGTCTCCGAACTCTGCTTCGGCACCATGTCTTTCGGCGGCGACGCCGACGCAGCCACCTCGGCTGCCATGTACCAGGCCTGCCGTGACGACGGCATCAATTTCTTCGACTGTGCCGACCAGTACAACAAGGGCCGCGCAGAAGAGATCCTGGGCACACTGATGCAAGGTCATCGCGACGACCTGGTCATCACCACCAAGTGCTACAACCCGACGGGTGACGACATCAATGCGCGCGGCACTTCACGCCGCCACGTGGTACGAGCGATCGAGGCGAGCCTGAAACGTCTCAAGACCGACCGCGTCGACGTGCTGTTCCTGCACCAGTTCGACAAACGCACGCCGATTGAGGAATCCATGCGGGCGCTGGAGGACGCGGTGCGCGCCGGCAAGGTGCTGTACCCGGCGGTCAGCAACTACGCCGCCTGGCAGGTGCAGCGCGCCGTCGGCATCCAGGAACACAACAACTGGGCGCGCCTCGCGGTGATCCAGCCGATGTACAACCTGGTCAAGCGCCAGGCCGAGGTCGAGATCCTGCCGATGGCCGAGGCTAATGGCATCGGCGTGATCCCCTACAGCCCGGCTGCGGCGGGGCTTCTTTCGGGCAAGTATTCGGGCCAGGCGAATGGCCGCCTGAAAACCAACAAGATGTATGAGGCGCGTTACGGCGAGGAGTGGATGTTCGAGGTGGCGGAAAAGTTCGTCGCCTTCTGCAAGGCCCGCGGCACGCACCCGGTGGCCACCGCAGTGGCCTGGGTCGGTGCCCATCCGGGTGTCACCGCTCCCATCATCGGTGCGCGCAACCTTGAGCAACTGCGCGACTCGCTGGCTGCCGTCAAGGTCGAGATGCCGCCGGCATTGCGTACCGAGATCGCCGAGCTTTCGCGTACGCCGCCGCCGGCCACTGATCGGCTCGAAGAGATCAAGCCGCCGCGCGCTTGATGCGCAAGCACACGGCTTCCTCGATGGCCCGGCCTTCCCGCCCACGAAATTCAATATGAGCGTGGATGAAGGAGTGATGGAGCAGGTGCGCGACTGGGTCGACGGCGCCCGGCGCATCGTCGTACTCACCGGCGCCGGCATTTCCACCGAATCGGGTATTCCCGACTTTCGCGGGCCGCAAGGGGTATGGACCAGGAATCCGCAGGCCGAGAAGCTTTCCAACATCCACTACTACATGAGCGACCCCGAGGTGCGCAAGGCCGCCTGGCGCTCACGCATGGAGCATCCGGCCTGGGAGGCCAAGCCAAATGCCGGCCATCATGCGCTGGTCGGCCTGGAGAAACGCGGCAAGCTGCATGCGCTGATCACACAGAATATCGATGAACTGCACCAGAAGGCGGGCAATTCTCCCGAGGTGGTGATCGAAGTGCATGGCACGGTGTGCAAGGTGGTGTGCATGGAATGCGGCATGACCGCGCCGATGCAGGCGGCACTGGATCGAGTGCTTGCCGGCGAGGCGGACCCCGCCTGCCGCGCCTGCGGCGGCATACTCAAGAGCGCCACGATTTCGTTCGGCCAGAATCTGTTGCCGGAAGTCATCGAGCGCGCCATGCGCTGTGCCGGCGAGGCCGACCTGTTCTTTTCCATCGGTACCAGCTTGCAGGTGTATCCGATTGCCGGCGCGGTCGAGGTCGCCAAGCGATCCGGCGCCCGAGTGGTGATCCTGAATGCCGAGGAAACGCCGTTTGACGTGGCTGCGGACGCGATTTTCCGCGACCCGATCGGCATGGCGTTGCCGCGGCTGCTGGAGTAGCGGTGCGGTGAAGTTGGTCTGTAACGCCAGGCCCGAAAAAGCGGCGAGCCCCGTTTGGGGCTCGCTGGTCCGGCTGCGGGTTGCGCTTGTTGCCGTCAGGCTGTCATCCCCGCCAGTGCCGCGTTGAAGGTCGCACTGGGCCGCATGATCGAGCCGGCCTTGTCCGGGTCGGAGACGAAATAGCCGCCGATATCCGCCGGCTTGCCCTGCACCGCGTTCAATTCCTCGACGATCTTCTTCTCGCTGTCTGCCAGGGTCTTGGCCAGCGGCGCGAAGCGTGCCTTGAGGTCGGCGTCCTCGGTTTGCGCGGCCAGCGCCTGCGCCCAATACAGGGTCAGGTAGAAGTGGCTGCCGCGATTGTCCAGTTGGCCGGTCTTGGGCGAGGGGCCCTTGTTGTTGTCGAGCAGCTTGCCGGTGGCTTCGTCGAGCGTCTTGGCCAGCACCATCGCCTTCTTGTTGCCGGTCTTGAAGCCCAGGTCTTCGAGCGAGACGGCGATGGCGAGAAACTCGCCCAGCGAATCCCAGCGCAGGTGATTCTCTTCCATCAACTGCTGCACGTGTTTGGGTGCGGAGCCGCCGGCACCGGTCTCGAACAGGCTGCCGCCGGCCATCAGCGGCACGATCGACAGCATCTTGGCGCTGGTGCCCAGTTCCATGATCGGAAACAGGTCGGTCAGGTAGTCGCGCAGAATATTGCCGGTGGCCGAGATGGTGTCCTTGCCGCGGATCACGCGCTCCAGGGTGAAGCGCATCGAGCGCACCTGCGACATGATCTGGATGTCGAGCCCGGTGGTGTCGTGGTCCTTCAGGTAACGCCTGACCTTCTTGATGATCTCGTTCTCGTGCGGGCGGTATTGGTCGAGCCAGAACACCACCGGGGTATTCGACTGGCGCGCGCGCGTGACCGCAAGCTTGACCCAATCACGCACCGCCGCGTCCTTGGCCTGGCACATGCGCCAGATGTCGCCGACCTCGACGTTCTGCTCCAGGAGCACATGGCCGTGATCGTCGACAATCCGTGCCACGCCGTCCTCGGGAATTTCGAAGGTCTTGTCGTGCGAGCCGTATTCCTCCGCCTGCTGCGCCATCAGGCCCACATTGGGCACCGTGCCCATGGTGCGCGGGTCGAAGGCGCCGTTGGTCTTGCAAAAGTTGAGCACTTCCTGGTAGATGCGGGCAAAGGTACTCTCGGGTATGACCGCCTTGGTTTCCTTGAGCGAGCCATCGCGGCCGTACATCATGCCGCCGACACGGATCATCGCCGGCATCGAGGCGTCGACGATCACGTCATTGGGCGCGTGCAGGTTGGTGATGCCCTTGGCCGAATCGACCATTGCCAATTCCGGGCGTGCGGCTTCGCAGGCGCGGATGTCGGCTTCGATCTCGGCGCGCTTGGCTTCCGGCAGCGTTTTGATCTTTTCCAGCACACTGGAAAAGCCGTTGTTCACGTGCACACCCAATTCGGTGAACAGTTTGCCGTGCTTGGCAAACAGGTCCTTGTAGAACACCCGTACGGCGTGGCCGAAGACGATCGGGTGCGACACCTTCATCATCGTCGCCTTCACATGCAGCGAAAACAGCAGGCCATTCTTCCTGGTGTGCTCGATCTCGCGCTCGAAGAACGCGCACAGCGCCTTCTTGCTCATGAACATGCTGTCGATGATTTCGCCTTCGAGAAGCGCGACCTTGGGCCGCAGCACGATGGTCTTGCCGCTCTTGGTCACCAGGTCCATGCGCACGTCGCAGGCATGCGATATGGTCATCGACTTCTCGCCGTGATAGAAGTCGCCGGCGTGCATGTGCGACACGTGGGTGCGCGATGCCGGGTTCCACTCCGCCATCGAATGCGGGTTTTTCTGCGCGTAGCGCTTTACCGCGGCAGGCGCGCGGCGGTCGGAATTGCCTTCGCGCAGCACCGGGTTGACTGCGCTGCCCAGGGCCCTGGAATAGCGCGCACGGGCATCCTTGTCGGCATCGGTCTTCGGGTCTTCGGGGTAGTCGGGAATCTTGTAGCCGCGCGCCTGCAATTCCTTGATCACCGCAGCTAACTGCGGTACCGATGCGCTGATGTTGGGCAGCTTGATGATGTTGGTGCCGGGCAACAGCGTCAGCTTGCCGAGTTCGGCCAGGTTGTCCGGCACTTTCTGCCCGGCCGGCAAAATATCGGCAAAGGCGGCCAGCACCCGCGCCGAAAGCGAAATGTCGCTCTCGGCGATTTCGATGTTGGCAGGCGCGGCGAAGGCACGCAGCACGGGCAAGAGTGAATAGGTGGCGAGGCGCGGCGCCTCGTCGGTCAGGGTATAGATGATTTTCGATTTCGATGCGGGCATGGGGACAGTTCCAGCAAAATGGGTTGATCAGGTCGAAACAGGCGAGCGTCCGGGCGCAGCCAGCAGCCCGGAGGTGAAGCGACAGACAAACGCCCGTATTTTCGCGCAATCAGGCCGGTGGCGCTGAGGCCTTGAAGGCCGGCACCGCAGCGGCGAATTGATCCAGCCAGGCAACCATCCCGGGATGGCCGTTGCGCCAGCGGCCGGCATGCCGAAAATCCATGTAACCCAGTGCGGCTGCCAGGGTCAGGTGACCATAGTCCGGATGATCCTTCCAGGCAGGCGGGGCGGACTCGAGCTGCCCGAGCGTGCGGTCGATCTTGGACTGCAGTCGCTGCACCCAGGACTCCACCCGCATGTTCTCCGGGCGATAGCGACCTTCGTATACCTGCAGCAGGGCCTGCTCGATCAGACCGTCACCGAGCGAGCCCAGGGTCAAGGTGCGCCAGCGTTCAGGTCCGCTGCGCGGCACCAGGATCGGGCCGGAACCAACGCTGTCCAGATATTCGCAAATGACATGGCTGTCGTGAATCGTGTCGCCATTGTCGAGCACCAGGGCAGGAATCCTTCCCAGCGGATTGGCGGCATTGAGGTCGGCGTCGCCCTTGGTGGCGTCGACCGGCATGGCCTGCACCTGGCTGCCGAGATTCTTGATGGCAATGGTCATCGTGACCTTGCGGCCAAACGGCGAAGCGGGACTGGACATCAGTTTCATGGCGGTTTCTTGGATTTTTTGCGGGACGAAAGTATGTCACGGATCGATGCCGGCCACGACCTTGGGCGCATGGCGCAAGCCCGGCCCGGGGCGTCACGGCGCCCGCATGCGCTTGCCAGACGGCGTTCGTTGTTATCCTTGCCGCTGCCTGCCTTTGCGAAAAACCCCCGATGTCAACACCACTTGAATTCCGTAGCCTGACCGAGCTTGGCGCGGGTCTGGCGCAAGGCGAGTTTTCGTCGCGCGAACTGGTTGCACACTACCTTGCCCGCATTGCGCGCGCCAACGGCAAGTTCAACGCCTATGCCGAGGTGTACGAGCAGGCGGCACTGGCCGCCGCAGAGGCAGCCGACCGGCTGCGGGCAAGCGGCTGGCCGCTCGGGCCGCTGCACGGACTGCCGATCGCGGTCAAGGACCTGTGCGACATCGAAGGGCGCGTCGGCACGCTCGGCTCGAAGCATTTCTCCAGCCGGCGCGGCACGCTCACCTCGACGGTGGTGCAGCGCCTGCAGGCGGCCGGCATGATCATCCTGGGCAAGGCTCAAATGGTGGAGTTCGCCTTCGGCGGGTATGGCACCAATCCGCTGTGCGGAACGCCGTGGAATCCATGGGACTTGGATACCCATCGCGTGCCGGGCGGTTCCAGCAGCGGCTCAGCGGTTGCCGTGGCGGCCGGCCTGGCGCCGGCGGCAATCGGGTCGGACACCGGTGGTTCGGTGCGCATCCCGGCCGCTTTCAACGGCATCGTCGGCTTGAAAACCACCTTCGGCTGGATCAGCGTGCATGGCTGCTTTCCCTTGTCGAGCACGCTCGACTCGATCGGCCCGATGACACGCACGGTTGAGGACAGCGCGCTTTTGCTGGCGGCGCTGGCGGGCCATGACCCGCACGACCCGAATACGCATGGCACACCCGCTGTGGTGCTGCCGGATTTTCGCCATCCGGCGGTGCGCGGCTTGCGCATCAACTTGTTGCCCGAGGCGCAGTTTCCAGGCACTGTCGAGGCTGTCGCGCGCGATGCGCTAAGGGCGGCTGCCGCGACCTTTCGCGATCTGGGCGCGCTGGTCACAGAGCGCGCATTCCCGCTGGATTTCGACCAACTCACGCAACGCAATGGCCAACTCATCGCCGCCGAGGCTTATCGCGTACATCGCGACTACGTCGATGACCATCAGGTGCCGCTGGGCGCAGCGGTGCGGGCCCGCCTACTGGGTGGCAAGCACATCAGCGCGGCCGACTACATCGCCGCGCGCGAGCACCAGCGTGGCGCCGCAGCCTTGTTCGCGCAGTCGATGGAGGATTGCGACGCCTTGCTCACGCCCGCAGTGCCTTGCGCGGCAATCCCGGTCGCAGAAGTTGATGAACAATCCACGCCGGCTGTTTTCACGCGCGCCGGCAACTACGTCGGCGCCTGCGGGCTGGCGCTGCCGGCCGGGTTCAGCGCCGGCGGCTTGCCGCTGGGCATCCAGCTGTTGGGCAAGCCCTTCGCTGAGAAAACGCTGCTGCGCCTGGGTGCGGGGTTCGAGAGGGCCACCGGCTGGAATCGCCGCACGCCAGATCTGCGCAGCATTTTTGGTTGAGTCGGCGCGCGGCGCGCCGCTGACATATCATCGCTTCTTTGCTGGCTGAGGCTGGCGTGTGTACAACAAGGGAGGCTCATCGTGCGTCGCAGCGGAATTCTGTTTGCCATGTTGTGGGTTGCAACGGCCTCGGCGCAGCCCTATCCGTCGCGCACGGTCACCATCATCGTGCCGTATCCGCCAGGGGGCCTGATCGATCTGGTGGCGCGCATCGTGCAGCCGCAATTGCAAGTCGAGCTGGGGCAATCGGTGGTGATCGAGAATCGCTCCGGCGCGGGCGGCAATATCGGTGCCGAGGCGGTCGCGCGCGCCGCGCCGGACGGCCATACCGTACTGCTGGGCAACCCTTCGCTGGCCATCAGCCCGCTGATCTACAAGAAGCTGAATTACCGGCCGCAGGACGATCTGGCCTATGTCGGCCAGTTCGGCACCGTACCCAACGTGCTGGTGGTCAATCCTACCCTGCCGGTCAATTCGGTGAAGGAACTGGTGGCCCACGTGAAGCGCAACCCCGGCAAGCTCAACTATGCCTCGAACGGCTATGGCACTTCGCCGCAGATGTCGATGGAGCTTTTCAAGGCCATGACCGATACCTTCATCGTGCACATTCCGTTTCGCGGTTCGGGACCGGCGGTGGCTTCGCTGCTGGCGGGCGAGACGCAGATGATGTTCGACAACCTGCCGCCGGTGATCCCGCAAATCAAGGCCGGCAAGATGCGGGCGCTGGCGGTGACCAGCCTGAAACGTTCGTCGGCCATGCCGGAGCTGCCCACGCTCGACGAGGCAGGCATGAAGGGCTACGAGGTGACCGCCTGGTTCGGCCTCAACGTGGCGGCAGGAACACCGCGCGAGGTCGTCGCGCGACTCAATGCGGCGCTCAACCGTGCCACGGTGGAGGCGAAAACCCGCGAGCAGCTCGAGTCGCGCGGTGCCACCGTGATCCAGGGCACGCCCGAAGCGTTTCGCTCGTTCGTGCAGGCCGAAGTGGCCAAATGGACGCCGATCGTCAAGCGTGCCGGCGTGGTGGCGGAATAGGCTCGCACCAAGCACGCGGGCGCTGCGGTCCCCTGTTGCCGCGCAGTGCGTGCTGATCGGCTGCCACCTGCGCTCGGCACCAATGAGCGGCCGCGAGGTTGATTATTCGGGGTAAAAGCCGTAGACCTCGCGCGCCGCTGCGGGCGACACCAGGCCGGACGCAAGGTCGGCTTCGACCAGGCGCCGCTCGCGCTTGCGCGGATCGCCATAGCCGCCACCGCCGGCTTCGAAGGTCGTGAAGGTGTCGCCGGGTTGCAGCAGGTGGCGCCCCTTGGGAGCCGCCGGCTGATCGTTGATGAAATATTCGCGCAGCCGTCCGGGCTTGCCGCCATGAAATCCCTTGGCCGGGAATTCGGTGCGCAACCCGAGAAAAGCCAGCGTCAGCGGATGGCCGGAATCATTGCGAAAGCGCACTTCCTGCCCGACCCCACCGCGGGCTGTACCGGCGCCGCCGGAATCGATCAAAAGCGCGCGCTTCTCGACGGTGATGTTGGTCAGGTTCTCCCAGATCTCGGCAGGCACCACCATCATGTTGGAGGGGCCCGGCAGGGTCGGCGCGCCGTCGTTGCCCTGCATCGCACCCCAGCCGCCGGCCAGGAAAAACAGGCTGGTGAAGCTGGCGCCGGCGCGGTTGGTGCCGTGCACGTTGAAGATGTTCATCATGCCCAGATCGGCGATCACCCGCTCCGGCAAGGCGTCGGCGAAGGCGCCCATCAGGAGCGGCAGGATGAAATGGCCGACCGCATGGCGCCCGCCGGTGGGAAACGGTCGCTCGGCATTGAGAATGCAGCCCGGCGGCGCGCTAACGCTGATCGGCCGCGTCGCCCCCTCATTGTTCGGCAGATGCGGGATGGTCAGGCACTTGATCACATACCAGCTCATCGCGCGGGTGTAGCACAGTGGCACGTTGATGCCGCCGCGCACCGGCGCGCCGGTGCCTTGAAAATCGACCGCGATCTGGTCGCCGCGCACCGTCACCGCCGCTTCCAGCCGGATCGGAGAATCGATGCCCTCGATATCAATGGCGTTGCGGTACACGCCATCGGCAATGCGCGTGATGGCCTCGCGTATCGCCTGTTCTGACTGGTTGCAGATCGCCGCCGACAACTCGGTCAGGTCGGGCACGTCGTATTCGTCCATGAATTCGAGCAGTTCGCGCCCGCCGACCTCGGTGCAGGTGACGTTGGCCATCAGGTCGCCGATCACCATGTCGGGCACCCGCACGTTGGCGCGAATGAGTTCGATCAGACCCTCGTTGAGCACGCCGCCTTGTAGCAGTTTCGTAATCGGAATGGTCAGGCCTTCCTCGTAGACCTCGGTGGCCACCGCGCTCATGCCCAGGCCGCCGATATCGGGCAGGTGGGTGATCGAAAGCGCATAGCCTACGATGTTGCGCTGGCGAAAAATCGGCCGCAGCACGCTTACATCGAACAGGTGCCCGGTGCCCAGCCAGGAATCATTGGTGATGATCACGTCGCCCGGAACCAGGGTCGCCGGCGGGAACCTGGCCAGCATGTGGCGAATCGTCTGCGGTGCGGTACCGGTGAATGCCGGCACGCTGAAGGTGCCTTGCGCCAGCGATCTGCCGTTGCCGTCGAACAGCACGCATGACAGGTCGTAGCCCTCGCGCACGGTGATCGAGAACGAGGATCGCACCAGCGAGAGCGTCATCTCGTCGGCAATCGAGACCAGGCGGTCCCACAGGATCTTCAGCGTAATGGGATCAAAACGGTGGGATGTCATGTTTCTGCTCCGCCGATCTCGACGATCAGGTTGAGGCGCGCATCGACCTTCAGGCGGTCGTGTGAGCCGATCACGCTGGTTGATTCGTTCTCTTCTATCAATGCCGGCCCCTGCATGGTGTCGCCGGCCTTGAGTGCATAGCGATCGAACACCGGGCAGTCGATGTAGCTGCCGCTTTCGGCCGCATAGAGGCGCCGCGTGCCTTTTTGCGCCGGACCGCCGCCGCCGGCCTGCACCAGTTTGTAGTCTGCGGCGATGTGCGGCCGCGGCCCGAGCGCTTCGACCTTCCAGGCCGCGATCTCGATGCCGGCGGTGGGCATGATCGGCGAATAACGCCGCGCGTAAGCCGCCTTGAACAAGGCCGGCAGTTCGGCCAGGATCGCGGCAGTCGCGGCAGCCGGCGGGGTGACCTCGACGTCATGGCCCTGGCCGGCGAAGCGCATGTCCAGGCTGCGTGTGATGCGAATGTCGGCGGCAGGGACGCCGGCGGCCAACAGGACCGCGCTGGCCTGAGCTACCAGCGGGGCAAAGATGGCGTCGAAATCGGCGCCATCGAGCGTGGCCAGGGAGCGCCGGTGGGAGCGCATGGTCTCGAACGCGAGCGGGCTCACCAGCAGACCAAGCGCGGAGAAAACGCCGGCGCCGAGCGGAAAGATGACGCGCTTGATACGCAGCTTGCGAGCAATGCGCGCGGCGTGCGTCGGCCCGGCGCCGCCGAAGGCCACCATGGTGCACTGGCGATGATCAAAGCCCAGTTCGGCGGCATGGGTGCGAAAGGCGCGCGCGCAATCCTCGTTGATGATCTCGTGGATGCCCCAGGCGGCGCGCGCGGTGTCCATGCCGAGCGGCGCGCCGATGGTGTCGGCGATGGCGCTGCTGGCCAGAGCCGGGTCCAGGCGCATCGCGCCGCCCAGGAAGAAGCCCGCATCCAGGCAGCCGATGGTGAGGTCGGCGTCGGTCAGGGTCGGTTGAGTGCCGCCGCGCGCATAGCAGGCCGGACCCGGGTCGGCGCCGGCGCTGCGCGGTCCGACCCGCACCAGGCCGCGTTCATCGAGCTCCGCCAGGCTGCCGCCGCCGGCGCCGATCTCGATCAAGTCGATCACCGGCAGGCGTAGCAGCAGGCCGCTGCCGGCCTTGAAGTCGTGCACGCGCGCGACCTCGACGTCATAGCGCTTGAGCGGCACACCATTGGCCAGGAGCGAACCCTTGGCGGTGGTGCCGCCCATGTCGAAGCCCAACAGATGGGTCTCGCCTGAGAGCCGGCCGAGAAAGCCGGTCATCAGGATACCGGCGGCCGGGCCGGATTCGATCAGGCGCACCGGGAAGCGCCGCGCCAGTGCATTGGTGACCACCCCGCCGCTGGAGGTCATCACATGGAAAGTGCCGGCGTAATGCCGCGCCGCCAGGCCTTCCTCGATGCGCGCCAGATAGCGGTCCAGCACCGGCTGCGTGTAGGCGTTGACCGTGGTGGTTGTAAAGCGTTCGTATTCGCGCATGAAGGGCACGATATCGGCGGAACAACTGGTGTGCAGCTTGGGGAAGGCTTCCCTGACGATGGCCGCGGCGGCGTGCTCGTGGCGCGCATCGACATAGGAATTGAGAAAGCAGATGGCGATCGCCTCGATCTCGTGTTCGCGCACCAGCTTGCCTACCGCGGCGCGCACCTGCGCCGCATCGAGCGGCGTGGCAACCGCACCCTCCCAGGTCAGGCGCTCGTCGATTTCCGCGCGCCAGGCGCGCGGCACCAGCGGAGCGGCGAAGCGCAGGCGCAGGTCGAACAAGTCGTAGCGACGTTCCATGCCGATATCGAGCACGTCGCGAAAGCCGCGCGTGACCAGCATGCCGGTGCGCGCACCGCGACGCTCGAGCACCGCATTGGTGACTAACGTCATGCCGTGCACGATGCCGGACACCGCGTCAATGGCCACACCCGCCTTGGCCAGCAACTGGTCGATGCCGTCGAGTACGCTGAGCGACGGGTCAGCCGGCGTGGTGAGTTGTTTGTGAACGACGATGCCGCCGGAACGTTCGTCGAGCAGGGCGAAATCGGTGAAGGTGCCGCCGATGTCGACGCCGATGCGGTAAGGAGTGGTCATTGGGGAAGGCGCGGGTGCACGCGAGTTTGAAGGATCGATCGTGATTATCTTAACAAGCTTGGCCTGACGGCATGAACTGCACAGCCTTGTGCAAGGGAATCCCGGACCTGGAAGCCGATAGCTACCGTCAAACCGATAGTTACCGTCGCAGGGCGACTTTGCCGCCATAATCGCGGCTGGACAGGACGGCGCAGTGCGCGTCCGGGCACCTTGTAGCGTTCTCGATTCCGGCTAACATGCCGGTGTTAGCGGTTGCCAATCGGTGTCCTGTCCGATCGAATGCTCGAATCGTTTTCGCCTTCGGCGCCACCCCGTGCATCGATTGTCTGGTATCAACACAATGGGCAGCTCAATGGACACATTGCTTTTCTCCGGCTTGTTCGACCTGTCCTGGTGGCAGTTGATGATCGCAGCCCTTGGGATGACCCACGTCACCATCGTCGGGGTCACGGTGTTTCTGCATCGCTGTCAGACCCACCGCGCGCTCGACCTGCACCCCGCGCTAAGCCATTTCTTCCGGCTCTGGTTGTGGCTGACCACCGGCATGGCGACCCGTGAATGGGTGGCGATTCATCGCAAGCACCACGCCAAATGCGAGACCGCCGACGACCCGCACAGCCCGCAGGTGCTGGGCATCAATCGCGTGTTGTGGGGCGGCGTGTTTCTCTACGTCAAGGAGAGCGGCAAGCGCGAAACGATCGAGCGTTACGGCCACGGCACGCCGGACGACTGGCTCGAACGCAATGTTTATTCGAAGTACGTGTTGCTGGGTTTGACGCTGATGGGCCTCATTGACGTGCTGATGTTCGGCATCGTGCCGGGCGTATTGATCCTTATCACGCAGATCGTCTGGATTCCGTTCTGGGCCGCCGGTGTGATCAATGGGGTCGGCCATTTCTGGGGCTACCGCAGCTTCCCGGTGGCGGATGCCAGCGTCAACATCGTGCCTTGGGGCATCCTGATCGGCGGCGAGGAACTGCACAACAACCATCATGCGTTCCCGTCGTCGGCCAGACTGTCGAACAAATGGTATGAATTCGATATCGGCTGGATGTACATACGCATTCTCGAGGGTCTGGGTCTGGCGCGGGTGAAGCGGGTGGCGCCGGTGCCGCGCTTGTTGGAGCCGAAGTCCATGGTTGACCTGGCCACATTGCAGGCGGTGATCGCCAATCGATACGGCGTGCTGGCCGACTTCGCCGCTTCGATGCGCGCGACTTGCGCGGCTGCGTCCGACGAGATCAACCAGGAAGTTGATGCGACAGGGCCACAGGCCCGGGTGCTGCTCAAGCGGTGGCTGCGGCATAACGAGGTGTCATTGAGCGCGCCCGAGCGCAAGCTGCTCGATGGCCTAGTCGCCAGTTCTCCGCGCCTGCATGCGGTGTACACCATGCGGCGCGAGTTGGGCGCCTTGTGGGAGCGCTCTGCGGCAACCAAGGAGCAACTGGTGGCGCAAATGCAGAACTGGTGCCTGCGCGCCGAGGCCAGCGGCGTTGCTCCTCTGGAGCGTTTTTCGCGACGCCTGCGCAGCTATGCTTGAAGCGTCGCGGCGCGCCGCCGGCAGCAAGGTAATGCCGATAGCGTTTTCCGCAAGCTTGCGTCAACGCTCGCCGGCAGCGCGTCCGGCACGGCACCGGACAGGCCTCGTACCCCGGTCCTCGTAGCGCTACATTCCCCCTCCATAAACTAAACACCTCATGTCCAATCAAGAAGACTCCAAATTCGGTATCAACGACTGGCGCCGCCTGCTGCGCTCACTGGGCGAGGACCCGCAGCGCCAGGGTTTGGTCGAGACACCTGATCGCGCCGCCCGCGCGTGGTCGCACTGGACCCGCGGCTACGCCGAGGATCCCGCCAGCATCTTGAAAACCTTCGCCGACGGTAGCGAAAATTACAACCAGCTGATCGTGGTCAAGCGGATTCCGGTGTATTCGCATTGCGAGCATCACATGGCACCGTTTTTCGGCCACGCCGCTGTCGGCTACCTGCCCACCGGGCGCATCGTCGGGCTGTCGAAACTGACACGGCTGGTCAACTGCTTCGCCGCCCGCCTGCAGGTGCAGGAGCGGCTGACCCAGCAGATCGCGCATTCACTGGTGGAGCATCTCAAGCCGCGCGCTGTCGGGGTGATCATCCGCTGCCGCCACATGTGCATGGAATCGCGCGGTATCGCGGTGGCAGGCGAAGAAACGGTCACCTCGGCCATGCTCGGTGATCTCGAGGACAACCAGGCGCAGCGGGCGGAGTTTCTGGCGCTGTCGGCGTGAGCGTTGCGGATCGCCGCGCGGTAGCGCTTCGCTACTGCGCGAAGTGCCGATCACTCGAGGTATGGATATCGAGCAAGGTCGGCCCGCGCCGGCGGCCCTGCGGCGCGCCACGCTGCGGCGTCCTCTGCCGGTTGCCGGGGCACGGTCGCGGCAACGGATCGGGTTGCCGCACCCATTGCGGGCCCCATCCTTTGCTTGCTTGATCCTGCGCTCCCGCGAGCGGGCGCGAAAGTCCGCGACTGCATTGTGCGTTGCAACTTGACTGGGCCGAAGGAGATCATCTAGACTTTGTCCGGACAATCGTATAAGTAGGCATAAGTGGCTGTCGTGCCTTGGCAATCGCCAGCCCGCACGCAGCAACCGACTGCCCGGAGACCCCTCACATGGCCACTGGCCGTAACCCGGCGCCTCGCGCCGGAGCGGGCTCGCCGCCGCGCAAGCTGTTCGCGGTGGCAGGAGCCGCTACCCGCTACGCGCTGCTGGCCGACTCGATCATCGAGGATATCGGTGCCGGGCGCTACGCGCTCGGCTCGCTGCTGCCCACCGAAACCGAATTGTGCGGGCAGTTCGGCGTATCGCGGCACACCGTGCGCGAAGCCCTGCGCCGCCTGCGCGAGATGGGGCTGGTATCGCGCCATCAGGGCATCGGCACGCGGGTCAAGGCCACGCACGGCGATGCGCGTTATGTGCAGTCGGTGGATTCGATTTCCGATCTCTTCACTTACATCGACAAGACCCGGCTTGCGGTGGTGGCGCGCCGCGACCTGCTGGTCGGCCCTGCGCAAAGCCTGCTGTTGCGTTGCGCGCCGGGTCAGCGCTGGCACATGCTGGAAGTACTGCGCGTGCCGGAGCCGGGCGGCTTGCCGATGGTGACAAGCGAAATCTACGTACCGCACGCCTATGCGGCGATCAGTCGCGAGATGGAAGACCTGCGGGTGCCGATCTACACCTTGATCGAGCAACGCTACGGCGAACGCATCATCGAAGTGCAGCAGGTCATGAGCCCGTGTGCGATTCCCGCAAGGAAGGCGCGCATTCTCAAGGTGCGCTCCGGCTTTCCGGGCATGGAAATCACCCGCCACTACATGGCGGCCGACGACAAGATGCTGCTGGTCTCGAAAAGCCTGTACCCGGCAGGCCGCTTCTCGTATTCGATGTCGCTGCGCTTCGCCTGGCAAGACACGGCGGCGCAGGCCGCCTGATCCTCTTTTATCTCCGGAGCTTGAATCAAATGAACGCACCTGCCACAGCCGCAGCCATCGCAGCCGCAGCGGAACAAGCAACGATCTCGCAAACCCTGGCCGAATTCGCCGCCAACCTGCGCTATGAAGACATTCCGGCCAAAGTGATCGAGCGTGCCAAGCTGCATATTCTTGATTGCATAGGCATTGGCATTGCATCCGGCGGCTTCGAATTCGGCCAGCGCACCATAAACGCCTTGGCGGCCCTCGGTGAACCCGGGCCGTATCCGGTACTGGGCACGGCGCTCGGCTTGCCACTGCGCGACGCGCTGCTGGCCAACGGCACCCTGATCCATGGCCTGGATTTCGACGACACCCACTCCGGTGGCGTGATCCACGCCTCGGCCAGCACCGTGCCGATCATGCTGGGCGTGGGGCAGCGCGAGAATGCCGGCGGCCGTGACGCGCTCGCCGCCTACCTGGCCGGTGTCGAGACCGCCAGCCGCATCGCCCACGCGGCGCAGAATGGTTTTCACCAGCGCGGCTTTCACCCCACCGGCCTGGTCGGCATTTTCGGCGCCTGTCTTGCGCTCGGGCGCCTGGCTGGCATGACCGCGACGCAACTTGCCCAGGCGCAGGGAATCGCCTTGTCGATGGCTGCCGGCAGCCTGGAGTTTCTTGAAGACGGTGCCTGGACCAAGCGCATGCATCCGGGCTGGGCCGCAGCCTCCGCGGTGACCGCCTGTGCGCTGGCGCGTTCCGGGTTCGCCGGGCCGAAACGCGCCTACGAGGGCCGCTATGGCCTGTTCAACGCCCATGTCGATCCAGGGCATCCCGTCGACCTGGGGCTGTGCACCGCGGGTCTGGGCGAAACCTGGGAAATGCTCAACGTGGCGGTCAAGCCCTATCCGGCCTGCCATTTCAACCACGCCTTCGCCGATGCCGCGCTTGAGTTGCGGCGCAACCATGTGTTTGCCATCGATGACATCGTCGGCATCACCGCACGCATCGGCGCCGGCCAGACCCATGTGGTGTGCGAGCCGGAGGCCAACAAGCGCCGTCCGAAAAATGCCTACGACGCGCAGTTCTCGGTGCACTACACCATCGCCACCGCATTGGTGCGCGGGCGCTTCACCCTGACCGAGCTTGAGGAGGAGGCGCTGAACGACCCGCGCACCCTGGCCCTTGCATCCAGGATCGGTTACGAGGTGGATCCGCAGTCTGCCTTTCCACGCTATTACTCGGGAGAGGTCGTAATACAGCTCGCGGACGGGCGCGAACTGCGGCATCGCGAGGCGCACAACCGCGGCTCGGATGCGCGCCCCTTGAGCGAAGGCGAGATCGTTGCCAAGTTCACCGGCAATGCGCATCGACGCATGAGCGCGGCGCGCGCGCAGCAGGTGGTCGAAAGCGTGCTGTGCCTTGACAGCGCCGATTCACTCGATGCCGTGCTCGCAGCGGTGCAACTGAATTGAGCCGGCCCGCAGCGGCGCCATCACTTTCGCCTGCACTTTTTTTGGAGGAACACATGGCGATTTCGACCAGACCCCTGGGAACGACCTTCGGCGCGGAGGTAAGCGGCGTCGATTTGTCAAAGCCGCAGGACATGCAAACCGCGCAGGCGCTGCGCGCGCTGTGGCGCAAGCATGAACTGCTGCTGTTTCGCGACCAGCAACTCGAAGAGCGGCATGTGGTCGATTTCTCGCGCAATTTCGGCGCGCTCGAGATCCATGTGCGGCGCGAGTACCTGTCGCCGGAAAACCCGGAAATCCTCTATGTGTCGAACCTGAAAAAGGATGGCAAGCCGATCGGCATCTTGGCCGACACCGAGGTCGGCTGGCACTACGACCAGATCTACCTGCCGGGCCCGGCGCTGGGCTCGCTTCTCTACTCGGTGATCATTCCGCCGGATCGCGGCGCCACTTCGTTCGCCGACATGTCGGCCGCCTACGAGGCCTTGCCGCAAGCCACCAGGGATCGCCTGGCCGGGCGGCGCGCGGTGCAGTCGTATGCAGCCTTCAACCGTGCCTACAGCGTGCCCACCAATGACGAGCAACGCAGGAAGACGCCCGACATCGAACACCCGCTGGTACGCACCCATCCGTACACCGGCCGCAAGGCGCTCTACATCTGCCCCGGCATGACGGTACGGATTGTCGGCATGGAACAGCAGGAGAGCGACGACCTTCTGGCCGAGTTGTTCGCCTGGACCACGCAGCCGCGTTTTGTCTACACCCATAGCTGGAAGCTGGGCGACGCCTTGCTGTGGGACAACGCTTGCACCATGCATCGGCGCGAACCGTTCGACAGCACCCAACAGCGCCTGATGAAGCGCACCACCATCCTGCCGGAAGCGGCGCTGGCCACGCCGTTTTGACCAGCCGGCGCCGATGATGAACACCGCTCCCGCCGCCGCGCAAGAGATGCCGGTTACCGCTGTCGATCCGTATGCAGCGCCGCCGGACCTGGAACAGCTATTCATGGAGAGTGACACTGTATGAGCAATCCACAAGCGCCGGCGGCCATGCCGGCCGGCCCCGGCGCACTCCAGGGCATGCGCGTGCTCGACTGCGCCACCTTCATCGCCGGCCCCTATTGCGCGACCTTCCTGGCCGAATTCGGCGCCGAGGTCATCAAGGTGGAGATGCCGGGCTCAGGCGACCCGACCCGCAAGTTCGGCACGCCCACACCATGCGGAGACTCGCTGGTGTGGTTGTCGGAGGGGCGCAACAAGAAGTCGCTGACCATCAACTTCAAGAATGCCGAGGGCGCGGCCCTGCTCAAGAAACTGGTCGAAAAGGCCGATGTGCTGGTCGAGAATTTTCAACCCGGCACGCTCGAAGGCTGGGGACTCGGTTGGGAGGAGTTGAAGAAGCACAATCCGCGGCTGGTGATGGTGCGCATCTCGGCCTATGGCCAGACCGGCCCCTACAGCCCGCGCCCCGGCTTCGGGCGCATCGCCAATGCCTTCGGCGGCATTTCGTTTCTGGCCGGCTACCCGGATCGGCCGCCGGTGACACCGGGGTCGGCGACCCTGCCGGACTATTTGTCGGGCATGTACGGTGCGATGGGGGCGCTGGTGGCGTTGCGTGCACGTGAGCACAGCGGCCTGGGGCAGGTGGTTGACATCGGCCTGTATGAATCGATTTTCCGGATTCTCGACGAACTGGCGCCGGCCTATCACTACAAGGGCCTGGTGCGCCAGCGCATGGGGCCGGGCACGGTCAACGTGGTGCCGCACAGCCACTATCCGACCCAGGATGAACGCTGGATTGCGATCGCCTGCACCAGCGACAAGATTTTCGCGCGCCTGGCCTGCGTGATGGGCCGCCCCGAATTGGCCGGTGAGGGCATCTGGGGCAAGGTCGCGCAGCGCGATGCCGATCGGGCGGCGGTCGATGCCCTGGTGGGTACCTGGACTTCACAACACACGCGCGACCAGGTGCTGGCCATGTGCAACGCCGGCGAAGTGCCGTGCGGGCCGCTGTACGCGATCGACGAGATTTTCGAAGATCCGCAGTACCGCGCGCGCGAGAACATTGCCTTCATCACCGAGCCCAGGGTGCCCGGCAAGAACGAATTCGCGGTACCCAACGTGATGCCGCGCCTGAGCGGTACCCCGGGGCGCATCGAGTGGCTCGGGCAGCCACTGGGAAGTCATACCGAGGCCGTGCTCAAGGAGTGGATTGGCATGGACTCCGATGCCATCGCCGCGCTGCGAAAAGTCGGCGCGATCTGAAGCGAAAGGAGTCATCATGCTGCTGTCCGGAAATGGGTATCGCGAATCGCTGCGCAAGTATCATCCGCGAGTGTATGTGGATGGCCGGTTGATCGAATCGGTGGTCGATGCGCCAGCGCTGGCGCCGGGCGTCAATGGTGTGGCGCTGACCTACGACTTTGCCTTGCGCGAGCATTTGGCGCCGGTGATGCGCGCCGACGTGGCGCCGATCGGCGCGCTCGGTGTCAACCGCATGATGGGCATTCCGGGCAACAGCCAGGACCTGCTCAACAAGCTCGAAGCGGTGCGCCTGGTGTGCCAGGAAACCGGCTGCGCGCAGCGCTACCTGGGCGGCGATGCCTTGTCGGCGATCTGGCAATCGGCGCACCGCATGGATGCCCTGGGCAATAGCGAATACGTGGCGCGCGTGAAAGCCTATCTCCGGCACGTGTATGCCGAAGACCTGACCCTTGGTGTGGCGATGACCGACGCCAAGGGCGACCGCAGCAAGCGGCCTTACGCGCAACCCAACCCGGATGCCTACCTGCACATCGCCGAGCGGCGCGCCGACGGTTTGGTGCTGTCGGGGGTGAAGGCGATCGTCACCGGCGCACCCTACATGCATGAACTGCTGGTGATGCCCTGCCGCAACATGAGCGAGCACGACAGTGCCTTCTCGGTGTGCTGCGCGGTGCGCGTCGATGCGCCCGGCCTGACCATCGTGGCGCGACCGGCCGGCCGCCCCGGCGAGAAGGCGGCGAAGTTCAGCGCCAGGTACGGGCAGTCGACCGGGGTGGCGATCTTCGACACGGTATTCGTGCCCTGGGAGCGGGTTTTCATGGCCGGCGAATGGCAGCAGGCCGGGCCGCTGGTGTACGACTATTCGGCGCATCACCGCCACACCTGCATCGCCGCCCGTGCCGGTTTCGGCGACCTGCTGATCGGCGCCGGCGCACTGATGACCGAAGCCAACGGCATCGATCTGGATCGCGCCGACAACCTGCGCGAGCAGATGGTCGACCTGATCAAGATTGTCGAAGGTTTCTATGCCTGCGGTGTGGCCGCTTCGGTCTATTGCAACGCGGATGCGCGGGCCGGCGTGGTGGTGCCGGAAGCGGTCTTCGCCAACATCGGCAAGTTGCTGCTGGCCACGCAGATCTACGACATGCATCGCATCGCACACCATGTGTCGGGCGGCCTGATCGTGACCCTGCCGGGACCGGATGAAGATCACAACCCGATGACCGCAGGCAAGCTTTCCGAAGTGCTGGGCGCGCGCTCCGACATTCCGTATGAAAAGCGCATCGAGGTCGCGCGTTTTGTCGAAGACCTGACCGCCAGCTATCAGGCCGGCTGGTACTCGGTGATCAGCCTGCACGGCGGCGGCTCGCCGGAGGCGATGAAAATGGAAATCTGGCGCAACTATCCGCTGGGCAACAAGGTCGATCTGGTCGAACGCCTGCTCGAGCGCGGCATCCTGACTGACGAAACACGCAAGATCACGCGCAATCGCCAGCCCGGACGCTGCTGCGATACCGGTTGCGTGGTACCGAGCGCGCCGACCATGATTCCACTGCCGGCGGCAGAGGCCCTGCAGCAAACCATTGCGCCGGCGCAAATTGGCGGGCGGCGGCTCGATTTGGTGAAGTAGGGCGACATTTCTCTTCGCGGCTCCGGCTTGTGGCCGGGTCTGCGCTATTCTCGACATGCAAGCGACCATGACCCCTCCCTCAGTCCTGCGTACTTTCCTGTTTGCTCCCGGCAACCACGCCCGTCGTGTCGAGAAGGCCTTGACCCTCGGCGCCGACGCGGTGATTCTCGACCTGGAAGACGCGGTGGCGATTGCCGAGAAGGTTGCCACCCGCCAGACCGTTCTCGCAGCACTGGCGCGGCCGCGGCGCTGCAAGGGCTACATCCGCGTCAACGCGATCGGAACCCAGTGGTGCCTGGGCGATCTGACGGCGGTAATCCGGCCTGGCGTCGACGGCATCGTGATTCCCAAGCTTGAGTCGGCTGCCGACCTGCGCACCATCGACTGGCTGATCACCAATCTTGAGCGCGAACACGGCTTGCCGATTGGCGCCATCGACCTGATGCCGATCATCGAAACCGCGGCCGGCTTCGCGCGGCTTGACAAGATTCTCGCGGCGCGCTCGCTGAAAGACTATGCCGGCCCGTGGCGCGTCAAGCGCATCAGCTTTGGCGCCGGTGACTTCACCAACGATGTCGGCATGACCTGGACGGCAGGTGAAGAGGAACTGGCCGAATTACGCAGCCGCATGATCGTCTCGTCACGTGCCGCCGGCCTCGAGCCGCCGATCGATACCGTGTGGATTCACCTGCAGGAACCCGAGGCGTTGCGCGCATCGGTGTTGCGCAGCCTGCGCATGGGCTTTCAGGGGCGCCTGTGCATCCACCCCGACCAGGTCAGCGTGGTCAACCAGATCTTTACCCCGAGCGCGGCCGAAGCGGCGCGCGCGCAGCGGGTGGTCGATGCGTTCCGCCAGGCCGAGGCCGGTGGGCTTGCGGCAATCCAGGTCGATGGCGTGTTTGTCGACTATCCGATCGTGTATCGGGCACAGCGGGTACTGGCGACGCTGGCGGCGATCGCTGCGCGCGACTGACGCGTGGATTGCATCCTCGTCAGTGCAGCACGGCCGCACGATGGTATGCAAAACCTCGAGGTGGTGATGCCGAGCGCTACAGCAACTGCGCGGGTAAACGCATGAATGCCGACAACGCCACCCTGCCACTGGCCGGGATTCAAGTGCTTGAGTTCACCCACATGGTGATGGGCCCGACCTGCGGCATGATCCTGGCCGACATGGGCGCAGACGTCGTCAAGGTCGAACCGCTCAAAGGGGATTCAACGCGCCACCTTTTGGGCTCCGGTGCCGGGTTTTTCCCCACATTCAATCGCAACAAACGAAGCCTCGCGGTCGATTCCGGAGATTCGCGCGGCCGCGAAATCGTCCTTCGGCTGGCCGCCCGTGCGGATGTGTTCAGCGAGAACTTCAAGGCGGGCAGCATGGCCAAGCTGGGCCTGGACTACGCGTCGCTGTCGTCGTTGAACCCGCGTCTGGTGTATGTCTCGCACAAGGGCTTTCTGCCCGGACCGTACGAACATCGCACTGCTCTCGACGAGGTGGTGCAGATGATGGGTGGCCTGGCCTACATGACCGGGCCTGAGGGCCGGCCGTTACGTGCCGGTTCGAGCGTCAACGACATCATGGGCGGCATGTTTGGTGCCATCGGCGCCATGGGAGCGCTGGCGCAGCGCGAGAAAACCGGGCGCGGCCAGGAAGTGCAAGCGGCGCTGTTCGAGAACAACATTTTTCTGGTGGCGCAGCACATGATGCAGTTCGTGGTCACCGGCAAGCCGGCCGCGCCGATGCCCAGCCGCGTCTCGGCCTGGGCGGTGTATGACGTGTTTGAAGTCAAGGATGGGGGCCAGATTTTCCTGGCGGTGGTCTCCGATACGCAATGGGAGATCTACTGCAAGGCATTCGGCTTTGCCGATCTCAAGGCCGATCCGCGCCTGGCAAGCAACAACGAGCGCGTGCGTGCGCGCGGGTGGTTGATGCCGGTGCTGCGCCAGCGCATGGCAGAGCACAGTGCCCAGGATCTGAGCCGAATATTCGAAGATTGCGGTTTGCCGTATGCGCCGATCGCCCGGCCGCACGACCTGTTTGACGACCCCCACCTCAATGCCACCGGCGGCCTCGCCGATATCGTCCTGGCCGATGGCCGCGCGACCAAAACGCCCTTGTTGCCGCTCACCATGGACGGCCAGCGGCTGGGGCTGCGCCGGCATCCGCCCCGATTGGGCGAGCACACCCAGGAGCTGCTGCGCTCCCTGGGTTATGGCAACCCGGAGATCGCAGCATTGATCAACCAAGGCATTGTCGGCACCACACCCGAGAGCGGCCTGGCGGCGGGCGCCTGAACACGTCCGCAGTGGCAGTCCGCGCCGCTCAGGCAGCCAGACGGCGCGCCTGCGCTGACGCCAGCAAGCCGGCGCTGATCAAGGCCTGCCGGATGCGCTCGATCTCCGCAGCGGAAATCTTCACCAGTGGCGGGCGCACAACAGCGCGTGGCAGCTTGCCCATCAATACCAGCGCTTCCTTCATGCGGTTGTGCATGTCGACCGGCGGATCGGCGTAGAACACTTCGGCGGTGTGGTAGATGCGCTCGTGGACGCGGCGCGCCGTGGCGAGGTCATCGGCCTTGACCGCCTGATACAGCTGCGCCTGCAGTTCGGCGATCACCGAGCCGCTGCCCGACAGCAGGCCGCTGCAGCCCAGCACCAGCGAACTGAACAACCAGGCGCTGTGGGTCGACAACACGTTGACCGGCGGATTGCGCGTTTGCAGGGCGCGGATCTGGCGGTCGGCCAACTGTGCGTTGCCGCACCAGTCCTTGATGGCGCGAATGCTCGGCACTGCGTCCAGCATGCGCAGCAGGGTCGGCAGCGGGTAGCCCTGGCTGCCGCTGGCGGGGTATTGGAAGGCGATCAGCGGCAGGTCGGTCACCTCGGCGATGCGCTTGAAGTGCTCGATCGCCATCTCCGGGCGTTGGCCCATCGCATAAATGGCCGATGGAAACACCAGCAGCGCCGAGGCGCCGCCTTCATGCGCCATCCTTGCCAGTCGCTGCGCTTCCAGGCTGCCGTCGGCATAGATGCCGTTGACCACAGGCAGGCGGGCGCCGATCTCGTCTTGTGTGATGGCCAGCACGCGCGCCTGTTCGTCGAAGCTGCACGAAGCGGCTTCGGTCGAATGGGCGTTGGTGGTGATGGCACTGATGCCGGCCGCCGCGGCCACATCGCGCAGGTGCGCGCGATAGCTGGCTTCATCGATGGAAAAGTCGTCGTAGAAAGGCAGCAAGACGGCGGGAATGACCCCGTACGGAACAAAACCGGCGTGGCGTGGCATGGGGCGACTCCAGGTGGACGGTGGACCAGGCAAAGCCGGATTCTAGCTGTGAAGCGGCGCCATATCGCGGCAGCGCGCCGCGCCAGTGTCCGGTGCCTCGTTGTGCCGGTGGCTTGACTCAATCCAGCTTGGTGCCGGAATCCTTGACGGCCTTGCCCCATTTCACCATTTCGCGCTTGATGTGTTCATGAAACTCGTCAGGCGTCGACAGCAAGACCTCGCTGCCGAGCGCGGCCAGCCGCTCGGTGAGCTCCGGGGTCTTCATGAATTTGTGCAATTCGCTGTTGAGGCGGTTGACGATGTCGCGCGGCGTGCCGGCGGGCGCCACCAGGCCGAGCCATGCGCCGGAGGAGAACCCGGGTACGGTCTCGGCTGCGGCCGGAATCTCCGGCATCAGGGGTGAGCGCGCCGGGCTGGCGGTGGCGAGAGCGCGCACCTTGCCTGCCTTGATATGCGGCAACAGGAACAACGCCGTGTCCCAGCCCATCTGCAATTGCCCCGACATCACGTCCGACAAGGCCGCGACCCCGCCTTTGTAGGGCACATGCAGGATGTCCAGGCCGGCCGCCCGTTTGAACATTTCCATCGTCAGGTGCGCGGTCGTGCCATTGCCCGACGAGGCATACGACAAGGCGCCCGGGCGACCCTTGGCGTAGGCGATCAACTCTGCCACGGTGTTGGCCGGCACCGCAGGGTTGACAACCAACACGAACGGCAGCCAGGCCATCAGGCTGATGGGAGCGAAGTCGGTTGCCGGGTTGTAGCCGACGTTCGGATAGAGGTTGACATTGGTGGCCAGAGGCGCGGTGGCCGAGACCAGCAGCGTATAGCCGTCCGGCGCGGACTTGGCGACCAGTTCGGCGCCGAGACTGCCGCCCTTGCCGGGCCGGTTGTCGACCACCGCCGGCTGGCCCAGGCTTTCGGAAAACTTGGTCGCCATCAGGCGCGCGATGATATCGGTGGCCTGGCCCGGCGGGAAGCCGACCACCACCTTGATCGGCCGCACCGGGTACGTCGCCTGTGCTTGCAGGCTAGCCGGCGCAAGCATGGTCAAACCGAGAACGGCTGCGCCAAGCGCGGTGATTGCTTGCCTGAGTTGCATGATGCCTCCTGTTGGCGCGCGCGGCTATTGTGCGCGACGTGGAAACTGGCAAAACACGAGTTCGAGCCCGCCCGCCCCCGCCTTCAGCGGCAGCGGCGCTTCGTCGGACGAGACATACAGGCAGGCATGGCGGTCGAGTTCGCGGCCCTCATGCATGAGGCTGCCACGGGCGACGAAAATCGATTGCCCGCCACCTGCTGCCGGATCCGGACCGAGGCTTGTGCCATTGGCCGGCAGGCGCAACACCCAGGCGCCGATGCCATCGGCTTCGTCCAGCATCGTTACCGTTTGCGGCGCACCCAGTGCCGCCAGGCCTGCATCATCGAGTGCCGGGCAAGGCTCTGCCAGGATGTAGCGCTTCGGTACCGGCTGCATGCGTGCACGCGACGCCGGCAGGTATTGCGCGCCGGTGCCGTCGGATTGCGCGCGCAGGGTGAAATAGGTGACGCCTTCCGGCCCGGCGGTGATCGGGCCGTAGCCGGTATGCGCGCCGGCGTAATGCACGCCGATCGATGTCACCAGGTTGCGCCCGATCGAGGCACTGCCGGCCACCACCACCTGAAACTGGTTGACAAAATGAAAGTGCGGCTGCACCACGATGCCGCCTTCCTGCTCGATGCGGAAGGACTGCGGCGAATTCTCGGGCGGGGCTACGAAGTCGTCGCTTCCCTGCTCAATGGTTGCGCCGCGCCGCGATGGTGGCGGTCCCAGGTATTCGGTGCGCCATACGCTGCGGTTTTGTGGATCGCGGCGCACAAAGCGTGTCGCCAATGCTTCCACGGTTGATCGATGCAGTTGCATCCGCTGTCTCCTTCTGCTTCTGTGTCGGGGATTCTAGCAAACGACAGCACGTCGACTTGCGCCGACACCCCGGTTTGCAAACTGTGCTTGCTAAACTGACCCGGTGAATATCCGTCAACTTCACTATTTCCTGCAAGTCGCCGAGCTCAAAAGCTTTACGCGCGCCGCCTCGTTGCTGCATGTGGCGCAGCCAGCCCTGTCGCGCAGCGTGCGTGCGCTCGAGGCCGATCTTGGTGTGACGCTGTTTCATCGCAGCGAACGCGGCGTGACTTTGACCGAGGCGGGCGAGCTGTTGCAGAAGCGCGCCGCCAATTTGCTGGCCGATTTCGCGCATGTGCGCGACGAGGTCGGCGCGCAGGCGCGTGAACTGCGTGGTGAACTCAGGTTCGGCATGCCGCCTTCAATGCAGCACCTGGTGACCGTGCCGCTGATGCGCGCGTTTCGCCGTGAACATCCGGGTGTGTTGCTGCGTTTCACCGAAGGCATCAGCATTGCCCTTGGCGAAGGGCTGCAGAGCGGTCGTGTCGACGTCGCGGTGCTGGCTGCCAATGAGCCGCTGGCGGCCCTGCAGAGCGAACCATTGTTGTCCGAAGCCATGTACATGGTGGGGCCACGCAAGGCGCGGCTGTCACCCAAGCGTCCGGTCAGCATCGAGCGGGTTGCCAGCGAGCCGCTGATGGTCACGTTGCGGCCGAACTCGGTGCGCGCACTGATCGAGACGGCCTTGGCGCGCGTCGGACGCAACCTTGTGCCGGTGCTCGAAGCAAACTCGACGTCAGTGATGCTGCAGATGGTGGCCGCCGGCGAGTGCTATACCGTGCTGCCTTACAGTGCGCTGCATGAGGCGCTGGCGGCGGGCCGCGTCAGCGCCGCACCGGTAGCCGATCTGCGCATGAGTTGGGCGATTGCCTATGCGCGGGAACGCACCCTGTCGCGCGCCGGGCGCGAATTGACGCGGCTCGCGCGCCAGGTGGCGCGCGCGGCGATTGAGCACGGCTACTGGGTCAGCGCCCGCATGCCGGACTGAAGCCGTGCATTGCGCCGATGGCATGCTTTTTCGGCATGGCCAACGCAACGCAAAGAGTATTGGTCAAGCGCGCCGCAGCATTTCTACAATCGTGGTCCAGACGGCAGGCGAATTCCACTACGTGCGGGAGCGGCGCCATCGTGCCAATGTTTGCTGCGCAGAATCGGGAGACAACGTGGGACCATATCTAGTGGGCGTCGATATCGGCGGCACATTCACCGACTGTGTCGTGCTCGACCGCCAGGGCGGCATCACCGCCACCAAATCGGCCTCGACACCGGCCAACTTCGCCGAAGGCATGCTGGCGGCCATGGCGGTGGCCGCCGAACGCCTGCAACTGCCGTTTCAGTCATTTTGCGAGCAGATCAAGGTGTTGACCCATGGCACGACGGTGGGCACCAATGCGCTGATCCAGCGCAAGGGCGCCAAGGTGGGCCTCATCACCACCCGCGGGCATGAAGACGCGATCCACATCATGCGCGGGTCGCGCGGGGTGAATTCGCGCGATATCGCCAAGGTGGTGCACTTTCCGGAAAGCCAGAAGCCCGATCCGATCGTGCCCAAGCGCTGCGTCAAGGGAGTGTCGGAGCGGGTCGACTGCTTCGGCGACGTGGTGGTGCCCTTGAACGAGACAGAGGCCGAAGCGGCGGTCAAGAGTCTCCTGGCCGATGGCTGCACCGCGATCGCGATCTGCTTCCTGTGGTCGTTTCGTTACGCCGCCCACGAGCGCCGCGTGCGCGAAATCGTCAAGCGCTTAGCGCCCGATGTATTCATTTCGTGCTCGGTGGACATCGCGCCCAAATGGGGCGAATACGAGCGCACTACCGCCACCGTGCTCAATGCCTACATCGGCCCGGTGATGTCGCGCTACCTGTCGAACTTGAACCAGCAGTTGAAGGCCAATCATTACCGCCAGCCCTTGCAGATCGCGCAATGCGGCGGCGGTTCGGTATCGGTGGAACGCGCGATGGAGTCGCCGCTCCTGACTCTCGATTCCGGGCCGGTGGCCGGGGTCACAGGCTCGGTGTATTTCGGCCGGGTGATCGGTACACCCAACATCATCACCAGCGACATGGGCGGCACTTCGTTCGATGTCGGCATCATCGCCAACGGAGCGCCCGAGTACTCGTTCATCTCGAATGTGATCCAGTACGAATACTTTCTGCCCAAGGTCGATATCGAAGCCATCGGCGCCGGCGGCGGCAGCCTGGCGCAGGTCGACGGCTTTTCCAGATCGCTGCGCGTCGGCCCGCAGAGTGCCGGGGCCGATCCCGGCCCGGCCTGTTACGGCCGCGGCAACACCACGCCCACGGTGACCGATGCCGATGTGGTGCTGGGTTACCTCGACCCCGACAATTTTCTGGGCGGGCGCATGAAACTGGACCGCGACAAGTCGGTGGCTGCGGTCCAGGGCGTGGCCGACAAACTCGGCCTCACCCTGATGCAGGCGGCCAGCGGCATCGCCAAGATCGCCGAGTACAAGATGGCCGACATCATCCGCAAGATGACCGTCGAAAAGGGTTATGACCCGCGCGACTTCGTGCTCTATGCCTTTGGCGGCGCCGGGCCGGTGCATGCCGGGGTGTTCGGCTCTGAGCTGGGGGTGCAGAAAGTGATCGTGCCCTTGCGCGAGATCGCTTCGACCTGGTGCGCTTTCGGCGCGGCCTCGGCCGACATCCTGCATGTTTACGAACAGGTTGATATCCAGGGCTCGCCGTTCGACGCCGCGCGCATCAACGCGGTGCTGGACGACTTGCAGGCGCGGGCGGACGCGCAGATGCAAAAGGACGGGATTCCGGCCAGCCGCCGCAAGTTTTCGTTCTCGCTCGACATGCGCCATCGCGGCCAGATCAACGAGGTCGAGGTGATGCTGGTGCAGTCACGCCTGAAGACTGCGGGCCTCGAAGCCTTGCGCCAGCAGTTCTATACCCGTTATGAGCAGCTGTATGGCAAGAACGCCTCGTTCAAGAGCGCACGCCTTGAGATCGTCACGCTGCGCGTGCGCGCCAGCGCGGCGACACCGCGTCCGAAATTGCCCAAGGCTGCGCGCCTGACCGCCGCGATTCCCAAGCTGGCGCAGAACGGCAGCCGCCAGGTCTATTGGGACGACTTGAAGCGCAGCGTGAAGACACCGGTGTTCGCCGGCGCCGCTTTGAGGCCCGGCAACAGGATCAAGGGGCCGTGCGTGGTCGAGACCGCGCAGACCACCGTTGTGGTGCATCCTGGCCGCAGTCTTTTTGTCGATGCCTGGGGCAATTTCGAGATCACTTTTGCAAAGGCGGAAAAGTCATGAACGCACCCGATACAGGCTTGCGCCTGCGCAAGGTAAGCGAGATGAAGGAAACGAAATTCGACGGCAAGACCTATGGTTATGTGCCGCCGAAAAAGCTCAACATCGACAAGAAGTTGAAGCTGCACACCAGGTACCAGAAGACCATCGACCCCATCACCTACGAAGTGATCCGCCATTCGCTGTGGCATGTGAACGAGGAGCATGGCGCGACCATCCAGCGCATTTCCGGTTCGCCCGTGGCGATGTATGCGCTCGACCTCAATCCCTCGATCCTCACCGAGGATGCAGAGTTCGTCTACTTCGGCCCCTACATGCAGTACATGTCGGGCGTCACCGACACCCAGGTCAAGTGGATCCTCGAGTATCGCAGCGACAACCCGGGCATCCGCGACGGTGATATGTTCCTCGCCAACGATCCCTGGGTCGGCGCCGCCCACCAGCAGGACGTAATGTTGATCTGCCCGGTGTTCTGGAAGGGCGAGCTGTTCTGCTGGGTCACCAACTGCCTGCACCAGTACGACATCGGCGGCATCACGCCGTCTTCATTCTGCGGCTCGGCCGAGAGCGCTTTCGAAGAAGGCATCTGCATGCCGCCAGTGAAGATCATCGAGGGCAACGAGATTCGCCGCGACATCGAAGAGCTGTATCTGCGCGCCTCGCGCAAGCCGGACGCGGTGGCGCTGGATTTCCGCGCGCAACTGGCCGGCAACATCACCGCCCGCGAGCGCATCCTGCGCCTGATCAAGCGCTATGGCGCGGAGGTGGTCAAGGGCGTGATGAAGCGCATCATCGACGTAGCCGAACTGGCCTTCCTGGACAAGTTGAAGCGCCTGCCTGACGGTGTGTATCGCGACCGTTCCTATGTGGAATGCTGCCGGCCCGGTGACCGGCGCACCCACACGGTGATGCTGACGATGATCAAGAAGGGCAACCAGCTCACATTCGAGAACGAAGGCACCGCACCGCAGGATGGCGCCATGAACGCCACTTTTTCCGGCTGGCGCGGCGCGATCATGGTGGCTCTGAACCAATTGCTGTGCTGGGACCAGTACTTCGCCATCGGCGGCGCCTTGCGTCATGTGGAGTTCGACCCGACGCCCGGCACTTTCACCTGCGCGACCTATCCGGCCTCGGTGTCGACCGCGCCGGTGCAGGCGATGGAGATTTCGCTCTATCCAGCCTACAACGTTTTGTCCAAGCTGCTGTTCGCCGATCCGAAAATGCGCGAAGACATCATGTGCATAGGCGGCACCAGCCAGTGGCCGGCGACCATCTTTCGCGGTATCGACCAGTGGGGCGAGCGCTACGGTTATCTGCTGGTCGATCCGATTGGCGGCGCCATCGGCGCCTTCTCAACCGGCGACGGTATCTCCAACGGCGGCCAGTCGCGCACCCCGATCTGCCGCTTGCCGAATGTCGAGCACAACGAACAGTCATTCCCGGTGCTTATCCTGTACCGCAAGGAAGTGATCGACTCCGGCGGGGCCGGGCGCTGGCGCGGCGGGCTGTCGGCCGAGACCTGTTTCATTCCGCACCGCACCGAGTCGATGACCCACGACACACTGTCGTCGGGCAATGCGATTCCCACCTCGACCGGCATGATGGGCGGCTACCCCGCCACGGTGAACGTCTACAAATTCCGGCGCGCCACCGACATTTTGCAGCGCCTGAAGGACCGCGACATGATCGACGACATCAGCGAAGTCAAGGGCGAGGTGGTGGAATTGCAGTTGCGCCAGCAGAATTTCCTGCAGCATCCCGATGATGTGTACTCGGTGATCTGGACGGCGGCCGGCGGTTTCGGCGATCCGGCCGAGCGCGATGCCGAGCGGGTGGCCAAGGATGTAATCGAGAACGGCGCGGTGTCGGCGGCGGCGGCGCGCGAGATCTATGGCGTGGTGATCACCGCCGATCAACGCCTTGATGAAGAAGCAAGCGTCAAGCTGCGTGCCGAGCGCCGCAGGGCGCGCATGCGCAACGATGGCCGGGCGCGGGTGCTGAGCGGGAAAATCAGGACGCAACTGACCGACAACCTGGCGGTGCGCCGCGAAGCCGATGGGCTGCATGTCTGTTGCAGCAAGTGCGCAACCGACCTGGGCCCGATTGGTGAAAACTACAAGGATCATGCGGTGCGCCAGGACAATGACATCCGGCACTGCAATCCCAACATCGGCGACTACCAACGCTACATCGATGAGCGACCGGTGTTCCGGCAGTTCTTCTGCCCCGGTTGTGGCGCCTTGCTGGAAAACGAGATAGCGCGCGAGGGCGATCCGCTGTTGCGCGATATTGAACTGAAAATGCGTTGACGCGGTGGCCCGGGTCGCCGCGCCGGCCGAATACCTCAGCTCATCAATCGCTGCAGCAGGCCATTGGTGCCGGCCAGGCGCTGCGAGAGCAGCGCCACGATCGCGTAATGCAGCGCGTTGGCCAGCGGCGGATCGCGTTGCTCCATTTCGCGCAGCTTTTCGGCCGTCAGGATGTAGGCGTAGGTGTCGTGATCGGCGATGGTCGAGGCGCTGCGTGGTTGTTTGAGATAGAGCCCGATCTCGCCGATCATGGTGCCCATGGTCATCGAACGCAAGCGGATCGAGCGGCCATCATCGAACGCCAGGCGCACGGTGACACGCCCCGATTCTATGAAGATGATTTCAGTGGGCGGGCCGCCCTGCTTGACCAGGTATTCGCCCGCCTTGTAGGTGCGCTGTGTCAGATAGGCCTTGAAAGCCGAGATCGGCGTGCCCGCAGGCAGGGCCGCTGCAATCTTGTCCCAGATCGAGAAATCCACCGGCAGCTTCGAGCTTGATTCACCGGCCAGCACCTTCTCCTCGCAGTATTCCAGCGCGAAGTCGAGGTCGGGGAAGAAGGTGACGTTGACGATGTCCGGGTCGAGGCCGGCGTGCTTGAACTGGCGTTCGATGGTTTCATTCATGCGCGTGAAGATCAGTTCGCAGGCATTGCGCTCGCAATAGCCGTGGATCTTGGCGAATGCCGACATCGCCGAGGAATCGCTGGCCGGCACATCACGAAAATCAAGGATCAGGTGTGTCACCTTGCGCTCGCCGGGATGGCTGATCAGGTGCTGGATCTGCGTGAGCACCGAATAGGCGGTACCGAAAAAGATGAAGCCTTCGAGCTTGATGACGCGAATCACGTCGCCGCGCTCCTTGAGCTGTTCGAGTACGGCCGGACTGCGGTCAACGTTGCTGCGGTATTCGGAGCCGGTCAGTTCCTGGCGGATCACCCGTACCCTGCTGTAGCTGAGCACGAAGATCGCCATGGCCACTGCCAGGCCGACGGCCACGCCCGCCAGGATTCCGACGCTGCCGATCACGGCGACAATCAGGCACACGATGATGTAATCCTGGCGCGGCAGTTTGTGCCAGCCGTCGTACAGCCATTCGAGCAACAACCCGGCACCCATGCTGAAAAGCAGGCCGCCCAATATGCCCTTGGGCATGTAGGCCAGGGCCGAGGCGCCGGCTACGAGCGCGATGGCGCACATGATGCCGGCGGTCACGCCGATCCAGCGGCTGTTGGCGCCCATGCGATAGCCCAAAAGCGAGGCCGAGAGCGCATGGAAGCCGACCGTGCCTCCAAGCAGGCCGGAGGCGAAATTGGCGATGCCGGTGGCGCGCAATTCGCGGTTGATGTCGAGATCGCCGCGGGTAGCCAGTTCCAGCCCGCTGGCGTTGAGCAAGAGCGCCACAACGCAGACCAGCACGATCGCGCCGAAGGTCGGAATTTGCGGAATCAGGAGGCGCCAGCTTTCGACCGGCAGCCGGGTCCAGGCCGGAAAATCCAGACCGCCGCGCTCCGGAAAGGGGCCCAGCAGAAGGCCGGCGGACTGGGCGTCGGCCATTGACACACCGAAGGCCATGACGCCCAGGTGATACAGCAGAACGCCGGCAAACAGCATCCCAGGCACCAGCAGGGCATGGCTGAAACGGCGCAATACCAGGAGCATGATGATGCCGAAGGCGATGCCAGGGATCCAGCGCGCGATTCGCATCGGCTCGATCAGCATGTCGACGCGGAGTTTGGATAAATCCACTCCGGTCAGGACGCTGCCGGCGCCCATCAGGATCAAGAGGCCCGAGCCTGCCAGAAAGCCGCCTATGACCGGGTAGGGAATGAAGCGCACCAGTGCACCCAGCCGGTACACCCCCAGGCCATAGAACACCAGGCCGGTGATGATGGCCGCAGCATTGGCGCTGGCCAGCACAAGGAGGATGATCAGCGCCGGTTCGGCGTGATTCTGCATCGACGCGGCCATGGTTGTGGCCATCACGCCCAGAATGACCGCCGGCCCGTCCTGCACCTGTGCCACCGCGCCGGGATAGGTGCTCAGTAGCGCCACCGCAGCGGCCAGGACCGCACCGCCGATCAACAGAACTTCAAGCGCGGGAGCGATGCCGGCACCACCAAGCGAGCCGGGCATGATCAGGGTCACCATGGCGGCCGAACCAAGGATGGTGCGGATGCCGGCGATCAGACCCGCCGAAATGCTGGTGACAAACTGCTGCAGGTTGGTGGCCATTGCGCGGCAAGATCCCCGGATTGGGCGAGAGTTTCAACTCTCTGTAAGATGATCGGCCAAGCGACAAGCTGCCACCTCCGGATGGGGGGCCATCTCCTCGCTGTAAAACTCAAGGCCCGCTATATTGCGGGCTCGCAAAGATTATAGGTTTTTTTGTCGGGCGAAAGACCATGCCAGCGAACAAAGATTTAATCAAAATCGACGAGATCAACCAACGCCTCTGGTCGCTCTTTCCCGGTTTGACGGGCGCAAGCGGCGTGGGCTTCTGGCGGCGCGCCCGCAGGGCTGCATCGCAAGCACGCTGTGCGGGCAGCGGTGCAGTAGAATTTTTGCGTAAGACCAAGTCATCCAGACCAATCCGTGAGGGCGTGTTGAATCCGCCGCCGACATAGCATGCGGCGGCCGGGCAAGGCATATGCAAGCCGCTAGGCGCGAGGCGCCTGATAAGGCTGATGCCGCTGACGCCGGGGCCGCCTGGCAGGCGTTTGCCAATGCCGCCACGCGCGACGAGCAGGGCGCTTCCTGGTTGGCCGCGCTGTGCGGCATGCTGCCGGAGGTGCGCGCCGGCCTGTTGCTGATCGGCGCGGCCGATGCTGGTTTTGCCCCGCTGGCGATGTGGCCGCCGGGCAGTGACCTGCAACACCTGGGAGGTGTCGCGCAGGAGGCACTGGCGCAGCGCCGCGGCGTGGTCGAGCGTTCCGACCCTGCCGCGATCAAGGTGGCGTACCCGCTGGTTGGGGGTGCCGAGTTGTTTGGTGCCGTGGTGCTCGAGTTGGGCGCTGCCGACGAGGCCGACTTGATGCGCGCGATGCGCCTGATTCACTGGGGCGTGGGTTGGCTGATCGACACCCATTCGCGGCAAACCATCGCCTTGCTCGAGGGCAAGCTTGAACGGGCAAGCTTTGTGTTCGATACCGCCATGGCGACGCTGGCCGAAAGCGCCTTCGCCACAGCGGCACTGACCGCGGCCAACCGGGTCGCATTGCGTTTCGCCTGCCACCGCGTCCTTTTGGGGGTGGAGGAAGGAAAGAGCGTGCGCATCGTCGCCGTTTCGCACTCGGCCTGGTTCGATACCAAGACCAACGTGATGGCCCTGGCGGCGCAGGCGATGAACGAAGCCTTTGATCAACGCGCGCGCATCTGCATGCCCGAAGCGGCGGCCGGTGGCAGCGTGATTTCGCAAGCCCTGGCGCGCTACGCGGTGGAAAGCGGCAGCCGCTTCCTGTGCGCGATGCCGATCGAAGCCGGCAACGAGGTTGCCGGCGCCTGGTTGCTGGAACGCGACGAACCCTTCTCGCAGGCCGAGACCGACGCACTGGAGGCGGTCAGCCTGGCCCTGGCCGGCGTGCTGGAACTCAAGCGCAGCGCCGAACAAAGCCTCGCCACGCATACCCGTCGCGTCGCCGCGCGCGGCTTCATGCACCTGACAGATACCTCGCGCCCGGGCTTGAAGCTGATGGCGGCGGCCGGCGCGCTGCTGCTATTGATATTGGCGTTCTTTCCGGTCACCTACCGGGTGCACTCACGGGCGATTGTGGAAGGCGGCGTGCAGCGGGTCGCGGTGGCGCCGTTTCAGGGCTACATTCGCGAGGCGCCGGCACGCGCTGGCGACATCGTCAAGAGCGGCCAGACCCTGGCAGTCCTTGATGACAAGGATTTGCGCCTGGAGCGGGTACGCTGGGAGTCGGAACTGGAGGTGGCGATCCGGCGCGGCAATGAAGCCATGGCCAAGTCCGACCGCGTCAATGTGCGCCTGGCCGCGGCGCAGGCCGACCAGGCGCGCGCGCAGCTTGACTTGGTGCTGGAGAAGCTGGCGCGGGTGCGCGTGAGCGCGCCGTTCGACGGCGTGGTGGTGCGCGGCGACCTCAGCCAGGAGCTCGGCTCGCCGGTGGAGCAGGGCAAGGTTTTGTTCGAACTGGCGCCGCTCGAATCCTGGCGCGTGATTCTCAAAGTGGACGAGCGCGACATCACCCAGGTGCGTACCGGTGCGCCCGGCGATGTGGTGCTGACCAGTCTGCCGGGGCAGGCGCTGGCGCTCAAGATCAAGCAGGTGACGCCGGTATCGACCGCCGAGGAAGGGCGAAATTACTTTCGCGTCGAGGCCGAATTGCCGCAAGGTGCGACCAAGCTGCGCCCCGGCATGGAGGGCATTGCGAAGATCCATGCCGGCGAGCGCAGCCTGTTGTGGATCTGGACGCACCGCATAATCCATTGGATCAGACTGGCGATCTGGGAGTACACGCCTTGAGCGGCGTGCTTGCGGCCACGGCGCCGCGACCTCACGCTGCGTGGCAGCGGTGGCATGCGGCCATGAGCGCTCCCGCCCGGCCGTCCGCAGGGGGCGCTCATCCTCCCTTGGGGAGGATGTCACGCAGTGACAGGAGGGCAGTGCCATGAGCGCTCCCGCCCGGCCGTCCGCAGGGGGCGCTCATCCTCCCTTGGGGAGGATGTCACGCAGTGACAGTTGGGCACTACGATGAGCAAGCTGACCGCGCTGTTGTCGTCGAACTGGTATCGCGTGGCGCATCTGAAACCGCGCTTGCGTGGCCATGCGCGCATCCACCGTCATGCCTATCGCGGCGCCATCTGGTATGTCGTCGAGGATCGGGTGGCGGCCAAGTATCACCGCTTCAATCCGGCCGCCTATCGGGTGATCAGCCTGCTCGACGGCAAGCGCAGCATGGACCTGGTGTGGCAGCGCCTGACCGAACCGCTGGCCGACGACACGCCCTCGCAGGAGGAGGTGATCCGTCTGATCGGGCAGATGCACGAGTCCGACCTGATCCAGTTCGATGTCGATCCGGATGTGGCGGAGCTGTTCGAGCGTCGCGGCAAGCAGCAGAAGCGCCAGCTTGCCAGCCGTTACCTGAACCCGATCGCCTTGCGCTTTTCGCTATTGGACCCCGACCGCTTCCTCACGCATGCGGTCGCCTGGCTCAAGCCGCTGGCCGGCTGGCGTGGCGTGCTGCTGTGGCTGGCGGTGGTATTGCCGGCCCTGCTGCTGGCACCGGTCTACTGGCCGGATCTGACACGCAATTTCAGCGAGCAGCTGCTGACCTTCGACAACATACTGGTCATGTTGCTGATCTTCCCGCTGATCAAGGCGGCCCATGAACTGGCGCACGGCCTGGCGGTCAAGGCAGGCGGCGGCGAAGTTCACGACATGGGGATCATGCTGCTGGTGTTTTTCCCGGTGCCGTATGTGGATGCCTCGAGTTCTTCGGCCTTTCCCGGCAAGTATTCGCGCATGCTGGTGGGCGCCGCCGGCATGCTGGCCGAACTGTTCATCGCCGCGCTGGCGTTTTGCGTGTGGCTGCTGCTGGAGCCCGGCCTGGTGCGCTCGCTGGCCTACAACGTGATCATCCTGGCCAGCATCACCACCATTATCTTCAACGCCAATCCCCTGCTGCGCTACGACGGCTATTACATCCTGGCCGACTGGATCGAGATTCCCAATTTCGGCGGGCGCGCCAATCGTCACTGGCAATATCTGGCCGAGCGCTATGTGTTCGGCGTATCGCAAAGCGAGCCGCCGCCGTCTACCGCGGCCGAGAAGCGCTGGTTCCTGCCTTACGCACCGCTTGCATTCGCCTACCGGATGTTCGTGTTGATCGGCATTTCGCTTTTTTTGGCGCAGCAGTACTTCGTGCTCGGCGTGTTGTTGGCGATCTGGGGCGCCGTTGCCAGCATCGGCATACCGCTCGGGCGCGGACTGGTGGCCATTTTCACCGGGCCGCAATATGCGGCGCATGCCGGGCGCGTGCGCGCGGTGCTCTTCGGTGGCACGGCGCTTGTGTTGCTGTTCCTGTTCGTTTTGCCGATGCCCTACCACACGCCGACTGAAGGCGTGGTCTGGCTGCCCGAGCAGGCCGTGCTGCGCGCCCGTGCCACCGGCTTTGTGCAAAGCGTGGATGCCACACCGGGCGCGCAATTGGTGACGGGTACGCCGGTGTTGCGCGGCTATGATCCGACGCTTTCGGCCAACATTCGTTCGCAAGCGGCAAGGCTGGAGGAGGCGCGCAGCCGCTACGACGCCGCCTGGGGCGTGCGTCCGGCCCAGGCCGGGCAGCTTGAGGAAGAGGTACGGCGCGAGGAAGCAGCTTTGGCGCGCATTCGCGAGGATGAGCGCAACCTGATCCTGCGCGCGCAGGCGGCCGGCGCCCTGGTGATGGAGCAACCCAACGACATGCCAGGGCGCTTTCTCAAGAAGGGCGACGTCGCCGGTTACGCATTCGCGAGGATGAGCGCAACCTGATCCTGCGCGCGCAGGCGGCCGGCGCCCTGGTGATGGAGCAACCCAACGACATGCCAGGGCGCTTTCTCAAGAAGGGCGACGTCGCCGGTTACGTGGTGGGCGAGTATCAGCCGCTGGTGCGGGTGGTGGTGCCGCAGTCGCTGGTCGACCAGGTGCGCCTGTCCACCCGAGCCATCGAGATCAAGATGCCGCAAGATATGGCAAGCACCTGGACGGCGCGCCTGATTCGCGCGGTGCCCAAGGCCGGGCGCGATCTGCCAAGCCCGGCGCTGGGAAAAGGCGGCGGCGGCAGCATTGCGGTGGATCCGCAGGATACCCACGGGCTGAAATCGCTCGAGTCATTGTTCGAATTCGAGCTTGAACTGCCCGCCGAAGTGCCCGGCAAGCACATCGGCAGCCGGGTCTACGTGCGTTTCGAGCATGCACCCGAGCCGGTGGGCTGGCGCGCCTGGCGCGCCTTGCGGCGCATGTTCCTCTCGCAGTTCCAGGTTTGAGATTCGAAAGGCGTGCAGTGGCCGGCATAGTCGGGCGCGCGGCGTCGCGCAGCATGTATCCGGAGCGCGCCGAGGCGAAGGAAAACGCGCTCGACCTGTGGGCGCGTGCCACTGTTGGTGGCCTGTGGCAACGCCTGACGCCGTCGCGCGCGCGCTTGCGCCGCCTGGCCCAAGCCGCATCCGCGCTGGGTGCCGATGCCGCCGGCCTGTCCGACGAGGCGCTGCGCCAACGCATGCGTGCGGTGGCGCGCGCGGCGCTGGATAGCCCGACGCAGGCCGCGCAGGCTTTTGCGCTGGTACGCGAAGCCAGCACGCGTAGCCTGGGCAAGACACCGTATGACGTGCAACTGATGGGCGCAGCGACGCTCTTCGCCGGGCGCCTGGCCGAAATGCGGACCGGCGAAGGCAAGACCTTGACAGCGGCGCTGGCGGCCTGCATCGCCGGGGTGGCGCGGGTGCCCACGCATGTGGTTACCGTCAATGACTACCTGGCCGAACGCGACGCCACCGAGATGACGCCGCTTTACGCGTTTTTCGGCCTCGATGTCGGCACCATCGTCACCGGCATGAGCCTGGACGCGCGGCGGCGTGCCTATGCCTGCAGCGTCACCTATTGCACCAACAAGGAACTGGTGTTCGACTACCTGAAAGACCGGGTCAGTACCGGTGCCATGGCCAGCCGCGCCCAACTGATGGTGCGCTCGCATGTGGATGGGCGAGCCGGCAGCGGGCTGCTGCTGCGCGGCCTGCACTTTGCCATCGTTGACGAAGCCGACAGCATCCTGATCGACGAGGCGCGTACCCCGCTGATTCTGGCGGCCGGCGGTGACAGTTCCGGCTCGCCGGAGGTCTACGAGCAGTCCCTGATGCTGGCGCGCCAGTTGGAGCCGGCGCTGCACTACGAGCTGCGCGCCGATCGCCGCGAGTTGCATCTCACTGCCGCCGGGCGCGCGCGCGTGGCAGC
>Ga0163154_10000774_pt1 | contig 49924 bp, 43 predicted proteins | sample OliLakLV19MP9P1_FD_148649 | JGI IMG/M metagenome (GOLD analysis project Ga0163154, IMG submission 148649) | Freshwater microbial mat bacterial communities from Lake Vanda, McMurdo Dry Valleys, Antarctica - Oligotrophic Lake LV.19.MP9.P1 | ecosystem: Environmental > Aquatic > Freshwater > Lake >...
TGTCAAATGTTATCAACTCACATTGTCCCCGCGCCGAATATCCGCCCTTTGAAACCCCACATTTCCCCCGGTACCATGACGAGCATATTTTGCACTAAAGTGAAATGCACCCGGCTGTCGTGTGATCCTTATTTGATCACAAGGCTGTTTGGCACCCAAAGGCGGCTTAATTCTTGATCTGTTTCTTGGGTGCGTAGCCACGCGATGATGCCATATTGTCCGGCGGGGAGGGCGCTCGCACCAGTGAAAGAACGGGTGATGCGTTCATTGGGGGATAAAGTCGTGTTTAAGCCCGTATAAACGTATAAGGGGATACCGTTACCAACCAAGAAATTATCTCCCTCACTGGCGATGATGGAAAAAGTAAGGATGACATCTGTCTCTTGTGCGGTATGGTTAGCGGCCTCAATCGCGATCTCGAACGAGGTGCTGTCATCGATTTGCACACTTAAATCGATGTTGCTGATGGCTAAACTGTAAGGCGGTCCGATATAGATCGGCAACGGCGCACCCGCTCCATCCGAGTGAAAACGAACACCCTCCCGAAAACCATGTGCCCACGCTGATAAGGTGTATTCTCCCTCCGGAATATCTTGGGGAACCTCAAAGTGCAGATCGACCGTCGCGTTGGCTGGCGCAGTGATCGGTTGTTCGGGAGAGGTGTACACCGCATTGCGCCATGGCTCGGTTGATCCTACCGGGGCAAGCAAAAACCAGACCATCCCCGCTTGTGATTCAGCGCTGGTATTGAGGACGCTGAGTGCCACTTCGCGAAGTTCATTGTCGGTGCGGGTGTAGGTGAAATTGCTGAAACGCAAGAGTTGCGCGCTAGTGGTTTCCCCTTGAGGAACTGTAACGCGGACGGTTTGCAGTCCATTCGTGGGTTGTGTGATCGTCGCCCCTACAATGACTACCACAAAAATGAGGGCGATCCCGATGGTGAAGAGGAAAAGGATAGCACGTTTCATCATCGACTCTCTTGGTGACGAGGTTGTTGAGCAACATGAAAAAGAACCATCCGAAGTAGCGCCCCTATCAGCGTGAGGACACCGATGGATAGGAGAATGGCGGTCGGCGTGATGGCGACCCCTAGCCACAACAGCCATGCCAAGATGATCAATTGGGCAGTAATGGAAAGTATGGGTGCCAGCGCCAAATGATGACTGAATGGAGCGTCTGGTTCCAATAAGGGCATGGTCAGCGCCAAGCCGGGCACGATAAAGACGATGAAAGGTGCAAACACCAGCGTGAGTAGCCCACTGGCGGGCGCAACCCAACGGAGTAGACAAGTGATGATCAAGGCGACGGTCAGCCCAATATACACCACGCGCGTTTGGATCATCACAGGCGGAATGTCCTCATCAGAGCGAATCCACGCCAGACGACTGACGCCGAGACCGAGTGCCGCGCCCATGAGTACGCCCATCAACGTGTCGTAAGGCGATAATTGCCCTTGTTGTTGGGCGATCAGCATCGTAAAGAGCGATCCGCCGAAGATGGCGGCACCAGCGGCGACCAATTGAAACTGTTGGGGTGTTTTGACTGCGGACGCCGGTTGATTTTGTGGGCGGTTGGTCAAGGATACAAAGACAATGCTTAATACAGCGCCCACCACCAGCAGATTCTCGGCGGTGATATAGGCGAGATGCGTATAAGAAATCATCCCTGCCTCTGCCAAGAAAATGGCTCCAGCGCACACCGTGATGAGGGTGATAAGCGTCAAGGTGATAAATGATTTAATCGACACGGATTGGCTCATCTTTAGCACACTAGCGAACCTCATAGATCAACACGTCGGAATTTCGGAAGACTAAGCGGAGGCGGGGATGCACAGTCATCACCTGCCTCGACCGTGCCGGATCGGGGATGTCGGGCGTGCGCGTGCGGACAACGATGAAATCAACACTACGGCGTTCTATAGCCGCGTCCATATCGCTTAAGCCCATCATGATCGAGATGCCATCCGCCGCAATCGGGAGGATTTCGGCATTGCTGATGAGATCGGGGGTGAGTGCGGCGATTTGCGGACGATCCAGCAAATGGGGCAACTGAAAGCCGAGGAACGTCCCCGTGACGATCACATCGCTGGGGGTGCTGAAATTTTTCAGCCACTCAGCAGCTTCGATGATATCCGGGGTGACGATCTCGAAATAGCGCGATGCGGTGTGCGCTTGGGTCGTCGCACTGATCCCTAATGTCAGCGTAAAAACGACGACACAGAGGGCACGCAGCCACAGATTTTGCCAGCGCAGCACAAACGCTGCGGTTCCCAACGCTATTGGAATTGACAAGAAATAGAGCGCGCGGGTGTAATAAAAACGCAAGCCGATCACCCATCCAAACATCAGCAATAGGGTGATGCCTAGATAGGCTCCGATCAACACCTTAGAGGCGCGGCTGACGGACTGACTCGTCAAGAAGGCGGCAGTACCCCCCACGAGCAGTAGCAAGCCCATGGGAGTGATCACCCGTGCCCATATTTCCCATGTCACGCGGGTATCATCAAAACGTGTGGCGGTCGTCAAGACCGTGCCGGCATTTTGTTCTTGGATTAATTGAACCCCAGACAGTAGGATGGGCAATCCAACAAGCAAACAGGCGATAGCGATGGGAAGTAGGCGACGCAGCGTTTCGGCAGGTTTGGGGAAAAGCATGACGAGGCTGAAACTGCTGAACGCCAATGCCAGCCACAAGGTCGAAATATGATGAATGTAGGCAGTGCCGCACAAGACAAGCGTTAGCAATGCCAAGTTGCGCCCGTTGGGGTGTTCCCAATAGCGCAGCCACACCGTGAAACAGGCAGGAAACAGCGAGACCGCGATCAAGTTGGGATACCCCGCCCACGTCATCATATCCACGAATAAGGGCAGGATGGCGGTGATCAAGGTGGCGATAATGGCGGCATCGCTCCGCTTGAAAATCTGTTGGGCAAGGGCGAACGTGCCGATACATTCAATCAACGAGAAGATCATCACGATGTGGACAAGATCAAAAACTGGACTCGCGCTGACGGCGGCGACCAAGCCAAAAATAAGCGGTCCACCCGGCAATAGGGGCCACGTTGCCTCGCCCAGTTGATAGTTTGCTGAAAATTCTGGCAGGCTACCGGTTTCGAGGACTTGCCGCGTGAACAACAGATGTAACCCGTAGTCGGGGCCGGTCGGGTAGGTGAATAGATAAATGGTGATGCCGCGCAGCAAAAGCGCCAGCATCAGCGCCGGAAGTACCCAACCCCAACCAGACAAAATACGCGCGGTATTTTGCCAAAAAGTCTGCAAGAGAGGGGCGGGGGTGTGGGTGGCAAGCATGGCGGGTATTGTAACGCACGTTGGGAGGTTTCCATAGAACGGGGATCGCGACTTGGGGGTGAGAGTCTCTCTGGCAGGTTGCACGCTCGTTCGCTATAATATTCTGGTTCATTTGGGATGCGTTCGTGCCGCCTCAATGATTCCTCACTGTCTATAGCCTCCCGAATTGGTTCAGAAAAAAGGATTTGCCGACGTGGATTGATTTTGGCTTGTTCCGGTTGTAGCTGCGAAACAGCTTTCCGCGTAATTGCACTTTTTTTCATTGAATCAAAGCATAAGGGATCGCGTCATCATGCAAACCACCCTCCATAGTTCGTCTGATACTCGGTTAAATACTGAGGTCAACCGCCGTCGTACTTTCGCCATTATCTCGCACCCTGATGCGGGCAAAACCACGCTGACTGAAAAATTACTGCTCTACTCCGGCGCAGTCGATCAAGCCGGGGCGGTGCGTGCCCGGCGCAATCAGCGCAGCGCCACTTCTGATTGGATGGCGATGGAGCAGCAACGCGGCATCTCGATCACCTCAACGGCGCTTCAATTTGAATATCGGGATTGCATCTTCAATTTGCTGGATACCCCCGGTCACCAAGATTTTAGCGAAGACACCTATCGCACCTTGATGGCAGTGGATAGCGCCATCATGGTTTTGGATAGTGGTAAAGGGATTGAGCCGCAAACGAAGAAACTCTTTGAGGTGTGTCGTCAACGCAACTTGCCGATTTTGACCTTTATCAACAAGCTCGACCATTTCGGGCGCGACCCGCTGGAACTGCTGGATGAAATTGAACGGGTGTTGAAGATCGGCGTCTCCCCGATGAACTGGCCCATCGGCACGGGTCCAGAATTCCAAGGCGTGTTCGACCTGCAAAACCAGCAAGTCTTATTATTTGAACGGACAGTGCGCAACAAATTCCGCGCGCCTACCCAAGTGCGCGATCTCTATGATCCGTTGCTGGCGGAAACGGTGGGAGATCGCCCCTATAAGCAGTTGCGCGATGAGGTCGAACTGCTGGCAGGGGCGGGGGCATCGTTTGACCGTGAGGAATTCCTCAAAGGGGAATTGACGCCTGTTTTCTTCGGCAGCGCTTTGAATAATTTTGGCGTCGAGCCGTTTTTGAACGCGCTGATCGACCTCGCCCCGTCGCCGCGCCCGCGCCAGAGCAATGTCGGACAGATTGAACCGACTAGCGAGATGTTCACCGGGTTCGTCTTTAAGATTCAAGCGAATATGGATCCCATGCACCGTGACAGCATGGCATTCTTACGGGTGTGTTCGGGACGTTTTGAAAAAGATATGGTCGTCAATCACCCCCGTTTGGGGCGCAAGATTCGCATGTCGCGCCCGCATCGCTTGTTTGCGCGGGATCGCGATACTGTTGAAGAGGCATTCCCCGGCGACGTGATCGGCTTGAGCAACCCCGGCATGTTCACGATTGGTGATACTGTGTGTTCCGATGGTGGGGTGGAATATGCGGCGATTCCGCCGTTTCAGCCGGAAGTCTTCGCCATTTTGCGTAATTTGAGCATCGAAAAGTATAAGCAGTTCAACAAAGGCTTGCAGCAACTTCTCGAAGAAGGCGTCATCCAAGTGTTGTATGCCACCGAACAAGGGCGTCGCGAACCGATCTTGGCGGCGGTCGGGCAATTGCAATTTGATGTTGTGGTTTCTCGCTTGACGGCGGAATATAACGTTGAAGCGCGTATCGAACCGACTTCGTTTGCGTGCGCGCGTTGGGTTATTGGGGATGAGGGCACGCCCGCCAACCCGCTTTATTTGCCTTCGCAATGTTTGCGTACCCGCGACCATGATCAACGCTTGGTAGTGTTGTTCGTCTCTGAATGGGAGATGAACTACTGTATCGAGAAGAACCCACATATTCAGTTCCGCACTATCACCGATGCTTTCGAGATGACAAAACCAGTATAACCTATCAGCGCTCAGGGTATGCTGGCTTATCGGGTGGGGATAGCGCATTTCCCGCTATCCCCTTATGGGATTTGATGACACGACGCATAGGCACCCTTGCAGAAAAATCCCTGCACGCGGGATTAAAAGATTATTTTGCACAGCCGGGGGATCGGCTCGAAACCGATCTCGATGGCTATGTGATCGATATTCTGCGCCCGCTGGAGGATTCGGCGGTGCCGTATCGGTGCATCGAAATTCAAACCCGCACCCTTGCACCCTTAAAGCCCAAGCTCACCGCATTGTTAGATCGCTATCCAGTGCATGTCATTCACCCCATTCCAAAGGAGCGATTTATCATCCGTATTGATGCCGATGGCGTCATTCAAAGCCGTCGTAAATCTCCCAAAAAGGGCACCCCCTACGATGTGTTCGCAAAACTCGTCAGCATCCCCAGGTTGTTGTTGCATCCCCATTTTTCATTGGAACTGCTCATGATTCGGGATGAGCAGGTGTGGGTAGATGATCAACAGGGCAGTTGGCGGCGCAAAAAATGGAGCATCCACGATACCCGTTTGCTGGACATTATGCACACCGTGACCTTGACGACGGCGGCGGATTATGCCGCGCTCCTGCCGCTGACGTTGCCGTCCGCATTTGATACCCATGAACTAGCAAAGGCGATTCGGCAACCCCGCGCCACAGCTCAAAAAATGGCGTATTGCTTGCGTGAGATGGGTATCCTTGCCATCGAGGGCAAACGGCGGAGTGCCCTGCTGTATCAGCGTGTGATTCCTACTATTCCTTGAGGGCAGGCGGATCGATCACCATGAAATGTTCCACCACCGGGAACGGATCATAAAAGTGATGCAGAAGCGCCCGCCATTGTTGATAGGGGGATGATCCCCGAAAACCGACGGTATGGTCTTCAAGCGTTTCCCATTGCACCAACAACAGGTATTTATCCTCGACCTCTAGACATTTTTGCAATTGATATCCCCGAAAGCCGGGCGAAGCACTGATGATGGGCACTGCCTGTTGGAAGGCGGCTTCAAAGGCAGGGCTTTGCCCCGTTTTAACGTGCAGGGTCGCGACTTCTAAAATCATGGTGTGACCTTCTCGAATGATTTTTCGTGAAAATCAATATCCTAACGCGAAGTGCATTCATTGTCATTCATCGATTGATTTGTCTAGCATGGTGCTATTGTGGAATAGGGAATCAGCAATGATTAAACGTGCGCCTAATCCGCATCTTTTTTGAGGAGCAGTAATGTCGAATTATCCGTTGTATTGGGTTGATGCCTTTACAGATCGCCCTTTAAGTGGCAATCCTTGTGCTGTTTTATTGGATACTGATGATCTTGATGTGACGACGATGCAGTCTATTGCTCGCGAGACGAACTTGTCGGAGACGGCGTTTGTACGCACATCGCAATCCTGCGACTTTGCTGTCCGTTATTTTACCCCTGCCGAAGAGATTCCGATGGCAGGGCACCCGACGATTGCGACCACACATGCACTTTGGCAAGCGGGGCTGATACCCTTGCAGGCGGATCTCACCCATATTCAACTAGAGTTGATCGGGGGTCCAATTGGTGTTACTATCCAGCGCCGCGAGACGCCCGACGGTAAGGGTGCCCCCGATTGGATCATCATGACCCAACGGCGACCGGTGTTCATGACCCAACATGATCCTGATGAAGTGTTGGCGTGTTTTGGCTTGACTGCCGAGGATGTCTTGCCCGGCGTGCCGATCCAGACAGTCAGCACGGGGACGCCACAACTGATGATCCCCTTGCGCGATCACGAGGCGTTACGGCGTGCGCGGATCAACGTCGATGCTTACAGCGCGTTGCGCGCGCGGTCGGATTTCTTTAGTCCGCATCTGTTTTGCTTGGGTGGGGTCACGCCGGACGGGGCGACCTTTGCGCGCCATTTTGGAGTGTCGCCAGATACCTCCGAAGACCCCGTGACCGGTTCCGCAACGGGCGGCATGGGCGCGTACTTGTGGCACTACGGGTTAATCGAACACCCGCGTTTTTTGGCGCAACAGGGGCATTGGCTGGGACGCGCGGGGGTGGTGCAGGTCGAGGTCGTCGGTGCGCGCGACGCTATCGAGACGGTACGCATTGGAGGACAGGCGGCGGGTGTGATCACGGGGCAGTTCACGTTGGGGTGAGCAATGGGGTGTCTTGGGTAGGGGCGCAGCAGTTGCGCCCCTACCGATAGACCCGCCTCAAAACGAAAGGCACAACCGCTTATGGGCTGGTGTCAAACTGCTCATGCCATAACTGGAGCGTGATGAGATTATGCAACAAACGATCTGCGTTGATCGCCCCGGTTTGGTGACGTTGCCAGAGGGTGCGCAGTTTCGCGCCAGCATAGGTCATGATAGCCTTTATAATCGCGTCTTGCGCACAGTCAGAAACGGAACCCCATGCTGAAACGTTTTCTGCTCATCACGCTGATGAGTTATCTTATCCTCATAGGTGCCACCTTTAATGGGGTGGTTCAAGTGCAGACACGCTTGCTGGGCGGTGCGCTCATCGCTTGCCTTTGTTTGACTTGGGCGTGGAGTCAGCGGCGGTGGCGGTGGCATCCCACTGCATTGGATAGCGCGATCCTGCTATGGGGTATCGCGTTTGCGATTTCGCTCGTCGCCAACAGTGAAGTTGCCCGCCGGAGTGCGATAGGCTTATGGTTTGTCGGGCTGTATATTGCTGTTTATTATGCCTTACACCATGCCCTAAGCAATAAGGGTTTGCAGCGGCAATGGTTGGTGGATGGTATGCTCATCGCGGGGGTACCGATTGTGTTTGTCGGCTTTGCACAGGTACAGATGACGCTCAATGCTGGTTTGCCGATTCCACGCCCTGTGAGTACCTTTGGCAATCCCAATACTTTTGCGGCGTTCTTGGTCATGCTGTTGCCTTTCTTGCTTACCAGTTTAGCCGCCGCCAAAAAACCTTTGCCGCGCACCGTGTTGGGGGTCTATGCCGTTGCTGCACTGGGTTTAGGGATACTTACTTTTTCGCGAGGGGGGTGGATTGGTGGCGCGGTGGCATTGGGCGTGTGGGCGGGTTTAAGTTTGCCGCTACGCCGTTGGTGGGGGCTGCTCAGCCCTATCCTCAAAAGCATGGTTCTGATTATTGGGGTAGGGGCTATCATCGGTTTTGCGGGCATCTTGCTGTACTCGTTGACGCTCGGTGGGCGCACGCTGGACTTGCGGACATGGCTTTATGACACAGCGCTCCAATTGTTTGCCGAAAGCCCGCTGACAGGCACTGGTTTCTATACCTTTGGGGCAGGGCTGGCACGGTTGAACGCTCTTCCGCCTTTAGAACCGCACAGCCATGCTCACAATATCATTTTGCATGTCGCCGCCGAACTCGGACTCATCGGGTTTTTGCCGTTGGCGCTGACCGGGGCGATTATCCTACGGGCATTATGGGTTGGCTTTCGGAAGCGCACACAGGATCGCTTTCTCATCATTGGGTTATCGGCTTTCGTGGGCTTTATAGTGCATCAACTCTTGGATGTGCCGGCAATGATGCCCGCGATTGCATTGGTGGCGGTCGTGGTGCTGGTGTTGGCGCTTCCAGCCCGTGAAGAGGCGTTGCCCCAGCGTCATTGGCATTGGCAACCTGTCGGCTTGGCGTTTATCGGGCTGATATTAACGTTGAGCGGGGGGTGGGAGGCGCTGAATTATCGTGATTATGTCGCAGCTTTGAGCAGTGGAATCGCGAGTAGTGACTATCGTGCAGCGGCAGATCGGCTCCAAGTGCTGATAGATCGCGATCCGCGTTTGGCAATTTACAGTGAACAACAGGGAATGCTGTTGGGGTTGGCAGCGGCAGCAGGGGATCAAGGGGCTGCGCGGCAAGCAGTTGCCAGTTTTGTGCGCTATACAACACTGGAGCCGAGTTATGTCAGCGGTTGGGCGAATTTGGCGGCGATGCAAGCGCAGACAGGCGACTTCGCAGGGGCTATCCTCTCGATAGAACGGGCGCTTGTGCTTTCTCCAGACATGTGGTCACTGCTCTATCGACTGGGGGAATATCGAGAAGCGGTGGGCGATCCCGATGGCGCGCGACGAGCGTATGATCGGACATTGCGCCTCAACCCGACACTCATGTTCTCGCCCGAATGGAATGAGTCGCCTGTGCGTGTGACGATGACAACTGGCGATTATGAAGTGGGTGCCTATCCGCAGACGATTTTTCTGCTCGCTCAAGCAGATGTAGCGGCGGCGCGGGTGGTTTGGCAAGCGTTTCCGGGACACACGATAAGCGACTCCACCTTTTATGTCATCCATATGATCTTTGCACTTGCTGACGGCGATCCGGCAACTGCAAATAGCTTGTGGGATGCGGCACGGCGCACAGCTTTAAATGCCAGCCATCGGGGTTGGCTCGCATTGGGGCAGGCATTTCGCGGGGAAATCGCGCTCGATCAGGCGATGAGCGCTGCCCGTGCCCAAGTCACCCCCCCGCCAACGGGCAGTGATTGGGCGTTGGGGCTGAATAAGGCGTACAGCCAGTTTCTCCATTTGGCGATCCCGCGTCAGTTTTTGCCGCAAGTCGGATACAGTGAGGTTGATGGCATGTTGTTGTATCTTTTACGGAATGAGGAATCTTTGCGACGATTAGTGGGGGCAATTGCACCCTAGCGCCGTCCTCATCAATTCTTTAGGAAAGAGCAACCTTGTCGAAACGTCTATAGTACATGATCGTTTTCAAGCGTTGCTAGAACTATTCAGGAAAGAGAGCCAAGCCCATGACTCAAAAAATCGTCAAGACCGATGCCGAATGGCGTAAAGAATTAACGCCAGAACAATATGCGGTGCTGCGTCAACACGGCACCGAGCGTCCTTTTACGGGCGAATATGTCAAAACCAAAACCTCCGGTGTCTATGCCTGTGCTGCGTGCGGACAAGCGCTGTTCGCTTCGGATACGAAATTTGAGTCCGGGTCGGGTTGGCCCAGTTTTTGGGATGTGGTCGATAAGGGCAATGTGGAGCTGAAGACCGATATGAGTCTTGGCATGAAGCGGGTCGAAATTCTATGTGCGCAGTGTGGGGGACACCTCGGTCATGTCTTTGACGACGGTCCGCGCGAGACGACGGGGTTGCGTTACTGCATCAATTCGGTTTCGCTGAAGCTAAAACCTGCCGAATAGATTTTAGCGTTGCCCACGTAAAATAGAGGGATGCGCCCTAGCGCGCATCCCTCTATTTTTAGTTATCGCGACTGGACTTGAAAATGACGCTTCACACCTTACAGAACGAGTATTGGCAGGCGGGGATTTTGCCGGAAACGGGCGCATCAGTCGCTTTTGGGCGGGTGATGGTGAAGGGCGCTTGGCGCGATATATTGCGTCCGACAACAGAAACAGATTACGGGAATTCTAGCAAGTGTGCCAGCTTTATCATGATGCCATGGTGTAATCGCATTAAAGACGGCATTTTACGGGCTGAAGGCACCGAATACCAACTCCATATTGAAAAAGATGATCATACTGCGCGGCATGGCGATGTGCGCAAACGGACATGGGAAGTCGTCTCGGCGGAGGACACGCGCATCCTGATGCGTTTTGACTCGACCCACTTTGACGACATCAATTTTCCGTTTCGCTTTACGGGCGAAGCCGAGTACCGGATTGATGGGGGTGTTTTTACGTGGCGTTTAAGTTTGCGTAACGATGATACGCGGTCGATGCCATGCGGATTTGGGCACCACCCGTATTTTGTGCGTGACCCGCTCAGTGTGACTATCCCTTGCGCAACTATGTTTGTGCTAGAAAATTATTTGGCGGTGGATGCGCCCATCCCGATAGCGCCTGAAGTCGATTTTCGCATCCCTAAGCCGTTGGGGACGTTTGAATTCAACCATGTGTTGTCAGGGAGGGTGGCGGAGCAAGAGGCGCGCATTGTTTATGAAGATGTCGATATAAAGATGACGAGCGACCCCCTCTTCAGTCATTATTTGATTTATGCGCCTGCCGGAGAGCCATTTTGGGCATTAGAGCCGATGACGCAGGTCAATGATGGTTTTAATTTGTACGAACGCGGGATATCCGAAGCGGGCGTATTGATGCTGGCACCGGGGGAGATGGCTTCTGCCGAAATGCACTTGACGGTATAAAACCAAGCAGTGCCAACGGCGATGCTATGGTGATGAAATCGAATCAGGGGGCAGTCAATCCTAGCGGCGTCGCTGATGACTACCCCTGATGTCGATGAGTTAGGCGCGTTCTACTGGCAGCCCGTTTTGAATCCATCCCATCGTGCCGCCACGAATGTTGTACACGGTCACAAAGCCTTTTTGCCCCAATAAGGCTGCTGCGGATTGACTGCGCCCACCGCTGGCACAGATGACGGCGACGGGTTGCACGGGGTCAAGTTCGGTATAGCGGGCGGATAGGTCGCCGAGCGAGATGAGATGCGCGCCGGGGACATGCCCTTGGGCGTATTCCCAAGATTCGCGGACATCAATAACGACCGGGCGTTGGGTGCCGTCTTGCGTCAGCAGGTCATGGAGCATCGGTGCATCAATATCGCGCACATCACCGCTGGTCACGGGCAACCCAAACGCTTCCCAAACATCAAGGCTATCTGCCAAATACCCCACTACTTGATCGTAACCAACCCGCGCCAAGCTATAGATTGTTGGTTGATAATCGCTGATATCCGCCAATAGCAGGATGATCGGCATATCGGGCGGCAGGACAAATCCGACACGATTGCTCAACTGGGTATCGGCTTCCAGATAGATCGCGCCGGGGATGTGCTTCGTTCGATACGCCGCTTTCGAGCGCATATCCATCAATACCGCCCCTTGTTGGAATTGGGCGACCGCTTCTTGAACGCCTAATCCGCGTGCTTCTATTTCGCCCAAGGGACGCGCGCCGTGTCGGTTGATATCTTTGATACGCTTGTGGTTGCCCGGTTGTTCCGGCAGATTCGTAGTCGCAAAGGTGATGTAGTCCTCGCGGTTATGGATTTGGAGGGCTGGGTTGGAGTGTCGTTCAAAACCCATGCTGGAGGTGAGGACCGCACCGATGGATTTGCCGCACAACGATCCAGCACCATGCCCCGGTAGAATGAGTACGCCGTCATGGAGCGGGAGTACCTCATTGTGCAAGCTGTCGTGCATGTGCCCCGCCAATGCGCGGGCGGCTTCCATCCCGACTAGATCAGGACGACCGGCATCACCGACAAACAAAGTATCCCCTGTCAGCGCCATCCAAGGCTCTTTGGAACGACTTTTGTCTACGACCAGCAAGGTGATGCTTTCGGGCGTATGCCCTGGGGTAAAGCGTACCTGTAACTCCACATTGCCCAGCGTGAGCGTGTCACCGCCGTGCAAGGCATGATGGGCAAATTTCGCGTTTGCCGCTTCGTGAATGTAGATTGTTGCCTCGGTGCGCGCTGCCAAATCAGTATTGCCCGACACATGATCGGCGTGCAAATGGGTTTCGATGATATGCGTGATGCTCATGCCGTGTGCTGCCGCAGTATCAATGTACTTCTGAACATCACGGTCGGGGTCAATGATGGCGGCGATGCCCGCCCCTTCGCAGCCCACCAAATAGGATGCACAACCCAATCCATCAATGAAATATTGTTGGATAATCATAGCGTTCCCTTTCGCTTGTTTGTAAACTTAGAGGATTTTGGGGAGATTGTCCATGAGCAGAAACATCGCCAAGCCGATGACGAAGACCGCAAAAGCTTTGCGTAACATCCCGGCATTGAGATGCTTCCCAAGTCGTGAGCCAGCGAAGGTGCCGCCGACCCCCGCAGTGACGAAAATACCGATGAGCGAGATATCCAGCGGCATTCCATTGAGATGCCCCAAAAATCCCGCGAGGCTATTCATCGCGATGACGACGAGGGAGGTGCCGATAGCATGGTGCATCGGCAACCCGACCAACATCACCAACGCTGGCACGATCAAGAAACCGCCGCCGACTCCCAAGATACCCGTCAGTAACCCGACCGTCGCACCGCTTAAGATGACTTTCCACAACGCCAGCGGATGCGTTTCCTCAGAAGCTTGCACCTTTGACTTACGGGTGATCAACAGCGTGCCGATAGTGATCATCAAGAGCGCAAACGCGACCATCAACACATCGGGCGAAACTTGCTTAGAAACCCCGGCTGCTAAATAAGAGATGATCATACCGCTGCCGCCAAAGGTGAGCGCTACCCGCCAATCGAGCGTCCCATGAGCGCGATGGAAGAAGGCACCCAGTGCGCTGTTTGCGCCCACTATTGCCAATGATGTTGTGACGGCAACTTGGGGTGTTTGCCCGATCAAGTAGACCAGCGCGGGCACGGTAAGAATAGAACCGCCGCCCCCCAAGAGTCCGAGCGATGCGCCGATCCCAAAACCCAAAACTATTGCCAGTGGCAGCGTATCCATAAACTACCTTTTTCACTGAAGAATTTGATCTTGTTTCAATAGGCATAGTCTAGTGGTTTTGATTCATCACCCGTTACAGCCGATCACTTATCTTGTACCATAAGCGCAACTAATGGTTAAGGTGCCGTGATGATTGATTTGCATAAACTGTATATTTTTTCGATTGTGGTTCAGGCGGGTAGTTTTAGCGCCGCAGCAGAGCAGTTGTACATGACTCAGTCTGCCGTCAGCCAACACATCAAAGACCTCGAAACGCAATTGGGGCAGCAGCTTTTTTTGCGTAGCCGTCGCGGAGTCAGTTTGACGGCGCACGGGGATACCCTTGCCGGATATAGCCGTAATATTTTTGACCTTGTGGCAAGGGCAGAATATGCCTTGACGGATGTTGCGCAGTTGGCGGCGGGCAAAGTGATGATTGGCGCGACTCCCGGTATTGGCGTTTATGTGCTACCGGAATGGGTACGGCAGTTTCGCGGGCGTTTTCCAAAACTGATCATCAGCTTACAAACGGGGATCACTGCGCAGATCGCCGCTGATATTTTGGCGTTTCGCGTCGATATTGGCATCGTTGAGGGCGAACTTGACGACTTTCCGGCAGCGAAACTGGCGTCTTTGGCACTGGCACAGATCGAGCAACTGGTAGTGGTGGGGGGCAACCACCCCTTGCGGGGACGGGCAACACTGCGTTTAGAGGAGTTACACCAACAGGCGTTTATCGTTCGCCAACCGCATAGCCGCTCCCGCATGTGGTTGGATGCTGCGCTTCATCAATACGGTATCAATCCGGTGATAAGCGCGGAGTTCGATAATCTTGAGTCGATGAAACGCGCGGTTGCAGTCGGCAATTGCCTCGCGATTTTGCCCGCATATGTGGTTGCTGATGAGGTGGCGCATCATCAATTGGAGGCATTGTCCTTGCAAGACAAACCCCTCCAGCGGACGTTGAAACTCATCTGGAATGCCCACGCTTCTTTGAGTCCGGTGACGCGCGCATTTCTTAACGAGATGCGTGGGTCGTATCCGGTGCTTGCGGCAGTCCTTGATGTGAGCTAAGCGGGTTAAGTTTTGTCCTTGCGCTGTGCCAATGCCCGACCGCTTGGGGTGTTTTCCGCAAATGCCCACAGGTGCTTAATCAAGTGAGTGATCGTTTCTTCGGGGAACAGTGCGGCGACACTGGCGTTAAACTGCTGTTCAACAGCGTTCAGTGCTGGCAAGATTACGTCTGCTGCCGGCGCTAGACGCAACAGCACCGCCCGCCCATCTGCCGGATTCGGGAGTTTTTCCACCCAGCCCGCATCAACCATGCTGGTGACCAAGCGACTGGGACTGCCTGTTTCGCACACCAATCGCTCCCCTAATTGCAGCAGTGTCATGGGCTGATACTGCTGCAAGACTTGAATGACCTCTGCCTGTGAGGGGGTTAAATGAAGTGGACGGAGCGCGTCGGTCAACTGTCGATTGCCTTCACGCTGAATCGCCAAAATCAAAAACCGTAGTTCTTCACCTTGATTCATGATTTGTTCGCCTTTATCAATGACACGTCACCTATTTTGACGAAAATAAAGCATGTGTCAAGCTTTTGTTTCCAGCGATAGCGGTTCGCGCCGCTCTAAACGCCCTTGGGCTGCCCATTCGTGACTCGGCAAATAAACGGTCGGTTGCTGAGCTGCAAAAGTGAGAATTTGCTGATGGCTACGGCGTGCCGCTGGTGCATCTTGGGAAACGCCGTCCAGCGCATCGGCAAGGAGTAGGTCTTGGGTATATGAGGCGTCCCCCGCGAACAATAAGGCATTCTTATCTTCTTGGACGATCACCGACAAGTGTCCTTTGCTGTGACCGGGGGTGGGCACCAGCATCACATCTCCTGCTTGTGTGAGGGTGTGCCGACCCGCAAACACGGCATCGTCTTCGTTAAAGTCGATCAAAGTCGGGGCAAAGTTCTTGAACCAACGGGTATTGAGATAGCCGCCCATGCGCCCGATCAAACCAGCCGCCGCCTGCCATTCTGCGCGGGCGACGATGAATTCGGCATTCGGAAAATGAAACAACCCGCCTTCGTGATCCTGATGTAAATGGGTCAAGACCACCCACCGTACATCGTCTGGGGAAAAACCATGCGCACGGAGTTGGGCACCGATTTCTTGATCGGCACCGCTGATCTGGAAAGGCGCAGCCCGTTGCGTTAGCCGCATGTGGGGGGGGAACCGGATCGGCTTATTGGCGTCCGCAGGAATACCGGTATCGATCAAGATCAAGCCTTCGGGGTGTTCGATCAAAAAACACCAAATAGGCAATGGCTCTGTTAGGCGTGGGTCGGATAACGTGCGGGCGAGGCGAAGTGGGTAGCTGCCGGTACCGCGTAGCCAGCTATGGGTAATGCGAACGGTGCCAGTGGTGAAAGCGTGAATGTTTATAATGAAATCCCTTTTGCGATAGATTGAGTGATATGTCATCTAATCTATCATGAAAATACGTGACATGTCAAGTAATTGAATTAACTCCGAAAGTGTACGAATCAGTTGTTTATGAATTTTGGAAACTTGTTGTTTTTTTGTGAGATAATTCGGAACACATTCCAATTCCCGTCCTTTTGTAAGTTATCCACATGAATGGTGGATTATGCCCATTAAACCCGAAATTATGAGTCCCGCTGGTTATTGGCAACAACTCTATGCCGCTATCGAGGCAGGGGCGGACGCCGTCTACTTTGGACTAAAACATTTCACCGCCCGCGCGAAGGTCGGCTTCAGCTTGACCGAATTGCCGGAGGTGATGCGCACGTTACACAGTCGTGGGGTGAAGGGCTATGTGACCTTTAACACGCTGATTTTTGACCATGAATTGCGTGAAGCGGTCAAGACGATTGAACAGATTGCCCTCGCAGGTGCCGACTCGATGATCGTGCAGGATGTCGGCATGGCACAGTTGGCGCATCAAATCGCGCCGCATGTCGATATTCATGGCAGTACGCAAATGAGCATCACCAGCGCCGAAGGGGTGGCGCTTGCCCAACGCTTTGGGGTCAGCCGCGTGGTGTTGGCGCGTGAATTGTCGCTGAAGGATATCCGCGCTATCCGTGAACAGAGCGATTGTGAACTGGAAATCTTCGTGCATGGGGCGCTCTGTGTCTCGTATTCGGGGCAGTGTTTCTCATCCGAGGCGTGGGGCGGGCGTAGCGCCAATCGTGGCAAGTGCGCACAGGCGTGTCGGTTGCCCTATGAGTTGATCGTGGATGATGTTTTGAAGCCCCTCGGCGATGCGCGCTATTTGTTGTCGCCGGGAGATCTGTATGCGCTCCACCAAGTCCCCGAAATCGTCGATATCGGGATATCGGCGCTGAAAATTGAAGGGCGTTATAAAGACGAAGATTATGTCGCTTTGACCACCAGTGCCTATCGACGGGCGGTGGATGCCGCGTGGGAAGAGCGCCCCAACCCTGTGACTCCCCAAGAAGAGATTGCGCTGGAGCAGGTTTATTCCAGAGGCTTGGGGGCGTATTTTATCTCTGGTACCGATCATCAAGCGGTCGTGCCGGGTCGTTCCCCACGCCATCGTGGGGTGTTGTGCGGGCGGGTGACGCATGTGACCGAGGATTCGGTCATCGTAGAACCCACCGATACCCAACGGCTGGCACCGCTGAAACCGGGCGATGGGATTGTTTTTGATGCGGCGGATTGGCGTAGCCCAGAGGTCAAAGAAGAGGGTGGGCACCTGTATGAGGTTGTTTCAGCCGGCAATCATCGCTTGGAATTGCGTTTTGGTAATCGGGTGATTAACTTTGATCGTATCCGTATTGGGGATTGGGTGTGGCGGAGCCATGACGCCCAAATCGACAAGCTGACCAAGCCGTTCACGAATGCCAATGCCCCCGTCCATAAACAACCCGTTACAGTGCAAGTCGTCGCGCGTGAGGGGCAACCTTTGGCATTGACATGGGCGCTCGTGAAGCACCCTGCGATCAAAATCACCGCGACGGCGGACGAACCGCTCGGACGTGCCAATAGCCGCAGCGTCACTGCCGACTATCTCCATCAACAGTTGGGGCGTTTGGGCACGACAGCGTATCGGATCGAGACATTAACGGTGGATATTACGGGGGATCCGTTCATCCCTAGTTCCTTGTTAAATCGCTTGCGGCAGGAGGCGGTCGAAGACCTTGTGCGCCAACAATCCCAAGTGCCGTCGTTCTCGGTCGAGAATCCGATTCACACCTTAGAAAATGCTTTGGCGGGGATCACGCGCCAGCCCGAAACACACTCCCTAGCGCCCGCACAATTGCATCTTTTGGTGCGTACCCCCGAACAACTCGAAGCGGCGCTCTTGGTCAAACCTGACAGCATCACGCTTGATTATCTGGAATTGTATGGGTTACGCCCTGCCGTCGAGAAAATCAAAGCGGCGGGGATCACGCCGCGGGTCGCCAGCCCGCGTGTGCTGAAACCGCAAGAACAACGGGTCGTCAATTTCTTGTTGCGGCTGGATTGCCAAATCCTCGTGCGTTCCGGCGGCTTGCTAGAGGCATTACAAGGACGGCATCAATACCCGTTGATCGGAGATTTTAGCCTCAATGTCGCTAATCAGCTTTCTGCCGATACGTATTTCAAATTGGGGATCGATACCCTGACCCCCACGCATGACTTGAACGCCGACCAGATCAGTAATTTGGCGGATGAGATTGGCGGTGAACGCTTTGAAGTTATTGCCTATCATCACCTGCCCGTGTTTCACACCGAACATTGTGTGTTCTGCCGCTTTTTATCGACCGGTACGAGCCACTTGGATTGTGGGCACCCGTGCGAAAAACACCAAATTGCGCTACGGGATAGTCAAGGACGACACCATCCAGTGATGGCGGATGTTGGGTGTCGTAATACCGTGTTTGGGGCAGAGGCGCAGGTCGCCAGCCGTCATCTCGATCAGATGCGAGGTAGCGGCATCGTCCATTATCGCCTCGAATTTGTGCATGAGTCAGGGGATCAGGTGCGGCAAGTGTCTGCCGCTTTTGCTGACTATTTCGCAGGGAAGCTGACGACGGGCGGGCTGGATCAGCGTTTGCAAAAGGTCACGCCGCAAGGGACGACCGAAGGCTCGTTGTATGTGCCGGAGGATTATTTGAAGTTGCCAGTGATGGAATAGAGGCGGCATTTCCCTTATCAATCCAAAAAACGGACACTGCTCACATGGGGCAGTGTCCGTTTTTTAGTTATGTTGGGGGTGACTACTTCGCCGATGCTGTTGGCGAATCAAAATAGGAGATGATCCGTAGGGGCGTAATGCCTTGCACCTCCACAAAAAAGACACGCCGACCCTAGATAAAATCAATTCGCCAACAGCATCTTCGCCAATGTCACATTACACGCACTTTCTAAAAATGTCGAAAATCCTCCTAGAAAACGGGCAAATGGTGGGACGCGCAACGGCGCGTCCGCGAATTTATGGTCACAAACGGACGCCCCGTTGGTCATCCCTACACAGAGAATCGCGTTTTTGCGCATTGGTCTGTTCAAAAATTAGAACAGCAGTCTAATATGACATTGGCGAACTACTCAGGTATAGAAACAGAATAAAATAAATAGGGAGGCATGAAGACATGAAGAAAAACAGGAAAATACCCCTCAAAACGTGGATGTAGGGGTGGATTAGGCGCTTGTCAATCGTTCGTTAACATGAAATTTCACGCGCCGAATATCCACTCATTTGCCGCCAATGGTCATTTCCCCCTTTATTACCAACCGTTTTTCAGACTGAGCAGGTACTGTTGGGGAGATAAGATCAGCTCCACAAACGATCATGCGAGCGTTCGGTGTCCCAGGCGGTTGTAGGTTCAAAGAAGCCGTCTGGGCGCGATTCATCCATGCGTTCCCGAAAGGTGGCTTCATTGATATCACTGAAACCCAAGCCGGGTGTTTCGGGCACAGCCGCATAGCCTGCTTGGATGTGCGGTTTGTTGATGCCTTCCAATAGGTCATCACACCAATCAAAATCGACCGAGTGATTTTCTAGCACATAGAAATTTTCGGTCGCGGCGGCGCAATGAATATTCGCCAAGAATGAAATGGGTGATCCGGCGAAGTGCATCGCCATCGCCACGCCATGATCTTGCGCCATATCGCCGATTTTCTTCGTTTCCATGATCCCGCCAGAAGTCGCCAAGTCGGGGTGGATGACCGAGACCGCCCGCGCTTCGAGCAGCGGTTTGAACCCCTCTTTTAGGTAAATATCTTCACCTGTACAAATGGGTGTAGCGACCGACTGTGATAGGCGGACATACTGATCAGTAAACTGCCACGGGATCATGTCCTCATACCATGCCAGCGTGAATTGATCGAGTGCGCGCCCTAAGCGAATGCACGACTCAAGATTGATATGCCCAAAATGATCGACTGCCAACGGCACTTCATAGCCGATCACTTCACGCACATCACGCACATACGCCACCAAATATTCAATACCTTTTTCGGTGATTTGGATGCCCGTGAAGGGGTGCATGATATCGGTGGTGCCGATGCGATCGGGTGGAGCGCTTAACGCGCCAGGGATGTCTTTGAGTAAGCCAATGCCGACATCCATCTTCAGGAATTTGAAACCGCGATCCATGCGTTTTTTTAGACGCTCCCCCATTTGCCGCCCATCGGACAGCGAGTCGGTGTCGCAATAGCATAAGACGCGATCCCGAAACTTGCCGCCAAGCAATTGATAGGCAGGAACGCCATAGGCTTTGCCGGTTAAGTCAAACAACGCCATCTCGATGCCGCACACCCCACCACCTTGCCGGGCATGGTGCCCAAATTGCTTGATTTTGCGGAAGATGCGGTCGATGTTACAGGGGTTTTCCCCGATGATGCGACTTTTTAGCATGAGGGCAAAGGTGGGGCTTGACCAATCTCGCACTTCGCCATAGCCACTGATGCCCTGATTCGTGTCCAAGCGCAGAACAGTACAATCCATGGGGAGTCCCCGCAAATTACAAATGCGCATGTCCGTGATTTTGAGGTCGGATGGGCGCGAATGGGTATTGATATTGGTTTGGAGTGATTGTTCGTCGGTCATGATGAGGTGTTCCCTTGTCCTTGCAACCATTCTTGATATTCGGCTTCGATGTGTGGTTGCCACACGGGCACATCAATTTCGCCTGGTGTGTATTTGCCTATGCTTAAAGTGTACTTTCCAAAAATATCGCGCGAGTGGACATCTTCGGCGGTGTCGGCAACCTCTTGTGCCAGATGCGCCGGGATAAAAATGACGCCAGTCGGGGTGCCCAAGACGATATCGCCGGGGAGAACGGTCACTTCGCCGATGCGAATAGGCAGATTGATCCCCGCGAGGGTGACATCGGCAATCGCCGTCGGATCGACACCGCGACAGAAGAACGCCGAGTCTGTCAGTTCCCGAATCCCTTGAAAATCCCGCACGCCACAATCTAGCACCGCGCCGCGTTTGGTGCGTGATTGGATCGCAGTGGACAAATTGTCGCCCACGAAGGTGCCATTCTTAATTTTGCCGAATAGATCGACCACCAGCACATCGCCTTCGACGAGGGTGTCGATCACCCATGAGTTTTGCCCACCGATGCGCCCCTCGCTTACGCCGGTTTGCTGCACGAGATCATGAAAATCAGGGCGATAGGGCAGCATCATCGCGGTGACACAGCGCCCGACGAGGATTTTGTCGGGATGGGTTTGGAACCATTTACCTTCAAACTGAAAATTATACCCATGACTGCGGAGGACGCCCCAAGCTTGCTCGGTGGTGGCGTTTTCGAGCCGTTTTAAGATCGCATCGGGCACATGAGGTCGCCCGTCGGCAAAGCGTTCTGCCGTATATAAACGAGTGAGTTCGGCAATCGTCTCTTTAGGGGTGATGATGTTCATTGTGACTTGATTTCCTCAGCAATAAATAAGATTAATCGGCGTAGGCTGCTTGGCGCAGCCCCTTGATATAGCCAATGGCAAATAATCGCCCGATGGAAGAATAACCCGCGTTATCATTATTGTCGCCCATCATGGTCGGCACATGATCTGGTCGGCATAGCCCGTCAAAATCGATGTCGCGGTACGCCTTCATGCAAGCGTACATATCGGTTTGACCATCATCATGAAAGGTCTCGACAAATTTTTCGGGCGTGCCGCGCACATCGCGCATGTGGACGAAAAAGATTTTCTTTTGCGCGCCAAAATGCCGAATTACACTGGGCAGATCATCCGTCATCAAGGCGAAATTCCCTTGACACAGGGTGATTCCGTTCATGGGGCTGGGGATGAGGTCGAGCAACCGTTGATAGTTATCGACACTGCGCATGATGCGTCCCATGCCGCGAATAGGGGAGAGTGGCGGGTCATCGGGGTGCATCGCTAATTTCACGTTGGCAGCTTCGGCGACTGGGATCACCCGTTCTAAGAAATACTGCAAGGTTTCCCACAAGCGCTCTTCGCTCACCTCGCCATATTCTGTGATCGGCGCATCTTTCATCAAGGCGTGGTCATAGCCAGTGACGAGCGCCCCGCCGCGTGTGGGTGTGGTGGTGGACGTGCGCATCCAGTTCATGACGGGCATCCACTCGTAACACCAGACAGGAATCCCCAATTTGCCCATGTTGCGAATTAGATCACAGACGGCTTCGATCTCTTCATCGCGCCCCGTCAAGCCGAGCTTGGCTTTGTTGAGCGGTGGACGATTCTCGATCACTTCGAGCTGGAAGCCCCCGTTTTCGTAGGCGGTTTTTAGGCGTACCAATGCCATATAACTCCACGGCAGGTCATCTTGTGCGACTTCTAACCCGCGACTCCAGTCGAATGTCCCGACGACATGATCGACCCCACACTGCTTGACCATCGCCCACAAGGGGGTTTGTTGGGGAGGCAGGACTTCGGCAATTCTCAGCATTTTTACGCTCCAGATAAAGAATATTGTGGTTCAAAGCCAATGAGATCACGCGCCCGCTGAATTGAAAACAAGGAGTCCGTACCCGTGAGTGGTTGTTTGCCGTGAGGGACATCGGGGAAAAACAATCGCGCCAATGTTTGCGAATCATAATTCAGATAGTTATGATGATCGTTGATGAAGAGTGGGTGACTGCCTTGCAGCGGCGCGATCAAGGATTGCTCGACCGATAAGGCAGCATCGCGATCATCAAGCGACGCCCATAAATTGAAACGATCAAACATGTAGGCGGTCATCAGCATTTGGTTAACGCCTTCCACCTCTGGGTTAGTCCAGCGAGTCGATGGATATTCTAAGCTTCGTTCCCCGCGAAAGGTGAGAGCGTGCCGTTGGACTTCTGCGATCTGTGCTTGCTGTTCGTGGGTTGGGAGCAAAGCAAACTCATCTAAGAACAAGGGCATCTCAATCCGACGTCGATTCCAGTCTGGGTTATTATGCTGACGAGCAGCGTGGTAAACACCGGGGAACCGTAGAGAGATGCTGGAAATGCCATCACGCCGCCAAAAATATGCCCCCATCGCCTCGACTTGCTCCTTAGAGAAAGAATAGGGGTCGTCCGTATCCAGCGGGTGATCTTCGTCAATCGGTAAATAGGCGGGCGAAAACTCTTTGGTTTTCCATGCGCACCCGATGGCATTGATAGAACTGGCTTGAACCACCCGCTGGATGCCGGCTTGCGCCGCTGCCTCAAAGACATTGAAAGTACCTACGGTGTTGATACGGAAAACCTCGTGCCCGGGACCGGACAACGGGCTAGGTAAAGCCGCCATATGTACAATCGCGTCACAGCCACGCACTTGTTCGCGCAGCGCATCAAAGTCCATAATGTCGCACACGGCGTAAGTGGTATGGGGGACATCGGTTTCGGGGACAATGTCCGTCAAGTGGACATCATAGCCGCGCGCGAACAAATGAGTCGCAATTGCCCTTCCGATTAAACCAGCACCTCCGGTAATCAGAATTCGCATAAATGTATTGTCCTTTGGGCGTGATAAAAGTGTCGAGATAAAGTCGTAAAAACCACGCTCTCATTTTAACGCAAATATGATGCCTTTGCAGTAGTAGTGGCAATCATGCTTGTCCTTGATAACGCCAAAGTGACGGCAGCGCTGTTAGGCGCGACCGTCACGATAGTTTCAGCAAGGGTGCCCCGTCCGCAATCATAATGCGGATGGGGCATACATTTTGTTAGGATGCGGCAGCGATGAGGGCGTCAGGCAGCGCCTGTGGGGCGGAGATATACGGAGTGTCACCACAATATCTTCTGCCGTCAGGATGTAAGCACGACGCACACTGCCGAAGTTTTCTGCGGTCAAGGTGACGGGGGTATTGAGCGGTCCGAGCGGTTCGGCAATTTGCGACGCCGCCACGCGGGTGAGTTGTTCTTCGTCGCAATCAGGGCAGAAGGCACTCGCGAAAATGTCGGCATTGACGGATGCCGTGCTGAAATCCTCCGCTAAGAGAAAATTGCCTTCTTGACCGAGCGCGCTGTAGTGATCTTGAGACGACAGCGTGACGAGGCTGTCACCCGTTTGGGGTACGGGTCGGCATATGCCTTTAGTAGAGCATTTAAGCGCTTAGTGCCGTGCCCACCCAGCGCTTATCGCCGAACCGTGAATGAGGCGCATGGTGATCTCATGATGGAATCTCAGCCCTCCGAAAACGGAATGCAGATCATGCCTCAACTGCCGATAGCAGATGATACGAACCAATACTGACCCACACTTCCTGCCCGACCGTAAGCGCCAAGGTGCGCGCGTCGGCGGGCAGGAGTGAGGCTTGCACGGTCGATTGGGTGGCATCTTGCAAACGGATGACGGCGCGCAACATGGAACCCGCAAAGTTAATTGACTCCACATGTCCACGTCCGATGACATATCCGTTTGCCGCGTCCGGTGCGGTAAACAAGGTGATTTCTTCGGGGCGGCACAGCAATTGGACGGACTTTCCGCTCAGATGATCGGTATCGGGCGGAACGGGTAGGTGGGCGTCGCCGATATGCACCGAGGTGCCATTGCGTTGGGCGTTGAGCAGATTGGTGGTGCCCAAGAAGGTAGCCGTGAACATGGTTTTGGGGTGCTGATAAAGGCTGGCAGGGGTGCCGACTTCTAAAAGCTGCCCTTGATCGATCACCCCAATGCGGTCGGCGATGTCGAATGCTTCTTCTTGATCATGGGTGACGAGGATGGTGGTAACGCCTAAGCGCCGTTGAATTTCGTACAAACTTTGGCGCAGTTGGGCGCGGATTTTCACATCTAATGCGCCAAAGGGTTCGTCTAACAACAAGACATTTGGTTCATAAGCGAGTGCCCGTGCCAATGCCACCCGTTGTTGTTGTCCCCCAGAAAGTTGGGCTGGCAAGCGCTCACCATACCCTGCCAGCCCGATGAGATCGAGTAATTCCGCCGTACGGCGTTCGCGCTCGTCGCGATTGACGCGGCGGATGCTTAAGCCGAACTCGATATTTTGGGCGACGGTCATATGGCGAAACAGCGAGTAGTTTTGAAACACGAAACCCGTGCCCCGTTGTTGGGGGGAAAGATGGGTGACATCACGGTCATTGAGCAAGATGCGCCCGCTGTCGGGCATCATCAGCCCAGCGATCAGGCGCAAGAGCGTGCTTTTGCCGCTGCCGCTGGCACCCAGCAGGACGAACAATTCCCCCGTTTCGATGTGCAGCGATACGTTTCGCACGACGCGCTGGGTTCCATAAGACTTGTGGATATTTTCCAGTTGAATGGACATCATGGCTCCTTATGGATGATCCGACCCCGAAGCGCGTTCATTGCGATCAGGATCACCACCGAAAATAGGCACAGAAGCACCGACACCCCATAGGCACCGGTGTTATTACGATCATTGAGGGCACGAAAGACGAAGCTGGTCGCCGTTTCGGTATAGCCTTCAATATTGCCGCTGATCACGGTGACGGCACCGAATTCCCCGATGGCGCGGGCGAAGGTCAAGACGATGCCATAGAGCAGCGCTGTCCAGATTTCTGGCAAGACGACGCGCCGGAAGGTCGTCCAGCGGCTCGCGCCGATAGTATAGGCGGCGTCCTCAGGTTCGGGCGTCAACGCCTCTAGCACAGGTTGGACTTCGCGGATGATAAACGGGAGCGATACGAAGACCTTTGCCAGTAGGATGCCGGGAAAGGCAAAGACGATGGGGAATAAGGGTGGTGCCAACCAACCATTACGCCCGAATAACACGATCATAGCATAACCGGCGATCACAGGGGAAAAGACAAAAGGGATATCCACGAGCGTATCGAAGAGGTTACGCCCGCGAAAACGATGCCGTACCAGTACCCACGCGGTGGTCAATCCTAACAGGGTGTTGATGACGACCGCCGCGAAGGAGAGCAGGAGCGTGACTTGGAAAGCGTGGATCACGCTGGGATCCTGAAACGTCGCCAATAGTGGTTCCAGCCCCTTAGCGAACGCGCCGTTGATCATCGCCAGCAACGGGGCGATAAAGAGTAAGGCAGCATAGCCCAAGACGCCGATGATCAAGGCGATGGCGACGGGCGAACGCGCTTCAGTTTCACGCATGACGCCTCCATTTCAGCAAATCGATGCCGACGGTCACGCCGAAAGCGATCAGCAGCAGCACCATCGAAACACTACTTGCCGCTTGCAAGTTGCCCGCCTCGACTTGGGTATAGACATAGACTGTTCCCATTTGCGAGCGCATCGGGATATTGCCCGCGACGACGATGATGGAGCCAAATTCGCCCAACGAGCGCGCAAAACTGAGGAGCGCGCCGGTCACAATCGCCGGACGTAGCGCCGGAAAAATCACCCGCCAAAACGTTGTCCATGCGGACGCGCCGATGGTTTGTGCCGCTTCAGTCTGGCTGAAGTCCATTTGGAGTAGGACGGGCTGTACGGCACGGATCACGAAGGGGTAGCCCACCAACAACAATGCCAGCACGATCCCCGGCACCGCGAACAAGATTTGGATATCAAGTGTGGTGTCAAAGAAGCGCCCGATAGGGGTTTGCGGTCCATACAGGAGGACGAGCATCACGCCAATGACGAGCGTGGGGATGGCGAAGGGCAGGTCAATGAGCATATTGAACAGCCGTTTGCCGGGAAAACGATAGCGTACCAATACGTAAGCAGTGAGCGTGCCGATCACGGTGTTCAGTGCCGCCATGATCGCTGACGTATAGAGGGACAAGAGGATCGCGCTGGTTGCTTCAGGACGGGTGATGCTTTGCCAGAAGACATCCAATCCGAAACGAACACCTTGCACTTGAATGACAATCAACGGGACGAGGATAAATGCCCCAAGATAGGTGAGCGCGATGAAGCGCAGCCCCCAAGCACCAAAACTGGGTGCTTGGGCGCGCTTCACAGCCACTGCTCCTTGACCTGTCGGATAGGATAGTGGAATCTGTGTCATTTAGCCGCCTTGAGCCTCTGCGATGATCTGGGTAAAAATGCCTTCTTCGCTAAAGTAGGCTGGGCGCGCTTCTGACCAGCCGCCGAACTCGGCAATCGTGAACAAGTCGGTGACGGCGGGGAAAGTAATATCTGGGTTGCGTTCCACAACGGCAGGGGCGGCTTGCGGGTCCGGCGTGACTTCTACATCCGCATCGGCGATCCCATATTCGACGCGCACCAGCGGATTTACAGGGCGGAAGCCGCGATTGGCAAAGGCGCGTTGGGCATCGGGACTCCGCAGGAAGTTTACGAAAGCCTCGGCGACTTCGCGGGTGCCATGCAAATCCACATAACTATCCACCACTGCGACTGGGTTTTCAATCAGGATCGTGGAGGTCGGATAAATTAAGCTGTATTCGCCCCCAACCGCTAAACCGGCATACACTTCATTTTCGTAGGTGATCGCTACATCGCCGATGCCGCGCTCAAAGGTGAGGAAGCTTTCGCGTCCATCGCGATCCAGCACAGCGATATTGCCGATCAAAGCTCGTAAAAATTTGGCACCGCCGCTTTCGCCTTCATAGCCTGCGACAAAACCACGTTGTGCCGCGCCGGCTGCGGCAAGGATATTCCATTGTGCGCCGCCACTGGTCGCAGGGTCGGGGGTGATTATTTCAATATCCTCTTGGGCGAGGTCTGCCCAATCGAGGATGCCCCGCGGATTATCAGGACGAACCGCCAACACGACGAGCGATTGGGTTGCAAAACCTTGATAATCGTTGTCTTCTTTCCAATCGGCACTCACTAAACCTGCATCTACCAAACTCTGAATGTCCGGTTGCAGCGATAGCGCGACGACATCTGCTTCAAAGCCACTGGCTACGGCGCGCGATTGCGCACCAGAAGCTTGATAGGATTCGAGCACAATCACCTGTTGACCGGTTTGTTCCTGCCAGTAGCTTTGGAACAAGGGGATGATATCGCCGTAAGCTTCACGCGGAACCGCATATCCGGCGAGCGTTAGCGTAATCGGCGGCGCGGCGTCCTGTGCGGCGACAGGCGCGAATGTCGAAACGATGAAGACGATGAGTGTGAACAAGCCCAACCGGAGACGAGCCATTTTCTGAGCCTCACTTTGCAATCCAAACAACGAAGTTAAAACCAACGCCAACGCGAACGATCACAGGTTGTCAGAAAGGCGACAACAACAGTCTGCCGACATTCGACAGCGGATCGAATCGCGCGCGCGTGGTTGCATCATCAAGTGGGTGGTTTGCAAAAGTATTCTCAACTTAGGATGTCCTTTCGCGCACTGCGCGCATCAATACGCGGCTGACTTCGGGACGAGTAAATTCTTCGGGCAGCAATTCCCCGCGCGATAACATCTCGCGCACTTGGGTGCCGCTTAGGCTGACGTGGTGGCTGGTATCGTGAGGGCAGGTCTTCAAACTGACGACGCCGCCGCAACTTTTGCAGAAGAAGGTGTGTTCAAAGAACAAGGGGGTGATGCCGATGGCTTCGGGGCTGAACTCATCGAAGATATAGTGGGCGTCGTAACTGCCATAGTATTTGCCCACGCCGGCATGGTCACGCCCAACGATGAAATGGGAGCAACCGTAATTTTTGCGGGCGATGGCGTGGAAGATCGCCTCGCGCGGACCGGCATAACGCATCGCCGCAGGGAAGACGCCGAGCAATACCCGTGATGCGGGGTAGTAAACATTGAGGATGGCTTGATAGCTTTCGATGCGGACATCAGCGGGAATATCGTCGCCTTTGGTTTCGCCAACGAGGGGATGTAAGAGGAGTCCATCAACGATTTCGAGCGCGGTCTTCTGGATGTATTCGTGCGCCCGATGGATGGGGTTGCGGGTTTGGAAGCCGACGATCCGTCGCCAACCGCGTTCAGTGAAGATACGGCGGGTCTCGGTGGGGGTATAGCGCAATTCGGCAAATTCGCTATGGGCGCGCGCGGGTAAATCAAAGACATCAATGTCGCCCGCCAGCAGGGTATCCCCTTGACGATAGACGCGGGCAACGCCCGGATGCGCGCCGTCGGTCGTGCGGTAGACGTGAGCCGCTTCGACTTCGCGGTCATAGGTGTATTTTTCGCTGAGGCGCAAAATCGCCAGCGGGCGGTCGCCTTCCGTTAAAGTGACATGATCGCCAGGCGCGAGTCGCTGGGCTTGTTCGGCAGTGACCGCCAGCGTGATCGGGATCGTCCATGGCAAGCCATTGCTGAGGTACATGTCGTGGACAACCGAGCGGTAATCCTGTTGGGACATGAACCCCGTCAAGGGGCTGAGCGCGCCCATGGCGATCATCTCCAGATCAGCCAGATTTGTCTCACTCAACGAGATTTTAGGCAAGGTCTGGGCAGTAACGCGGGCTTCTTCGCGCGCGTCTCCGCTCAGGAGGCGATTGATGAGGAGTCCGCCGTGCGGCTTGATAAGCGGGAAAGTCATGATGATCCTTTAGGAGATGCTTAGGGCAGGTTCGGCAACGGGGATCAAGCCACGCGCCTCAAGATAAGTGAGTATCGTCTGAACGCTTTCGTTCAGGGTTTCACGCTCGGTATGCAACGTGATCTCTGGCGACACTGGTGCTTCATAAGGGTCATTCACCCCGGTGAAGTCTTTAAGTTCCCCTGCGAAAGCTTTGGCGTACAAGCCTTTGACATCGCGGGCGGCGCAGGTATCGATAGGCGTGGCGACATGCACTTCGATGAAATTGGTCGTCTCTTGGCGGGCGGTATCCCGCGCAGCACGATAGGGTGAAATAAAGGAGGCGATCACGCCGACGCCGTTGCGCGAGAGCAGTTTGGCGACGAAGGTGACGCGCTCGATATTTTTATCGCGATCTACTTTGCTAAAACCGAGGTCGCGCGTCAAACCTTCGCGCACCGTATCGCCATCCAGTCGTTCGATCCGCACATCGCGGTCAGCGAGTTGGCGTTCCAATTCAATAGCAATCGTTGTTTTGCCCGCACCGGATAGACCGGTCAGCCATAGGGTGAAGCCCTGAGTCATGAGTTCTTCTCCAATACTTGAGGGATATGAATACCGCATTCGATTTTTGCTTGACCACTCCAGCGACCGGCACGCGCATCCTCGCCGGCAATCACAGCGCGCGTGCAGGGAGCGCAGCCGATACTGAGATAGTGTTGATCGTGAAGCGCGTTGTAGGGCAGGTCATAGGCGTGGATATAGGTCCACACCATGTCTTCCGTCCATGTCGCCATGGGCGCAAGTTTGAGGTTGTTGTATTTCTCGTCCCACGAGATGACGGGGCTATGGCGACGTGTTTCCGCTTGATCACGCCGGATGCCGGTGATCCATGCTTCATAGCCGTTTAGGACATTCCCTAAGGGGATCGTCTTGCGCAAATTGCAGCAAAGATTCGGGTCGCGCGCCCACAAGGCTGCCCCTTCGCTTTCAGCTTGTTGTTCAACAGTTTGCGCGGGGCGCACCCGCACGACATTGAGGTTAAATGTTTCTTCCCAATGCTCGATCAAGCGATAGGTTTCTGGGAATAACAGCCCCGTGTCCAATGTCAAGATCGTCACGTTGGGGGCGATCTCTTGGAGCATATGCAGCATTACTAAGCCACTGGGCTGAAAACTGGTGACGAGCGCCAAGCGTTCCTGAAAAGTGTCTGCCGCCCATTGCAAGAGGGCTTGCGGGTGGGCGTTTTCAAACTGCTGATTGAGGGCTGTCACATCATTCATCATTGTCTCCTCGACAAGATGGTAATTAATCAAGCCAAGCCACCACATCTTTGGCAAAGTAGGTGACGATCATGTCTGCGCCAGCACGTTTGATGCTGATCAAGCTTTCCATGGCACAACGGCGGAGGTCGATCCAGCCTTGTGCGCCCGCCGCATGAAGCATGGCATACTCCCCGCTGACCTGATAAGCGGCAGTGGGCAGGTTGAAGGTTTGGCGCACCGTGCGCAAGATGTCGAGATTGGGGAGCGCCGGCTTGATCATCAAGATGTCTGCCCCTTCTTCAACATCCAATGCCGCCTCGCGCAGCGCTTCGCGCCCATTGGCGTAATCCATTTGGTACTGTTTGCGATCCCCAAAGGCGGGAGCGCTCCCCGCCGCCTCGCGGAAAGGACCATAAAACGCGCTGGCGGTCTTGACGGCATAACTCATGATGGCAGTGTGATCAAAACCGTTTAGGTCGAGGGCTTCACGGATAGCACCGACCATGCCGTCGATCATGCCCGATGGGGCGATGATGTCGGCACCGGCACGGGCATGAACGACTGAAGCACGACGCAGGAGGTCGAGTGTTTCGTCATTGAGCAGGTAGCCTTCTGGCAAATACGCATGATGATCCGGCGCGCCCTGTTGATTGATCACGCCGCAATGCCCGTGATCGGTATATTCGCAAAAGCACATATCCGAGATGATGAGTAGTTCGGGCGCAACTTGTTTGATGGCGCTAATCGTGCGCGGGATGATGCCATCATGCGCAAAATTGTCACTGCCGCACGCATCTTTTTCTTGTGGGATGCCGAACAACAGCACCGCCGGAATGCCCATATCCGCGATTTGGCGGGCTTCTTGGGTTACCGCCTCGACCGACAAGCGAAATTGCCCTGGCATGGCGTGGATCGGCTGGCGCGCCTCTTCCTCCGCGTGGACGAAAAGCGGCATGATCAAGTCGGCAGGGGTGAGCGTGGTTTCGCGCACCAAGCGACGTAATGACTCCGTATGCCGGAGGCGACGTGGACGTTGGGGCGATATCCTTGATGTGGATGTTAGCTCACCGGCGCGCGCGGTGAAACGATCATTGAGCATGAAAATAATCCTTGAGTGCGGCGACCAAAGCCGCCAAAGTATGGGTGTGCGCGCGCGCGGCGAGCGATAAGCCGCTGGTTTGCAGCGCTTTTTCTGCCGAACCGCTGAAGCAGGCGATGGGAAGCGCTGCCAGATCGGACACGGTGCCGCCGTCATGGGCATAGCGAACGCAAAACTCGTTGACCGTTGAGCCGCTGGTGAAGGTGAGGGCATTAATGCGCCCTTGAGCAACCCATGACGGCAGATGGACACCGCCTTGACCGGGGATGATGGTATAAGCAGGGGCGATGACGACCTCGGCACCACGCGCGCGCAAACTGTCGGCAAAGTCGGTAGGGGCAATTGCGGATTGGGGCAATAAGACATGGGTGCCGCTTGTAATCGGGAGCGCTTTCTGCAAATGATCTGCGCTGTAGTGTGACGGGATGATCTGGGCGCGGGTGCTTAAGCAGTCGGTCACGGCTTGGGCGGTCGCTGCGCCCACCGCCGCAATCTGTATGGTGCTGTGGAGCGGCAAGCGTAGTGCTTGTAAGCGCGCGGCGACGGCTTGTACAGCATTGGCACTGGTGAAGACGATCCAGTCGAATTCGCCCAGCAGGGCGGTTGTTAAAGCGCTGTCCAAGATGCTGATGTCCTGTGGTGGGGCGATCTCGATGGCGGGGTATGCCACCGGGTGCGCCTGTTCTTGAAGCAATAAATCCGAGAGTTCGGCGTATTGATGCGCGGCACGGGTGATCACGATATGTTTGCCGACCAGTGTCATCGGGCACCTTCCATCAAATGGCGTGCGCCCGCGTCCAAGGCGTGCTGTGCCAATGTCCTGCCCGCGTCTTCGGCTTCTTGGTGGGTTCCGGTGTGCAAGGCGAAATTATGGATGACGTTCACCTGTTGCTGACCATCGGCAGTTAAAACCCGCCCCCGTAAGTGTAAAACAGCGGCGATCACTTGGGCATAAGCGGCGACAGGCAAGGCACAACCGCCGCCTAAACCGCTCAAAAAAGCGCGTTCGGCGGTCACGCTAAGATAGGTGTTGCGGTCATTGATGGGTGCCAACAGTTGTGACCACAGGGCGCTGTCCCGCCCTTGCAGGACAATAGCACCTTGTGCTGGGGCTGGCAACATGATTTCTAGCACTAGTGTTTCGCTGATCACCTCGGTGCGTCCTAGCCGTTCCAGCCCCGCACGCGCCAAAACGATGGCATCGTAACCTCCGGCAGTGTCGAGCGCTTTGGCAATGCGGTTATCGATATTGCCGCGTACATCGCGAATCACTAGGTCAGGACGGGCGGCGTGGAGTTGTGCCGCGCGGCGTGGGCTACTGGTGCCGACGACCGCGCCCGCTGGCAATGATTGGAGCGTGTATCCTGCGCGGCTGATGAGCACATCGCGCACATCAGCACGGGGCAGATAAGCGGGCAAGATTGCGCCTAGCGTCAGTTCAGTCGGTAAGTCTTTAGCGCTATGCACGGCAAGATCAATGGTTTCGGCGAGTAGGGCAGCTTCTAGTGCTGAGGTGAATACCCCCGATGCGCCGCTGGCAATGGTCGCCAGTGGGACATCTGTCACCTGATCGCCAGTGGTTTTGATGATATGTTCGCTCAAAGCAAGCGAGGGGTGAGCGCGCAACAAAGCGTCCAGCGCCAGCGCGGTTTGTGCCCGTGCCAGTGCCGAACCGCGTGTGCCCACCCGCGCCGCTTGGGGGCGATCAGTCACTGAATGCCCCCAATGCGTGCCATTCTTCTGGCACCACTTCGAGCAAGGCATCGAGACCCACCCGTAAGCAGAAATCACCGAAGGCTTCGCCGTCGATACGTCCATCACGATAGTGCGCCAGAACCGGAACCAAAACAGGCACCAGTTGACCGAGTGGCACGAGATCGAGGAAGGGACGTGCCAGACGGGTACCTGCCGGGTCGCCCCCCAAGAAGATGGTGTATTTATCCAGCGACCGACCGACAAAGGCGATCTCCGCCACATACGGGCGCGCGCACCCATTGGGGCAACCCGTCATGCGGGCAGTGATATCGCTATCGGGGATGCCGAGGTCGCTCAGCGCTGTTTCAAATTCGTCGATCACCTGTGGGAAGACGCGCTCGGCTTCGGTGATCGCCAGTCCACATGTGGGCAATGCTACGCACGCGATGGCTTTCCGGCGCATTTGGCTGATCGCCTCAACACGGGTGATGCCATACTCGTTCAGCAAAGCGTCTATGGTATCGCGGTCATCTGCCAGAATGTCGGTGAGCAGGATGTTTTGTTGTGCTGTCAAGCGCACTGATAAATTGAATTGTTCGATGATGGCGCGCAGTCCTGACCGGAGACGATATTTTTCGCGATCCAGCACCCGCCCGTTTTCGACGGGTAGCCCCAAATACCAGCGCCCATCGCCTTGTTCGTTCCAACCCAGATGATCATCTACCGCAAAGGCGGGCATGGGTTGAGTGGGGGCGAGCGTAAACCCGACACGGCTTTCCAGTTCGGCACGGAACCAATCGACACCGCGATCATGCAGAATATATTTGAGGCGGGCGTGCTTGCGATTTTCGCGGTCGCCAAAGTCGCGATGAATGGTGACGATTGCTGTCACGGTTGCGATCACCTGATCGGGGGTAATGAAAGCGACTTCATCGCCTAAGCGGGCATAGGTCGCGTCGTTGTTATGGGTCATACCCATGCCGCCGCCCACCAACAAATTGAAACCGGTTAGCTTGTCCTCGTCATCAAACAGCGCCACCAAGCCGACATCATTGGTATAGACATCGACGCAATTGTCGCCAGCATAGGCGATAGCGATTTTGAATTTGCGGGGCAGGTAATTTTTTCCGTAGATGGGGTCTTCGATCTCATGATCGTCGATCATGGGTTCGCCATCGATCCAAATTTGGTGATAGGCATTGGTGCGGGGGTAGAGGGCGGTGGTGAGGCTGAAGGCGAAATCTTGTACCGCCAACCGATGCGCATCAGCGGTCGGGGCGGGGCACGCCATGACGTTGCGCACAATGTCCCCGCAAGCGCCGAGGCTGGTTACGAGGGCATTGTTCATCTCACGCAAGGTGTCGCGTAGCTCCCCTTTGAGGACGCCGTGAAACTGAAAATCTTGACGGGTGGTGATACGTAAGGTACCGTTGGCATAGCGATCCGCGATCTCATCGTGGGCGACATATTGCGCTGCGGTCAGTTGTCCCGCCGGCAGCCGCGTGCGGATCATAAAACTGTGGTGGTCGGTCGTGCGGTCTTGTTTACGGGCATCGCGATCTTCTTGTTGATAGATACCATGAAATTTGAGGATTTTCTCGGCGGCATCACTGAAAAAACGGTCGCTGTTGGTGATTTCATCACCGATACTGCTGCGCAACCCCCGGCTATCGGCTTTGATTTGTTCAACGTTCTTTTTCGCCATATTTCTTACCTCATTATCCCCGACAACCACAAATAAAAAGCCCCGACACATGTGCCGGGGCTTTGCGATTTACCAGAAGTGTGTGAAGAACTTCAGGGGCAATCGTCCGGGCAGCATGAACTATGCGTTGTGTGACACATACAACACATCTGCATACAGCCCATACAACGGACGCAATTTGCCACGAAAAATTCCAATTTGTCTGAAACCACGCAATGTCGAATAGACTATAGCAAAAGTTTGCACTTGTCAACAACTTGCTCGCTCGAGTTTTTGGGGATTGAGAACCGCCATGAAAACAGCTCTGATCCTTGCTGGACACGGATCGCACATTAGCCCGCATACCGCCGGCTTAGTCTGGCGGCATGTGGATCGGTTACGCGCGATGGGTGTGGCGGATGAAGTGACGGCGGCATTTTGGAAAGAAATGCCTTCTTTTGCCCGCGTATTGACCACTATCACGGCGGAAGATGTGACGGTCGTCCCGTTATTTACGGCACAGGGGTATTTTACCCAGACGGTCATCCCGTCGGAAATGAGATTGCGGGGTGCTATGACGGCACAGGACGGGCGTGTGATTCGTACCACGCCTTCCTTGCATGAACACCCCTATTTGGCAACCGTGATCCGGGCGCGAGTCGAAGCGACCCTCGATGTGTTCGGGTTGCCGCCCGACCAAACCGCCGTCGCCGTTATCGGGCATAGTACACGGCGCAACCCCGATAGCCGCAAAGCGACCGAAGCCCAGGTCCAACGCCTGCGCGATGCTGGTATCGTCGCCCAAGTCGAAGCCGTCTATTTGGATGACTCGCCCGAAATTCCTGAAATTTATACGCTGACGACTGCGCCCAACCTGATCGCGGTGCCTTACTTTTTGGCAGCGGGGTCTCATACGACCATTGATGTCCCGAATGAGTTAGCCCTTGTGACGGGTGCCAAACAAGGGACTGTGCAAGGACGACGGGTCTTTTACACCGATCCGGTGGGCGTGGATGATGATTTGCTCACGGTGATTTTGGCGTTGGCGCAAGAGGCGGGCGCACCTTTGGCAACCGAGTCGCTTGGGGATGCGTGGCGTTGTTTTCCACAGGTGGGGCACGAGGCGCTGAGCATGGGCGTGACGACCGCCGGGCTGATGCGTTTTGGCGAACTGCACTTGACGCCGACGGAGGTTCGGGTATGGCGGGACGAGAGCCAGCTTGCCCCTATTCATCTGCCCTCCGTGCTGCGCGCCCACATTCGCGAGAACCCATTTCGCTCGTTAGCGACGGCGAAAGGGATAGTGGGCGGGTGGTATGTTCCGATCAACGATCTGGCGCAACTGCACGCAGTGGTCGAGACGGTCTATCCGGGTGCCGTTGCCGATTGGGCGGCGGCGCGTGCCGGGGCGCTCACTGTACAGCCACTCGCGGCGACTGCGGGACGGCAAACGGGGATGTATCGCGTTTTGGAGGCATTGTCCCGCGCCGATCAAGCGCGGGTGGTGGGGCGGGTGTGTACTGGATGTGTGCGGCAGCCCGTATGGTTTGACACAACCCTTGATGCAGTGTTACCCTGCCCAGAACCTTGTAACCATTGGCTGAGTGCGGCGCTAGAGGAAAATATATGACCATCGGGACGGTTTATTTGGTGGGCGCGGGGCCAGGCGATCCGGGCTTGATCACGGTTAAAGGGCTGGCATTGGTACAACGGGCGGATGTCATCATTCATGATCGGCTGATCCCCCACGAATTGCTCAGCGAGGCGCGCCCTGATGCCGAGATCATTGATGCGGGCAAAGCGCAACACGATCATCGCATCCCTCAGTCGCAGATCAATGCGCTACTGGTCGAAAAAGCGCGTGAGGGCAAACAGGTGGTGCGGCTGAAAGGGGGCGATCCGTTTGTATTTGGGCGGGGCGGCGAAGAGGCATTGTACTGCCATGAAGCGGGGGTGCCGTTTATCGTCGTGCCGGGGGTGACAAGCGCGGTCGCGGTTCCGGCATATGCGGGGATTCCCGTCACCGACCGGACGCTGGCGAGCGCCTTCACAGTCTTCACTGGGCACGAAAACCCAACCAAGCCCGAAAGCGCGATTGACTATCCGGCGCTTGTCGCCGCTGCCCGCGCGGGAACGCTGGTGATGCTGATGGGTGTCACCTATCTGGGGCAGATCGCCGAATCACTCTTGGCGGCGGGGCTTGATGGCGACATTCCTGCCGCCTGTATCGAATCGGGTACCTTGCCGGCGCAGCGCGTGATCGAAGGCACGCTCGGCACGATTGCTGATCTGGCAGCAGCGGCGGACGTGCAATCGCCGGCATTGTTCGTGGTGGGGCAGGTGGTGACGTTGCGGCGGGCGGGCATCGCTTGGTTTGGCGATTAGCAATTATAATGCGCGTGATACGAAAACTAGCCCAAAGTCGTTGCCCTCGCGCCAAAATGAAGGCAACGACTTTTGTTTCTAGGACTACGCCAGCCCGTATAAATCGGTGAATTTGGCGCGTAGGTAGTTCAGATAGGGTTCGACCGTCAAATCAGCGCCGGTCGAACGGATCAAGAGTTCACTGCCGCTGAACGCCCGCCCATGCCGATAGATGTTCTCGGTCAACCAGCCGAGCAGGGGGGCATAGTCGCCCGCCGCTAGACTATCGTCTAAAGCGCCGACATCGCGCCGTGCCGCATCCAAGAATTGGGCGCTCATGACATTACCGACGGTGTAGCCGGGGAAGGAACCAAAACCACCGCCCGACCAGTGAATATCTTGCAGCACGCCGCGCGCATCATCGGGCGGGGTCACGCCTAAGTATTCGCCCATCTTGGCATTCCAGATTTCCGGCAGGTCGTTCACCTTGATCGAACCGTCCATTAAGCCCAGTTCGATTTCGACGCGCAACATGATGTGCAGGTTATAGGTCACTTCGTCGGCTTCAACACGGATGAGGCTGGGTTGCACACGATTGACAGCGCGATACATGAATTCTGGATCGACATCAGCGCTGACATCGGGGAAGTGATGTTGGAAACGGTCAAAATGGGCGTTCCAGAAGGCACGGCTCCGCCCGATTTGATTTTCCCACAGGCGCGATTGTGATTCGTGGACGCCATAGCTGGTGCCGCCGACGGGATATTTACCCAGAAAATCAATGGTGAGGGCGGTACGGGTGAGCGCGGGATCGACGCCTTGCTCATAGAGGGCGTGTCCGGTTTCGTGCAGGGTGCCATACAACGCCATCGGGAAGTAATTGGGTTGATACCGAGTCGTGATGCGCACATCTTGACGAGTGAACGAAATTTCAAACGGGTGGGGGGCGATGTCGAGGCGTCCTCGATTCAGGTCATAGCCGAAGCGTTGTGCTATCTCCAGCCCGAACGCTTTCTGCCGTTCCAGCGGATATTCGCGCGTCCATAAGTTTTTTTCGAGCGGCTGGCTCTTGGCGACGATCGCGCGCAAGAGCGGCAGCAAGCCCACCTTTAAGCCGTCAAACAAGACGCGCAATTTCGCCGCCGTCATGCTCGGTTCGTATTCAAAGACCAACGCATCAAAAGGGTGTTCGCTATACCCGATGGCATCGGCTTGCCGCCGTGCTAAATCCACCTGTTGTTGCAGATAGGGCGCGAAACTAGCGAAGTCGTTGTTCTTCTTTGCCTCCGCCCATACCCCTTCACTAACTGGTTCCAGCGCCGCTTTCTCGCTGACCAGTTCCAGCGGTAACTTACCGATGATCTCGTAATATTGGCGTGTTTGTTGGACGCCACGCACGAGATAACTATCGGCAGCTTCCCCCGCGATAGCGGTTTCGGCGGCATCGAGGAGGCGTGCCGTCTTGTCGCTGATGAAATGCTCTTGGGCGAGACGCGACAGGGTCGCCAGTTGATAGCCGCGCGTCTCGGCACCGCCGTGCGGCATTTGGGTGCGCGCATCCCATTTCAATACCGAGATCGCGCACAATAGATCGCTCAGTTCGGCGATGTGTGCCTGAAAATCTTGAATAGCCGTCATGGTTGTGGGTCTCCTTGTAAGCCGAACCTAAATGGAACGCATCGCGCCACCATCGACGCGCAAACTGGCTCCGGTGATGTAGGACGCAGCGGGCGAAAGCAAGAACGCCGCCGCCGCCCCAAAATCGTCAATCGTGCCCAAGCGCTTGAGCGGAATTTTAGCGATGCTGTCGGCGCGGACTTGTTCGATGCTCTTGCCCGAGCGTTGCGCCGCGCCTGCATCCAATTGGGCAACGCGGTCGGTCGCAATCCGACCGGGGATGAGATTGTTGACGCGGATATTGTCGCCCGCTAATTCATCCGCCAGTGTTTTGACCAAGCCTGCCACACCGGAACGCATCACGGTTGATAAACCGAGTCGTTCAATCGGTTCTTTGATCGATGATGAGGTGATGGTCAAAATGGAACCGCCGTTTTTCATATGGGGCAGGGCGGCGCGAATCAAGCGAATGGTACTCATCAGGGTGAGGTCAAATGCCGCTTGCCATTGGGCATCGGTCAAATCTTTGATCAAGCCCGCCGGCGGACCGCCCGCGTTGATGAGCAGAGCATCAATGGTTCCCCATTGCTCGACGGTTTGATCTACCCATGCTTGAATGTCCGCCGCTTGGGTGACATCGCACGCGCTGTAGATCACCTCGGCGTGGGTTTCTTCGGTCAGCTTGGCGGCGGCGGCGCTGATAGTGGCGTCATCCCGACTGCATATCGATACCCGTGCGCCATCAGTTGCCAGCGCCCGCGCCACCCCATATCCTAATCCTTTGCTTGCCGCCGAAACCAGCGCGACCTTGCCTTGTAATCCTAAATCCATCTGAGTGCCTATCCTTTCATGCTGGCATCAAGCGCCAGTCCCTATTTTTATCCAAAGATCACGGGTTGTGTGGGGTCTATAATGCCGACCCGATTCAATATCCAGCCAATTTCGAGATGGGTGCCGGCATCAATTGGGGCGAAGGGGGGGCGCAAGCCGGCATGATCGATGGCACCCCGACGCTTGATGAGTTCCTTGCGGATGCTCAGATTAATGACAGGCTGGTTTTCGTAGCGGATGAGCGGCAGGTAGTGGTCAAAAATGCGCTCGGCGTTGGCTTTGTCACCCGCTGACCATGCGTCATAAACGGCGACGAGGATTTCGGTAAAGGCGAAGCCGGTCATCGTGCCCGCCGCGCCGCGCCCTAATTCTTCGAGCAAGAACATGCCGCCCAAGCCGCCAAAGATGGCGAAGTGATCGGTCAGCGCCCGCACCGCGTCAATTTTTTCCATCAGCGGCGGGTCTTCTAGCTTGAGCGTGCGGGCGTTGGGGATCGCCTCCGCCAAGCGCGCCAGCATTGGCGCTTTCATGATCACCCCATTCACGGGCGGGAAGTCTTGCACCACAATGGGCGCGCTCACCCCTTCAGCGATGCGGCTGTAAAGATCGATGATGTCATCATCCGTCGGATTGCTCATGCGGGGCGGGGCGATCATCACCCCAGTCGCGCCTGCCGTCACAGCGCCTTGACTCATGGCAATGCAGGTGGCGAGGTCGTCATGGCTTGCCCCGACGATCACGGGGACACGCCCACTCACCCCTTCTAAGACGATCTCCATCACGCGGCGGCGTTCTTCGATGCTGAGTTTGGCGGCTTCCCCCAACACGCCGAGGATCGTCAGTCCGTCCGCGCCGAGTGCCAGTTGGAAGGCGACCAAACGGCGTAGGCTGGTTTCATCGACCGCGCCTTCGCTGGTGAAGGGCGTCGCCAGAATATTAAAAATGCCGGAGAGTGCGGCTGTCATCGTTTTTTATCCTCTTGCATAAGCTTGTTTAAGTGCCAATTCGCGTCGTCGGAAGATGACGACGACCAACAGTGCCGTGACGATCACGCCCGCCGCAACGATGTGCATCATCACCCCGAAACCATAGTGGGTTTGTAAAAATCCACCCGCCAAGGTCGAAGCAAACCAGCCGATATTCCACATCACCATGTTCATACTGCTGACCAAGTTATGCAAGTCCGGCGGCAGTGTTTCTAGTACCAAAGGTTGGAACAGCGGTTGCATGGTATTGCGGAACGAGATTGCCAGCACGAACATGCCGATGCTGATGGGCAAGGCGGGCAGCAATCCCAAGCCGAAGAACGCCACCGCTGCCAATGTGAGCGTGACCCCAAGCGCCCCCGCTCGTCCGAAACGACGTTCTAAGCGAGACCCCAAAAACGGGATCGCCGCCATACCGATCCAGCCGATGCTGAGGATCGCGCCCACCGTTTGATCGGGAAGCGTGAATTGCGTCCGCCAGAAAAGATTGAAGAACGGAAAGGTGAGTCCGCCCGTGAAGCCGAAGGTGAGTAAGGGCAGCGATAACAGGATTAAGCGCCGCCACGGGATACCCGCCATGCCCCACGAGGGCATAGACGTTGGGGCAACGGTTCCCACAATGCGGGCATTGGGCAAGGCGAACAGCGGGATCACGCAAAACAGCCCGATCACGCCCGCGATGAACGAAGCGGCACCGTAGGCATAGGGAGTGGTGGCGCTCACAACCCACGCCGCCGGGACAAATGCCCCCGATAAGGCGACGATCCATGTGGGCACCATCCCGCCAATGAAGCTACCGAACGCCATCGACGCCATACTGATGCCGTTTTGCAGGGCGAAAAAGCGCGTGCGCCCCTCTGCCCCGACGAGCGTGATCATTTGGGGCGAGTTGGCGATCTGTTGTGCGCCATAACACAAGCCGAACAAGAAACGGCTGAGCGCCAACATCGGCAATATGGGGATCAACTGGAGCCATAATGCCACCACACAGCCAAACGTGGCGATCACCAACACGCGCCGTGTGCCGAGCCGGTTGGTGAGTAAGCCAATGGGCACACTGGTGATGAAGCCCGCCAAACGCGGCAGCGCTTGCAGGATGCCGATGGTTTCGGGGGCATGACCGAGGCTGACGAAATAAAAATTCACCAGCACATCCAGCATCCCCAACAAGCCAATATGAAAGAGGGCGCTGTAAATCAGGAAGAGAACAGCGCTTCTCCGCGCCACGTTACCCCTCCACGCCGATCATCTTTTTACCAGCGATGAACGTCATTTGTACGCGGTTGAGCGCGTCCAGGTCCGCCAGTGGGTCACCGTCGATCACGATCATATCGGCATCTTTGCCGGCTTCCAACGTGCCGAGCTTCTTTTCGACGCGATTGATACGGGCGGCAACGATGGTGGCGCTGCGCAAGGCGGCATAATTATCGGCACACACGCCCACATGCACCATAAACTTCAGTTCCGGCGCGACCACTTCATGACCGACCGCCGGACTACCCGCATCGGTGCCAAAGCCAATGGGCACGCCCGCTTGAGCTGCCTTGACCAAGCCTTCGTAACGTGCTGGGTTGGCGACGGCTTTCTTGCGTTCCTCGATCTTCCATTCGGGGATATTGAACTTGCGGGCGATGACTTCATTCGCTTGCATCACCAATGGGGCAAAGGTCGTCACGATGGGGATGTGCTTGTCGAGCAACAATTGGATCGTCTCATCATCCATCGAGCCGCCATGTTCCACGCAATCAATCCCAAACTGTGCCACCCGCTTGATGCAATCATTGTAGGTGGCGTGGGCGGTGATCGGCAAGCCGTTGCGATGCGCTTCGTCGATCACGGCTTCTAGTTCGGCGTCGGTGAATTCGAGGGTGTCGTGACATGCCATGATCTTGATCAAATCGGCACCGCCGCGCACTTGTTCGCGCACGGCACGACGCATTTCGTCGGCACCACTGGCTTCACGGCAACACCAATAGGTGTGCCCGCCCGTTTGGATGATGGCTTCCCCGCACACCAATAAACGCGGACCGGGGAAAATACCTTGTTCGATGGCTTGCTTGGCGAACAGATTGGTCGTGTTCATGCCCAAATCACGCACCAGCGTGACGCCTGCGCGCAAATTTTTGAGCATGTTGGCGGCGCTTTTGTAGGCGCTGATCTCCGGCGCATCGTCCATCGACTGGCGGGCGAGGTCATGGATGCCGTCCCATGCGAGATGGGCGTGCGAATTCATCATCCCCGGCATGACGGTTTTGCCAGCGCAGTCGATCACCTCGACTGTGGTGTTGGTCGTGGCGTCCCAATCCGCCATTGCGCCGACGGCTTTGATCTTGCCCCCGTCGATCCACACAAAACCATTTTCGATCACTTCATCGCCGATGCACGTCAAGACGCGGGCATTGAGGAAAACGCGGGCATGGGCGGGTAGGTCAAACATCGGCAACAGAATTTTTTGATAGCGCCAAGCGGCTGGTTCAGGCATGATGTACCTCGTCGATAGCATATAGGATTAGGAATCGAGGGGCGCGTTATGCGCCCCTTTGGTAACGATTGTTGATAAACGATCACCACGTCAAGATGCGTTTTTCAGGCGGGTGATCGCGCAGGAAACGATTGGGGACGATTGCCGCGCTCTCGGTCACGATCATGCTGTTGATGGTGCGGCAGCCGTCGATGCCGGGACGATAGATGCCGGGTTCGTTGCTGAACACCATGCCCGGTTCCAAAATTGTGGCGTCACCGGGGGCAAGCCACGGCGATTCGTGCCCTTGCAAGCCCATGCCGTGCCCGATGCGATGACGGATAGCATCGCCAAAGCCGTATGCGCGCAGCACAGCCAGTGCGGCGCTATTGACCGAGGCACAAGTGCGACCGGGAACGAGCGCCTTGACTGCCGCATCGTTGCAATCGGATGCCGCTTGCAGCACCCGCATTTGATCGCCGATGGGATCGCCGATCACGAAGGTCGCACCGCTTTCGGCGTGATAGCCACCCACGCTCGCGCCGATGCCGGCGATCATCAATTCACCACGCTGGGGTTGGCGGGCAATGGGGGAGCCATGCGGCAACGCTGCCCGCGCCCCGCTGTGAACCGTGCCGACGACCGCTGCTCCGCGCAACTGAAAACGTTCGCCAACTTCGCGGCGCAATTTTGCTGCTGTTTCGCCGACACAAAACTTAAGGATGTCGAGTTCGGTGCCGCCATCGCGGATAATCGCTGGGGCGTGATCGCGCACCAGTTCTAAACAATAATCGGCATAACCCGCCGCTTGCTCAATGAGCGTGATTTCTTCGGCGGACTTGATCCAACGCATACGCTCAATCAGCGCTGTGATCTCTACTCCGTCGGGCAGGAGCCGATAAACATCAACGGTGAGGGTATCCACGCCCAAGCGCTCGACCCCGGCTTCGCGCACCATCCACACGACGGGATGTTCTTCGCCCGGGTATTCAAAATAAGCGCGGATGTCTGTCACCCATGTATCGGCGGCGTTTTCTTGCTCCAAGAGCGGCACGAACAGCGCGGGCTTGCCGTATTTGGGGACGAATACCCCCAAGGGGCGCTCAGACGGGATGTGATGAAAGCCGACGGCATAATTGACGTTAATGGCATCTAGGAGCAATACCCCGTCGAGACCCTCACGCTCCATAGCGGCTTGCATCTGGATGATTTTGTGCTGATAAAACGCGACGGGTAGCATCATGCGCAGACCACCTCAGCGCGCGCCACGCCTGCCCGTGCCGATCCTGCTTCAAGGCTCAAGGTGACGCCCGGCGCGGCGCGCACCAGCCATTCGGCTTTGCGTTGCGAGCTATGCCATTCGCGCAGCCAAGGCGACCAGGTGGCATTGCGTTCATCACGCCCCGCCAAGTGACCAAGGTCTTGCACCTTTTCACCCATCAGCAATTGCACATGATCGGGGAACTCAAGCGCCACTTGAGTGGTGACGGCGACTTTTTGCTTGATCGCCATTTCGGTCAAATGCGTGGGTAGATAGCCGATATTCTTGACGACTGCCGTGATTTTGAACAAATCCGCACCCAGTGGCTCGACCTTGACCGCCGAAAAGCGCAACAGGGGGGTGCAAGCGGCGTGCTTAAGCGTGAATAGACAGTTGTTGTGGATGGTTTCGGGCAGGAAACCGCGTGCTTTGTCGGTGGTTGCCCAGCTCGCAGGGGGTGGGTTGCGGAAGGTGTACATGTGCGTCCACCCACCGATCTCGACACGCCCCAATTGCGGGTGATCGAACGGTGTCCAGTCGATGAAACCCTTGCCGCCCAAATGCTCATCGTTGTAGTGCAACAGGCGGATCTCGTCATCGGCAGAGCGGGCGCGGACTTGGTATTTCTCTGGGTGTTGCAAGCCCGCTGCCAGCTCAGGATTCCATAACTCGGTGGAAAAAGTGATGATACCCATTTCGTCATACGACCATTGCATCATTGAACCGGTGCGCGCTTGCGACGGATCGGGCGTGAATTCTTCGTAGACGGAGATCACCGGATAGCCCGTCACGGCGTCTGCCATCGCGCCGATGGTCTTGTAAATGGCGAGGTCGGCACGCGGCATACTGGCGTCAGGGGCGATCAAAGACGGACGCAGATGCAAACCGCCGTGCGTGTGATAACACTGCATCCCGCTGATGTTGGGGTGGTCAAGGATGAAACGGGCGACTGCCATCGCTTCGGGTTCGCTGAGTGGGGTTTCGCCCGCGCCGTATTGACGATTTTCGGGATACCAACCCGCCGGGAAGTTGCGGTTCATGTTGCCATCGCGCGGTTTTTCGATGGTGATGGTCACGCCGTCCCAGTCGCCCCGAATCGTGCCCTCGCGGTACATGCGGTAGTAGGTGCCGCCGACCTCGCCCGGTGCGCGCTGCACCATCAAACGGGGGTCAAGGTCGCTGATCTTCCATTCGCCCGCCTCGTCTTGGATGCGCATCTGGACGATGTGCCCATCGCCGTTGATATCTTCTTGGCATAAGCCGCGTGTTTGCTCTTCGCCGGGCAGATAGCGCCCGTTGCCGCACCAGTGATGCCCAGTGGTCAGGCTGATCTCAGCACCATCGGGGTTGGTGCGCGGCAGGATGTAGAAGGCTGTGTTGTCGAGCAACCATGTCACCAACGGGTCGGTGCCGTAGTTTTCTAGCAAATACCATGCCGTGTAGAGGGCGGTGTGGGATGTGGCGACTTCTTCGGCATGGATATGGGCGTCGATGTAAAATGCCGGTTTATCGCTGTGTGCCCCAGTGACGGGATTGGTGATTGTCATACACCAGACATCGCGCCCGCGCCAACTGGTGCCGAGACTCGCCAGCGTCGCAAAGGTCGGATAGGCGGCGGCAAGTCCTTTCAGATGCCCAGTCAGCGCGTCATAATTGAAGTATTCGGAAAAATCGAGCGGATATGCCATCTAAAATCCTTTATCCACATTTTCTCGTACCGGACGGACGAATTTGCCCCATCCCGGTTGCCCTTTGATTTCGCCATTCTCAAACACGGTGCGCCCATTCACGAGCGTCCGTCGTACTTTTCCTTGAAAAGTCATGCCTTCATACAGCTTATCGCACGCCTTCGCTTGGCTGAAGAGCATGTCTTGGTGAATGGTGGTGGTTTCACGAGGATCATATAACACAATATCCGCGTCGGCACCGATGGCGAGTGTCCCTTTTTGGGGGTAAATGCCGTAGCGTTTCGCGCCGTTGGTGCTAATCAGCTTGATGGCGTGCAGCAGGTCAAGCTTGCCCTTGAGCGCAGCATCCATCACCGCCAAGACCAACTCTTCCACGCCCGGCGAACCGGGCGGGGTGCGCCAGATATCGGTGCGGGCACGCTCTTTTTCTTCGGTAGTGAAGGGCGAATGATCGGTCGTGATCGCCATCAACGTGTGGTCTTGCAAGCCACCCCATAAGGCATCCTGATCTAATTTTTTGCGCAGGGGCGGGTTGATCTTCGCATAGGGTCCGGCGCGCTCCATGTCGTCTTCGGTGAATAACAGGTAATGCGTGCAAGTTTCGGCGCTGGCGGTGGAGCCGGTACGTTTGAAGCGACGAAAGACTTCCAGCGCTTCATAACTGCTCAAATGGACGATATGCAAGTTGACGCCGATGCTTTCGTTGAGCGTGAGCAGGGTGGCGATTGCCAGCGCTTCGACATGGGGCGGGCGGGACTCATTATGTGCCAATACATCATTACGACCAGCAGCTTGTAACTGGGCGGTGTGCCATTCTAGGAGTGCGTTATCCTCGGAATGGACGGCGCAGACTAAGCCGGTTTCGGCGACAAGTTTCATACCTTGATAAAGTAGTTCTGAGGTGGGCAGGCAAAGCCCATCGAATTCATCATTGCGCCCAGCGGGCGCGGAGGTCATAAAAATTTTGTACCCAATCGCGCCCTCGTCCGCCATCGCGTGAACTTCTTCCCGCTTAAGTAGACCGGGAGCGCCGAAGAGGGCAAAGTTGACATAGGCATTGGCTTCGCCCAACGCCCGCCGAGCGCGGAAGATTTCGCCCGTAGCACAGCAAGGTTTGCTGATCGGCATTTCAAAAATGGTGGTCACGCCCCCGGCGGCAGCAGCGCGGGTTTCGGTGGCGAAGTCGCCACGTTGGGGATAGGCTGGGGCGCGGCAGTGGAAATGAATATCGACCGCGCCGGGGATGACATAGTGCCCATGCGCGTCGATAATCTCGCGCGCTTCGAGCGGTGTGCCGCGTGCGACGACCGCTGTGATCTTGCCTTCGTTGATCGCCAGATCGACCGCTTCAACAGCGCGCTCTGTGATCACCTCTCCATTTACGATAATCGTGTCATACATCATGGTGGGTTTGCCTAGTGATTAAGACTTGGTCGATGAAGCGCCCTAAAATGTGTGCAGTCGCCTCTAGCTCGGCGATCTCGGCATACTCGTCATAAGCGTGCGCGACTTCGTAGCTACCGGGACCGAAGATGATCATTTCGCCGCGCAAGACGCCGCGTAAATGTTTCGCATCGCTCCCCGGTAGATACCCGATAGGGGTGGGGACGATGGCAAGGGTTTCGCTGACAATGCCCATAAATAGCTGTGCCAGTGGGGTATCCACCGTCGAACTGAACCAGTCTGATACCAGAAAATCCCCGACCGTTGCTTCCGCCGGGGCAATGTCAACAGCACTCACTGCCGCGATGAGTTCTTGCTGCACCAGAGCCGGGTTTTCGCCGGGGATCATGCGGCGGTCGATAGCGATGGCACAGCTATCAGGCACGGCGTTAGCGGTGCTGCCGCCATGAATCACGCCGACATTGCAGGTGGGAACACCCACCAATGGATGGCGCTGTCCCGATAGATTGTGATGATACGCATCCAGCGCGAGGACTATGCTCGCCATGGCGGTGATGGCATTGATGCCGCGATCTGGATTGGTGGCATGAACCGAGCGCCCAGTCGTGCGGATGGTTGCCCGTAAGACGCCTTTATGCGCTGTGGCGACATGGTTATGGGTTTGTTCGCCTACGATGATGAAATCACACATGGGTAAATAGCCGTGATCTGCCAACCAACGGGTACCCAAACGCCCGCCGACTTCTTCTTCGGCGGCGGCAGCAAGCACCAAAGTGCCTTTTAGCGCTTCGCCATGATGCGCGACGGCGATCATGGTTTCCATCATGGCGGCAAGGGGGGCTTTGTCGTCAATACTACCCTTGCCATAAATACGCCCATCGCGAATTTCGGCGGCGTAGGGGTCGGAACTCCAGCGAAGCGCTTCATTGGCGTCGATAGGCACGGTGTCGATATGGGCATGAAGCATGATCACAGGGTCGCCTTGCCCAATGGTGGCGATCACGCTGACGGCTTCGGGCTTGCTGTCGGGGGCGGCGGTGGTCACGCGGCACCCTGCCGCCCGCATCACGTCGGCAATGTAGGCGGCGATGGCGCGGGTATCGCCCGACGGATTAGGCGACGGAATACGAATGAGCGCCTGTAAACGTTCGATCAGCGCGCTCATCGCTCACTCGCTCCGGTAACGTTCTAAGATGGGTTTCATGCGTTCCAGTGCTTCGCTCAGCAAGTCGCTGCTCTGCAAGACGCTGATGCGCAAATACCCGCCCCAGTTGTCGCCAAAACCCGTGCCGGGGAAGATCAACACCCGCCCTTCTTTGAGGAGCAAATAGCTAAGTTCGGTGGCATGAATGCCGGTGGTGCTGCTGTTCGTCCACAAGAAAAAGGCACCACGCGGGTCACTGAATGATAAGCCCATAGCGCGTAGCCCCACCATCATCAAGCGGCGGCGGCTATCGTAAAGCGCATGGAAAGCTTCAATGGGCGCTTGCGTGCCAGTAACGGCTGCCAGTGCTGCCCACTGGCTGACGGTCGCGGCGGCACCAGTCGTCACCGCTTTAATTTTCGCCATTGCCTCGATCACATTGATAGGGGCGGCGGCATAGCCAACACGAAAACCCGTCATCGCGTAGGTTTTCGAGAAACCGTTGAGGGTGATGGTTCGTTCTGCCATGCCCGGCAGACTGCCAATGCTGAAGTGCTGCCAGCCGTCATACAAGAACTTTTCGTAAATTTCATCGCTGATCACGAGCAAGTTGTAGCGGATGGCGATGTCGGCAATGGCGCGCAGTCGATCTTCGGTGACGATCCCGCCGGTTGGATTGCTAGGGGTGATGATCAGGATCACTTTGGTGTGAGCGGTGATCGCCGCTTCGACGGCTTCGGGGCGCAGGTTGAAAGCGTCCTCATGGTCGGTGGGGATCAAGACGATTTTGCCGCCCGCGCTGGCGATGGCTTCGTCATACGAGGTGTAGCGCGGGTCAGGGACGATCACCTCGTCGCCGGGATCGAGGAGTGCTTGCATGATCAGATACAAGCCTTCTTGCCCACCAGTGGTGATGATCACATTGGCGGCTTGGGTATCGAGACCATTTTCGGCGCGCAATTTTGCTGCGACGGCTTCGCGCAGGGCGGGTAAGCCCGGCACGGGGG
>Ga0163154_10000781_pt1 | contig 49636 bp, 48 predicted proteins | sample OliLakLV19MP9P1_FD_148649 | JGI IMG/M metagenome (GOLD analysis project Ga0163154, IMG submission 148649) | Freshwater microbial mat bacterial communities from Lake Vanda, McMurdo Dry Valleys, Antarctica - Oligotrophic Lake LV.19.MP9.P1 | ecosystem: Environmental > Aquatic > Freshwater > Lake >...
TGGCATTACTTTACCAAGTTAAATGAATCAACTGGTGAAGCCCATATTTTTAAAGCGCCTATTTTAAAAGCTGATGAAGAAACGGGTGAAGCCCTGGAATGGGATGAAACCAAGTCGCAAGATGTGACTCCAGCTGGTTTTGGTCGAATTGCCGCCCAAACCGCCAAACAAGTGATTTTACAAAAAATTCGTGAATCAGAAAAAGATCAAATTTTAGCCGACTACTCGGATAAAATGGGTGATTTAATTACAGCGCAAGTCCTGCGAATGGATGGTCGAACAGTAATCTTGGATATTGGTCGCGGTCAAGGCTACATGCCTCCTGAAGAACAAATGCGCGGTGAGTTTTACAAAACTAATGCTCGTATCAGTGTCTTACTGAAAGAAATTAGGGAAACCCACCGGGGTCGCTCCATCATTGTTTCTCGAGCTGATAAGCAATTAGTTGCCAAGCTTTTCGAACGCGAAGTGCCAGAGGTTTCATCTGGGGCAGTCGAAATTGCGGCCATTGCTCGTGAAGCTGGTGTCCGAACCAAGTTAGCGGTTAAATCCACCCAAGAAGGTGTGGATCCCGTTGGTTCATGTGTTGGTCAACGCGGGGTGAGAGTTCAAGAAGTTATTAAAGAACTTAACAACGAAAAAATTGACATTATTCCTTTTGCCGAAAACCCTACTACCTTACTCCAAGGGGCTTTAGCTCCGTCAGAACACTTGAAGATTGAGTTGGATTCAGTGCGCATGATTGCCACTGTTACCGCTCCTGATGATCAATTGTCACTTGCTATTGGCCGCGGTGGTCAAAACGTGCGGTTAGCCGCCAAATTAACTGGCTACCAAATTACTATCAAGTCTTCAGGTGGTAAAGTTGAATCTCAAGTCACGGGTGAAGAAGAGTACGAAATTGACACCTTCAAAGGCTTAACTCCCGAAGCTCGTTTGAAATTGATCCAGTTTAAGTTAACCACGATTGCTGACTTGTCTCGGTTCCAAGAAAAGTGGCAAGGTTTCGATGATTTAGATCAGGATCAAAAAGAGATGTTAGCTAAACGCGTGGCCATTTTTGAAAAAGAAGAAGCCGTCCGCATGGCCGAGAAAGCCGCTTTCACCGCCGGAATTTTAACCAATGAAGCACCAGCCGCGGCTTCAGAACCAGTCGCCGAGGAGGTAGCTGCTTAATTACTAATAGGAATTGTTGATTACTTATGGCTCTCCAATCACGACCACCAATTATTACCATCATGGGGCATGTCGATCACGGCAAAACCTCATTGTTGGATTACATCCGCAAAACTCAAGTCGCGGCTGGTGAAGCAGGTGGTATTACGCAACACATTGGCGCCTATCAAGCTGAATTTAAAGGTAAAAAATTGACCTTTTTAGATACTCCAGGTCATGCCGCTTTCAACAAAATGCGCGAACGCGGAGCTCAAGTAACTGACATTATCGTGCTAGTTGTGGCAGTCAACGATGGGGTGAAGCCCCAAACCATTGAAGCCATTCGTCACATCAAAAATAGTGGCAACCCGTTTGTAGTGGCCATTAATAAGATTGATATCAAAGATACCTATCCGGACGTCGTTAAAGGCCAGTTGGTAGAACAAGGCATCTTGGTCCAAGGCTTTGGCGGTGATATTGATGCTATTCATTTGTCTGCCAAAACTGGTGAAGGTGTCGATACGCTGCTAGAAACATTAGCCGCCATGGCTGAACTCCAAGAGTTGCAAGCCGATCCCGAGGGCCCATTGGAGGCCGTCGTGATTGAATCAACTCGAGATCCCAAACGGGGTCCACTAGCTACGGCAATTGTCAAACAAGGGACTCTCAAACCTCGTCAAGATATTTTTGTCTATGGCGGGAAAGTCAGTACTGAGTTATCAACTACTGAAAATAAAGATGTTGAGGGTCGAGTGCGTTCTCTTAATAATGAACGCGGCCAATTGCTTCAAGAAGCCTTACCCGGCACCCCGGTGGAAATTATTGGTTTAACGGATGTGGCTCCTGTAGGTTCCACGATCCGTGATCAAGCTGCTGATTATAGTCAAGTCGCCGAGAATAAAATTGATACTCGGACTGAAGCTGTGGTCACTCCCGAGTCAGAGATGGCAGCCTTATTTAATGACAAACCTAAATTGAAGTTAATTGTCAAAGCTGACGTTGAGGGGACTTTAGAAGCTATTATCCAAACCATTGACGCCGAAAGCGTGGAGTTATTGAGTTCTGGTGTCGGTCCCGTCACTGAACATGAAGTGGAGTTGGCTCAAACCGCGGATGCCACTATTATTTCTTTTCATACCAAAGTCACCAAACAAATCAAAGAACTAGCTAAACGCCAGGGCGTTAAGTTACGTGCCTATGAAGTGATTTACGAATTAATTGAAGATCTACAAAAACAAATGCTCAAGTTACTCGAGCCGACTATTGATGAAATCATCACTGGCGAAGCCGAAGTTTTGCAAATTTTTGACATGCGCGGCGAAAAAATTGCTGGTATCAGAGTCAAAACCGGCGAAATTAAGCGCAGCGACTTAATGCACTTGAAACGCGGCGACGAAATCATTGCTAACCCAGTTATCAAATCGATGATGCATGGTAAAGATGAAATTTTGTCGATCAAAGCCAAGAGTGAAGGTGGCATGACCTTCAAAAATCGGAAGTTGGAGTTCCAAGTTGGCGACACTTTGGTTGCCTATAAAATTGAAGATTAGGCTCTCCTCAATGGCAGATTTACATGATCTGGTATAATATAGTTATTACTCGGTTACTTTCGGTTTTGGTGCAGACTAGAACTTGAAGGAAAGACTCCTGCCTAAAGGCCGGACCCCAAATACCTATGGCGTTACCCAAAGACACCAAATCTCAAATTATCAAAGATTACGCTTTGTACGAAGGTGACACTGGCTCACCAGAGGTCCAAATTGCCTTGCTCACCAACTCCATTAGTGAGTTAACCGAACATCTTAAGCAACATAAAAAAGACAACCACTCACGCCGTGGTTTACTCAAGCAAGTTTCCAAGCGTCGCCGCTTACTTAACTTTTTAATGAAGAAGAGTGCTGAGCGCTATCAAAAACTGATTGAGCGTTTAGGCTTAAGTAGATAATGTCTCACGCGGAAATTATTTTCCAAGGCGAACACGAAGTCACGGATATTGTCTCTCATAGGCTTTTAGCTCGAATTTTATTTATCGTTCATTTCCGATGTGGTGATGAAGTGTCTTTCTCGATGGATTTTAAAGATTGTGATGAGGATAATTTAATCGAGCTCAATAAGTTAGTGGGGACGTATGTCCAAGTTTGGTTGAGAACAACTCTGGAAGAATCTGGTAGATATTCATTGTTCAAATATAATTTTGTGAAGCTAGATAATAATCCCAAGTTTTGACCGTGCTATAATTCTGTCTATTACAAATAAAAAAATTGAGGCCGAAGATAGTTGAGGATTCAAGAGAGGTGACAAGTCGCCAAGTAGGCCGCGTATGATACGACGAGCCCTGGCCTTTAAATCTTGTCTTTTCTCCAGAATACTCGTATCCCCCTCAAATTGAAAAGGAGTACTATGTCATATCCGACGTATACAAAAACTTACCATAAAGATATTCAGGTAGGTGATAAGGTAGTTCACGTTGAGATCGGGAAGTTCTCAGAACAGGTAACAGCGGCAGTTTTAGCCAATTGTGGCGAAACATACGTTCATACCACGATTGCTCTAGGTCGAGAAGTTGACTTGGGTTATTTCCCATTATCAGTTGAATTTGCAGAGAAATTATTTGCAGCCGGCATCATCAAAGGTTCTCAATGGGTGAAGCGTGATGGTCGTCCTACTGACGATGCTATTCTGAAAGCTCGAGTCATTGACCGTACTATGCGGCCTATGTTCCCCGATGGTATTAAGAATGAAGTCCAAATCATTAATACCGTTTTTAGTTTTGACAATGAAAATGACCCAGACATGATCGCTATGATCGGAACTGCAGTTGGCTTAGCCATCTCAGAAATTCCGTTTGATGGTCCAGTGGCTGGTTTACGTGTGGGCTACAGTAAAGAAAGCAAAGCTTTCTCAATTAACCCCACCATTGTCGAAACCACGGCTTCTGACTTAGATTTAATTGTCTCTGGTAACGCTGAAGCCATCGTGATGGTAGAGGCTGGTGCCAAAGAAGTTGAAGAAAGTGTGATCTTAGAAGCTTTCCAAAAAGCTCAAACAGAATTAGGTAAAATTTGCGCCACTATTACCGAAATTGTCAAAGAAGTGGGTAAAGAAAAACGCGTTTTTGCCGTGGCAGAAGCCGATCCCGCCCAAGAAACTTTAGCTGATCAAGTCGCCAAAGACTACGCCACCGAAATCCGCACCTTAGTTGAGAAAGAAGGTCGCTTAGAAGAGACCGGCATGAGTGAAATTGCCTTGCAAATTGTTGAAAAACTTAATAAAGGTAAAGCAGAAGATGCAGATGACTTATTGACCGCTGGTCAAGTTTCCAGCTTACTTCATGACTTAATGGCCAAAGAAGCTCGCCGCATGATTACAGCTGATGGCGTGCGCCCTGATGGTCGAAAATCAACTGAGATTCGCCAAATTTGGTGTGAAGTGGACGTTTTCCCTCGAACCCATGGTTCAGCCATGTTTAAACGTGGTGCTACGCAAGGCGTGACCATCACGACTTTAGGTACCCCGTCACTTGGTCAACACGTAGAGAGTTTAGAAGGTCAAACAGTTCGCCACTACATGCATCACTACAACATGCCTCCTTACGCTTCTGGTGAAACTGGCCGCTTTGGAGCACCTAAGCGCCGAGAGATTGGTCATGGAGCTTTAGCTGAAAGAGCTTTAGTGCCAATGTTGCCTTCTCAAGCTGAATTCCCCTACGCGATTCACGTAGTTACGGAAATCATGAGTTCAAATGGTTCAACTTCGATGGCTTCTGTCTGTGGTTCCACCATGTCCTTAATGGCCGCTGGCGTGCCTTTGAAAGCGCCAGTCGCAGGTATCGCCATGGGCTTAATAACTGATGGTAAAGACAAGTTTGTGGTCTTATCAGACATTCAAGGTATGGAAGACCATATCGGTGATATGGACTTCAAAGTTGCGGGCACGGAAACCGGAATCACGGCCTTACAAATGGATATCAAAATCAAAGGTATTCCTTTTGAAGTAATGCAGAACGCTTTGGCTCAAGCTCGAGACGGCCGGATGCATATTATGAGTAAGATGGCCGAAGCCATTACACAACCACGAGCTCAATTATCTGCCTATGCGCCTAAGATTTCTCAAATCACCATTCCCGCTGATCGCATTGGTGAATTGATTGGTCCAGGCGGCAAGATGATCAAGAGCATCATCGAGCAAACTGGGGCTGAGATTGAAGTTGATGAAGATGAAGAACGCCAAGTTGGCATCGTCAACATTTCTTCTCCAGATCAAGCCAAAATTGATGACGCCAAGCAATACATTGAAAATATGATGCGCGTGGTAGAAATTGGTGATGAGTTTGACGGTGAAGTCGTCCGAATTGAACGTTATGGCGCTTTCGTTAACTTCTTACCTGGTCGCGATGGCCTAGTCCACGTGACTGGCATGTCAACTGAGTTTGTAGAAAACCCAGAAGACTTAGTCCAAATGGGTCAAACAGTTCACGTCCGAGTGGCTGACATTCAAGATGACGGCAAGATCAAACTAACCATGTTAACTCCTGAGCAAGAAGCCCAACGTGGCGAGAGTCGTGGCGGAGGTGACAGAGGAGGAGATCGCGGCGGCTTTGGCGGTGGTGATCGTCGAGGTGGCGGACGACCTTCTTTCCGAGGCGGTCGCGGTGGAGACCGAGGCGGTCGCTATTAAACTTGTTTCAGATTGAAATAGCAAAAGCCTGGGCGAAAGCCCAGGCTTTTCGGTTGCTTTAGGAATAAAGGAATGGGTACTTCTACATCAATAACGACAACAAAATAAAGTTACTCTAGTTTGTTAGGGTGACGGGTGACTTATTATCAGCTGATGAATGGTCAATATCCGGTTTAGATTTGACTAGAAACTCAAAAATCTGATCTGAAAATGTGTAGAAATCTCTAAATGAAAAAATAAGTGATATCGTCTGATCTCTTTTACCATCTCACCTAAAAAGATTCGAACATCACTTTCGTTCTTGAGAGAGCTTTGGACTTCGTCCGGGTTATAAATTACTCTCACAGTTTCACCAATTTCTAGTTGGGCTAACTTTGCTCTTAAGTTGTCTTCAGAAGATGCATGCAACACTCTTGTGAGCAAAAGTGAATCTGCTGTTTGATAGCGGGATGTAGTTCTAGCTGCATCAATTGCCATCATAGGGCAAAGTAAAGTGTTGAAGAAGTCAATAATATTTCTAATTTGAAGGTCTTTTTTTTTATCAAGAGTATAGCTACCACTCGGATCTAAGTGAAGTCTAAGAGTTTTAATTTCCTCAAGAGGAAGACTTTTTTCGATAAAAAATCGTTGAACGAAATAAAGTATATCAGATGCAAACAATAAAGCATGATAGCGCTGATAGTCTTTCTTTCCTCTGCCAATTTTTAGTAATCGGTTGGATAGTTCAGTTTTTAATTGTATAAGTAGTAATTTGATCTCAGGAGAACTTTTCCTCACAATTTCTCGATTATTCATTCTTACTGTCAATAATGAAATTACTTGATCCAAAAGTGTAAAATCTTCATTTCCCAATTAATCTTGGGAGTCTCCATTTGACCGTGAATTGTATTCCGTCATAAATAATTATTTCCATTATTTAATGTTATTTTAACATGGAGATGATGCTTTTGAAACAGTTTCCTAGCTTTAGGAAAAGGTATAATAGAATTATGCGTCTTTCCGGCTTACAAACAATTCAAGGTCTTTACACACTTTTTGAACTACCACATCAAGTGCGGTTGGCTAACCATCTGAGTTTAGATATCGGCGTCAGAGAGAATCAAGTTTTTCTGGATCAAGTTGCAAATCAGATGCTCCAAGCGGCGGGTAATCATATCTCTGGTTTAGCCTTAGATTCAGAAGCTGGTTTGCAGGCTTTCTTGGAATTTACCTCAACTTTAAGACCCGGCCGGGCAGCTGTTTTAGGGAACGCGCCTCAGACGCCTGGTATTTTACTGCGCATCGATACGCCTAACTTTCAAGCTCGCCCCAGTGATTTGCCACACTTTTCTCAAGATTGGGGAGTAGAAAACATTCGAAATAATTATGGAGTGGCGTTACTAGAGTTGCAGTACCACCCCAATGAAGAATTCGCACTCCAGAAAAAACAAATTGTGGCCGAAATCGGCGATTTTTGTGTTAACCAAGCCATAGATTTTGTTTTGAAGCTAGTCGTCCCTGCTTCATCAGAAGCCGGAACTGCTACAGGCAATTCTCAAGAGGCGCAGCTGACTGCAGTCCAAGAACTCCGCAGTTACTGCCAATTGTTGGCATTACACCCACCCACAGATGCTTTGGCAGCAGCTACTTTGACGGCCGAACTTGATATTCCTTGGATCGCCCTTAGTGATCAACCATCAGATTATTTGAGTTTCAAAAACGTCTTGAAGTTAGCTTTAGATAATGGGGCACAAGGCTATCTAGCCAGTGATCTCATCTGGCAGGATATTGGGCAACTTAGACGAGCAGATCAAGGAATTGATCAAGCTCAGTTGCAGCAATTCGTTGGAGTAGAAGTCCCCAAACGCTTAATTGATCTTTCCCAAATTGTCAATGAAACTGTTAAAGTGTAAAATACATTTTTGCTTTGTAAGCCAAGCAAAAACCTTGATTTCTTCGATTTGCTTTGATACACTGAATCACTACATATGTTTAGACTTCTTCGAGATCTAGCTAGTTTTATTGTTGGTTTAATTGAAATTTTGCTAGTCTTTAGATTTGGACTGAAACTGTTGGGTGCCCAAACGTCAGCGCCTTTTGTAAAGTGGATTTACGATACCACCTCGCCTCTACTGCAACCCTTTTTGTTTGCTTTCCCTACGCCCTCAATTCAAGGTGGTTTTACCTTAGAATTTACAACATTGTTTGGCATGTTTGCGTATGCCTTTGTGGGCTATATTATTCAAGAGTTACTAGAAATTATTGATAGTCGCGGTCATCGAAGCGGCAAACACTAGCACTTTAGTGAATAAAAGTGAAAGGAAATCTATGTTTACAGTACCTCAATTACCTTACGGATATGATGCTTTAGAGCCGCACTTTGACGCCAAAACCATGGAGATTCACCACACTAAGCATCATCAGACGTATGTTGATAAATTAAACGCGGCTTTAAAAGATGCCCCCGAATTACTCCAAAAGGATGTAGAAGCCTTACTGCGTGACTTTGAAAACGTGCCTGAAGCAGTCAAGACTGCAGTTAAAAATCATGGCGGTGGTCATGCCAATCATTCATTATTCTGGACGATCCTATCCGCCACGCCATCTGAGCCCAGTGAAGCTCTCGCATCAGCCATCACCAAGCTGTGTGGCAATTTAGAAACCTTTAAAGAACACTTTACCAATGCCGCAGTCAATCATTTTGGTTCAGGTTGGGCTTGGTTGGTAGCTAATCAAGATCAAAGTCTTGAGATCATTTCATTACCAAATCAAGATTCGCCGTTACTGCAGGGGAGAATCCCGATTATGGGCTTAGATGTCTGGGAACACGCTTATTACCTCAAGTATCAAAACAAACGACCTGAGTACCTTATGGCTTTCTGGAACGTATTAAACTGGGCTGAAGTCAGTCGGCGTTTTGAAGCGATCCAGCGTTAATTTGGGTTGTCCTATAACTATTTGCTTTCTAGCCAGAAATAGGTTATAATCTAACTGTATTAACAGATGAAAATGAGAAACTACCGAGAGTATTTCTGCTTGATTCCTCAAGATTAGATTTTTTACACCTTCGCGCTGAGTATCTTTTTTTCCTCACCATAACCCCGTAATTTAGCGTGGGTAGAAAAGATACATATGCAACATAGATCTCAAGGATCATATGGTCATTCATTTAGTAACGGTGCCAACCGTTCTCGTTCTAGCGGCTCCTTCGGGGGCAGACGGCCTTCATTTGGTGGTCAACGCGGTGGACGAAAGATGAGATTTTTTGATCCATCCAATATTATCAAAAACAACGCTTTAAGAAATGAAAACCCAGAACCAGAAGTAATTTTTACTCCTGTTCATGCTTTTGCTGATTTTGATTTACACGCTGATCTGCATCGCAACATTGGAGTTCGTGGCTATTTAGCTCCAACTCCGATTCAGGATCAAGCCATTCCAGAATTACTGGCTGGCAGAGACATGATTGGTTTAGCTAATACTGGCACGGGTAAAACTGCGGCCTTTTTAATTCCATTGATTAACAAAGTTATTAATGACCCCACCCAAGGTGTGCTAATTGTAGCTCCCACTCGTGAATTAGCCGTCCAAATTGAACAAGAATTAAAACTTTTCTCAGCTGGTATGCCACTGGGTTCAGTTTTATGTATTGGTGGCGTGAATATTCGACCTCAAATGGCAAAATTACGTCGTGATCCTCACTTTGTGATTGGTACTCCAGGTCGCTTGAAAGATTTGGAAGAGCAGGGTGCTTTGCACTTCAGTAACTACCAAAACATTGTTTTGGATGAAGTTGATCAGATGTTTGATATGGGCTTTATTAGAGACGTGAAACATATTATTTCCCGGTTACCTAAAGTTCGCCACTCATTGTTCTTCTCAGCTACTTTGCCAGAACAATTACAACAAATCATGAGTGAGTTTTTAACTGATCCAATTAAGATCTCTGTTAAATCTCGCGATACTGCAGCTAATGTTGACCAAGACGTGATCAATTTGAAAGGTCAAAATAAAATGGATGCACTACATGAATTGTTAATCAAAGTCGAATTTGAAAAAGTCTTAGTTTTCTCCCGCACCAAACACGCAACTGAGAAACTAGCTCAAGCACTTTATACCCGAGGTTTCACTGTTGACGCCATTCATGGTAATAAGAGTCAAGGCCAACGCCAACGCGCGATTGAGCAATTCAAGAGTAACCGAGTTAAAATCTTGGTGGCTACTGACGTCGCTTCCCGCGGTTTGGACATTGATAACGTGACTCACGTTATTAACTTTGATCTGCCTGAAAGTTATGACGACTATATCCATCGGATTGGTCGAACTGGTCGAGCAAACCGCAAAGGTATCGCTCTGACTTTCATTGACTAATTCTGTCAAGTCTTGCACGATCCTCACGACTCAGCTAAGCTAAACATCTGATTATTTTCTTCATCATGCGGGGTTGAGAAAGAAGTATGTTACAGCTTGTTCTAGACGTGGAAACCAAGAAATCATTTGACGATGTGGGCGGATTTTTCCCTGATCGATTAGGTATTTCCTTTGTGGGTGTTTGCATCCGTGACACCGCCAAAGGTATTAGTGAAATGGTGAGTTTTTTTGAACAAGACTTACCCAAACTTTTTCCAATTTTAGAAAAGGCTGATGTGGTGATCGGCTTTAATGTCCGTGATTTTGATATGCAAACTTTTGTGCCTTACTATCACGCTGATATCACCAAAATTCCAATTTTAGATTTAATGCAACGGATTAAAGACAGTGTAGGCCATCGCATTGGCCTAGATGCCGTGGCCCAAGAAACGTTAGGGATTGGGAAAACTGGAGATGGTTTAGATGCGATTAAATACTATAAAAACCAAGATTGGGAGAAACTTAAAAAGTATTGTCTGAAGGATGTGGAGATCACGCGTGATTTGTATGACCATGGTTTGAGCAAAGGAAAAGTGAAGTTTCGTAATAAATGGAATCGCCTGATTGAAGCTGAGGTTGATTTTTCTTTCACGCCTCAAAAAAATGACGGGGTACAGATGTTATTGATCTAGCTTTGTATGGTACAATTCCGTCATGGAAAATACTCAAAATCGGCCGCATTTTTGCTATACAGTGGCAGCAGTTTTAATTCATGAAGATCAAGTTCTACTCGTCAAACACAAGAAATTGAATATTTGGCTTAATCCCGGTGGACATATTGAGGAAAATGAGTTACCGCATGAAGCGGCTGAGCGAGAATTCTGGGAAGAAACGGGGATAAAAGTTTCCGTTTATGACCCAGATAATGCTTGGTGGCAGAACGAAGAAGGTTATGAACATATCCCCAATTCTTTTGCCACGAACTTACATTGGATTTCAGAGGCCAATTATCAGCTACGGTTAGCTGGTCAACTAGTAGTTGGAAGTGGCTGTGAGAAACACATAAATTTTATGTACTTAGTCAAACCAACTGGCTTAGTTGAATTCAAAAAAAATCACGAAGAAACTACTGGTATTTCGTGGTTCAAAGAATCAGAACTGTCAGACTTAGAAACTCACGAAAATATTCGCTTAGAAACTATTAAAGCGTTTGCAATGTCCAGGAAATATATTCATGCCCAATAAAAACTCTCTAGCCATCAAGAATTTTCAAGCTAGTGTGGAAGCCAAGCAAATTCTTCACGGGATTGAACTGGAGATTAAACCCGGTGAAGTACACGCCATTATGGGTCCCAATGGATCTGGCAAATCAACCTTGGCCTACAGCTTAGCTGGACACCCTTCATATCAAGTTTTAGTGGGTAGTTCAGTTACGATGGACGATCAAGATATCTTAGAAATGTCACCGGATGAGCGAGCAAAAGCTGGTTTATTTTTGGCTTTCCAATATCCGATTGAGATTCCTGGCGTCCGCGTCCAGAATTTTTTGCGGTTAGCATATAACGCCAGGTTTGCTGACCGGCCAGAAAAAGCCTTCCCCACTGTTCTAGCTTTTAGACAGCATTTAGAGAAATTAGCTGACGAATTACACGTCAAAAGAGAACTGTTGAAGCGGGGCCTAAATGAAGGTTTTAGTGGTGGTGAAAAAAAACGTCTAGAAATTTTACAAATGGCAGTTTTAGAACCCAAGTATGCAGTTTTGGATGAGACTGACTCTGGCTTAGATGTTGATGCCATCAAAGCCGTGGCTGAAGGCGTTAAAACCGTGGTTGAGAACAGCAAAACTGGGGTAATTGTCATTACTCACTACCAACGAATTTTGGACTATTTAAAACCTGACTTTGTGCACATTGTAATTGATGGCAAGATAGTAGAAAGTGGTGGTTTTGAACTGGTGAGTCAGATTGAAAAACTGGGTTACCAACATAACTAAAGCTACCTTTTATTTTAGCAAACTAGAAGCTCAGCAACTTTAGAACCACATAATTTTATGGCACGATTCGCACAAAAACACACTACAAAATACGATCCTAAAGCTGCAAATAGCTATGAACATGGTTATTCATTTTCTACTGATAAATATAGCTATATCACCAAACCTGGAATTAGAAGAGAGGTAGTTGAAGAAATTTCTCATTTAAAAGAAGAGCCGGAGTGGATGTTAGAGTTGCGGTTGATAGCCTATGATCAATTTATGGCCAAAGTTATGCCCCCCTGGGGAGCTGATTTATCTGGCATTAATTTTGATTTAATTCGTTATTATTTACGACCAACTGATACGCAAGTTAAATCATGGGATGAAGTTCCACCAGAAGTCAAAAAGACGTTTGATCGGTTGGGAATTCCTGAGGCCGAACGGGCTGTTTTGGCTGGAGTCAAAGCCCAGTACGATTCTGAGGTCGTGTATGGTTCACTCAAAAATGTCTGGGCTAAAGACGGCGTGATCTTTTTATCGATGGATGAAGGTTTGAAACAATATCCAGATTTAGTTAAAGAATATTTTGGCAAAGTTATTCCCAGTGGGGATAATAAATTTTCAGCATTGAATTCTGCTGTCTGGTCGGGTGGCTCATTTGTTTACGTACCCAAAGGCGTGAATGTTAAAATGCCTTTACAAACTTATTTTAGAATTAATGCCGAGTTTGCTGGTCAGTTTGAACGAACGCTGATTATTGTTGACGAGGGTGCCACAGTTCATTATGTAGAGGGCTGCACCGCCCCTAACTTTTCGTCATACTCCTTACATTCTGCAGTGGTAGAAATCTTTGTCAAGAAGGGTGCTCGCTGCCAATACACCACCATTCAAAACTGGTATAAAAATATTTACAATTTAGTAACTAAGCGGGCGTATGTGGAAGAAGAAGGTGAGATGGTGTGGACTGATTTCAATATGGGTTCCAAAGTCACTATGAAGTATCCGGGTTTTATTTTGGCTGGCAAAGGCGCAAAAGGCGAAACCTTATCAATGGCTTTGGCGGGAGCGGGACAACATCAAGATACTGGCTCTAAAGCAATTCACTTAGCACCTCACACCAGTTCCACCATCGTCTCTAAATCAATTAGTAAAGATGGTGGTCGCACTAGTTATCGCGGCATGGTCAATGTTGGTCCACATGCGCATGATTCAAAAAATACAGTAATTTGTGACGCTTTATTACTCGATTCTATTTCGCGCTCAGATACCTATCCAGTTGATCGAATTTTTAATTCCCATGTCCAAATTCAACATGAAGCCACAGTGTCTAAAATTGGGGACGATCAATTATTTTATTTAATGAGCCGGGGCATTACAGAAGAAAATGCTCGTAAAATGATTGTTAACGGTTTTGTGGATGATTTAATTCGCAAGTTGCCCTTGGAGTATGCGGTGGAAATGAACCGCTTAATTGAGTACGAGATGGAAGGTAGTATAGGATAAATGCTAACAGTTTTTGAAGTCCACCAAGAAGAAAAGAAAGTTATCAAGATCGAAGAATCTGGTGAGTATCTTGTGAAGTTGGTAGGTAGTGGCGCTGATGTAGAAATAACTGGCTCATTTCGCGCCATTGGTAAAGAAAAAACTGACGTGACGGTTATTATCCATCATCAAGCGCCACATACTCGAGCTAACACAACCTTGAGAGGTGTGGGCGAAGATCAAGCCACTGTCAGATTTGTGGGCAGAATTAAAATTGACGAAAAATGTGGTGATACTAATTCTTTTTTGACTGAAAGAATTTTATTACTATCAGATGATGCCAAAGCCGAAGCTATCCCGGATTTAGAAATTTTGAGTGATGACGTTAAGTGTTCCCATGCGGCCAGTATCAGTCGGATTCCAGCTGAACATCTATTTTACTTAATGAGTCGAGGGCTGACACAAAAAGCTGCAGAAGCGTTAATTGTTGAAGGTTTCTTAGCTCTTTAATGAATGAAAGCATGTTTGATCCTCAAATCATAAAACAAGATTTTCCCATTTTGCAAAAACAGGTACATGATAAAGCTTTGGTCTACTTAGACAGTGCTGCTACTTCTCAAAAACCCCGTCAGGTTATTCAGGCTATTACTAATTATTATGAAAATCATAATGCTAATGTGCACCGAGGCGTTCATCAGTTAGGAGACGAAAGCACTCATATTTTTCACCAGTCTCGCCAAATAATTGCCAAGTTTTTTAGTGCATCGCCTGAAGAACTCATCATCGTTAGAAATACTACTGAAGCTATAAATCAAGTGGCTTACACTTGGGGTGAACGGCACCTCAAAGCCGGTGATGTAATTTTAACTAGTGAGTTAGAACATCACAGCAATATTGTGCCATGGCAAGCATTAATTAAAAGAAAAAATGCCCGATTGATGTATATCCCAGTTAGTGAAAATGGCGACTTAGATGAAAAATTTATTGACACTTTTGATTTTAAAGCAAGTTCGGTGAAGCTACTTACTTTGAGTCAGGTTTCAAACACTTTAGGTACCGTACTTTCGTTAACGAAAGTACTACAAAAAATCAAACAACTTTCACCACAAACAAAATTTCTCATTGATGGAGCACAAGCTGCACCTCATCTACCGGTTAACTTTGATGAATTACCAATCGATTTTTACGTAGTTTCGGCTCATAAAATGTTGGGTCCGATGGGTATTGGCGGTCTTTTGGTAAAAAAAGAAATCTTGACACAACTAGCGCCTTTTCTATTGGGTGGAGGCATGATTTCTGAAGTGTCCTTGCAGGACACAACCTTTGCTGATGATTTGGAAGAACGTTTTACAGCTGGAACTCCAGATGTCGCAGGCTTGGCAGGTTGGGCAGCCGCCTGTAGCTATTTAAGTGAGTTAGGTATGGAAAATGTACTACATCACGATCGAGAATTAGTGGCATATGCTTTAGAAAAATTAGCTCAAGTGCCTGAGGTGACGGTCATTGGTCCTAAAACTGCTCACAATAGAGTCGGGTCAGTTGCGTTTCTCTATCAAGGGGTACATGCCCACGATGTGGGACAAATTTTAGATTCTGAGGGCGTGGCGATTCGAAGTGGCCATCACTGTACCATGCCACTACATAGCAAGTTTAATTGGCAAGCTAGTATCCGTATGAGCTTCAATGTGTATAACACTAATGCCGATATAGATTCATTAATTTCGGCTTTGGCTAAAGTAAAAAAAGTTTTTGGCATATGAGTGATATTACCGACGATCTCTATCATGAGACATTGCTCGAAGCTGCTAAATCGCTGACTTACTATGGAGAAATGACCAATCCCGACCTAGTAGTCATTGGCTCAAATGCCAGCTGTGGGGATGTGGTGAAAATCTACGCCCAACTAGAAAATCCTGAGGATCCCAACTCCAAGATTAGTAAAATCAGTTGGATCGGCAGCGGGTGTCTTATTAGTCGGGCCGGAACAAATGTAGTAGCGCGTTTAGTTATTGAGCAAAGCCTCACTTTATCTCAAGCTTCAATACTCTCACAAGCTCTCTTAGAGCAGGAACTAGGACTAGAAAATGTCAGCATTAACCGAGTAAAATGTCTATTATTAGCAGTGACTACCTTAAAACAAAAATCATGATTATTATTGTAGGATCAAATTGCAACTTCCTCAAAATAACTTAAATTGACCTTGCTTCTTGAGTCACTTTTCTTTATAGTGACAAAACATGACAACCCCTCAACGAGCTACGGCTCGCTTAGCTGACAAACGTGTTCATAATTCTAAATTCACTCAATATTTCTTTGAGTTAATTGAACCACATGAAATTACTTTTCAGGCTGGTCAATACGTGTCAATCCAAGTCTCATCACAAGGGGAACGACGCTCCTACTCAATTGCTAGTACCCCAGCTATTTCTCACGGCTTTGAATTACTAATTGATTCCACACCTCAAGGTTTGGGAACTCAATATTTAGATAAATTGGCCTTGGGCGAAGCTGTCAATGTCTTAATCCCTTTGGGTCTGTTTACTATTCCTAATGATCAAACTGAAGAGTCATTGATATTTGTGGGAACTAGCTCGGGAGTTGCGCCTTTTAAAAGTATGATTTTGGATCAACTTCAAGTCAAACACGACCAGCGACAAATGACATTATATTGGGGGATGAGAGAAGTGACCCAACTTTTTTGGCAAGATGAATTTCAAGAATTAGCTGAAAGTTTTCCTAACTTTCACTTCCATCCAGTTATTTCTCAAGCCTTGCCAGCATGGCCACTTTGTCGGGGAAGAGTTACCGACTGCTTGCGAACCCACGACTTTGCGTCCAGCGCAGGCTATTACCTGTGTGGCAATGCCCCGATGTTGAAAGATGTGTTGGCTTTCTTACAAGAAAAAGGGATTAAAGAAGAACAAATTCATCACGAGAAATTCTTTTAATCAGTTTGTTAATTTAAGGTACCTTAGATATAATGACCCTATGTTAGATCAAAATCTTGCTTCACCAACCTTAGTAATTCCAGCTGCCGTACCTCAGACACCAGGCGCCACTGCAACTCCAGCTCAATCACCAGTTGCAGAAACTTCGCCTCAACCTGTTCAGACCAAAATGATTGGCAAATATAAAGTTGATGTGATCAATGAAAAATGCATTGGAGCCGCCAGTTGTGTAGCGATTGCAAACCTAGTTTTTCAACTCAATGAACAAAATATTGCTGAAGTGATCTCTCAAGATGGAAACGATGATGATACTAAATTACTGGCAGCTCAAAGTTGTCCCACATCTGCTATAGTGGTCACGGATGTCGAAACCGGTCAAAAAGTCTGGCCTTTGGACTAAAATTATGAAAAATCTTCCGCTTTTAGTTGTAACTGTACTAGGCACCTTAGCGCTAATAATTGGTATTGCTGTCGTTTTTTCTCAAGGCAGTCCACAAGAAGCAAAAATTATTGATCAAGCTCAATTAGTGGGTGATGTGCATAATGTTAAGGGTCCAGCGGAGGCTAAAGTGACGGTAGTAGAGTTCTCAGATTTTCAATGTCCAGCTTGTCGCGCGATTTCTCCTTTGATTAAGGAATTAAGTACCAAATATCCTAATGATGTGCGCGTGGTTTATCGCCATTTTCCTTTAAACTCAATTCATCCTTATGCCCAAATTGCAGGTCAAGCTGCAGAAGCGGCTGGCGAACAAGGCAAGTTTTGGGAGATGCATGATTTGCTTTTTGAACGTCAAATTGATTGGGAAGGTTTAGCTAATCAACAAGCAGTTAAAGACACATTCATTACTTATGCCGAAGAACTTGCCATTGACAAGCAACAATTCTCAGAGAAAATAGACTCTGCTTCAGCTAGAAGCGCTGTTAACTTAGATCTCAGTTACGCCACCCAAATTGGGTTGGATTCAACGCCGACACTCTTTGTTAACGGTCAACAAACTGCCCCAAATCAACTGCTAAGCGCAGTTGAAAGTTTGCTTAACAGCAAGTAGGAACCATTGTGGTTCAAAAGGGGCGATATGAGAAAAATTTTACCATTTATTTTTCCTTTGATGGCATTGCTGATTGTGCTTTTCCTGCTCTATCGCTGGTACGGTTTGCGCACCAATCGCCAAGGTCGAATTAATACCGATGATAGTCGCATTCAAGTTGAAGAACTTAATTCATCTGCTACTCCTGGAGCTCGGATTTCGCCTCGACCTGGCATTGCTGATATGAAAAGCATTGAACTCCAACCTGAAGCTAGTCCAAGTGCTCAGATTTTTGCTCAAGCCCAAGGTTCGATTCGCTACGAAATCACTGGCGATGAAGTCTATATGAATGTCTTTGCCGATTTACCATCTTTAACCACTGGCGATTATCAAGTCTGGTGGCAAGCCAACAACACCTTGGTTAAAGCGTTTACATTAGTGGCAGAAAAAGGTGGTCACATGGGAGCCATGACCTTCGATCTGGGACGATTGCCAGTCGAAGTAATTGTGTCATATGAAGTCAAAGATGATGACGTACTAGAACAAACAGTATTAAAAGCTCGGTTTGAAAAGCCTTAAAGACTTTTAGTGCTTGATGTCTTTCTCGAGTATGATAGTCTAGAAAGTAATTCTTCTTGACTACCTCAGATATAAAAATAAGTAATGTAGTCAAAATAAAAGCCTTGAATACAAGGCGAAAAGGAGTTAATTATGGCAAACAATGCCTTCAGTTTTACAAACAAGAAAGGTCAAACCTATTTCTTGCACGGTCGCAAAGTGACTTTGAAAAATGGTCGCACCCAAACCATCTATTTCTTCGCTCGTGATGTCCGCGATGGCTCATTGACTGAAGTTCCAGCTGGCTACCAAGTGGTGGAAACCCAACGAACTGGTATGCCAGTTCTTAAAAAAGCTGACAAACCTGCTGCTAAAGCCGCTTAGTTTAAAGCGCTTTTTAAAAGCAATCAAAACCCCTTGCCAAGGCAAGGGGTTTTGGGTTCTCAGACCTATAATATCTGAAGTAGCAGCTCAAAACCTCAACCGTGAGGTATACTAGTAACTCATGTTAGGCTTTACCACTGATCAAGTCCGCCAGGCATTGGCCACTGTCATCGATCCGGAATTAGGCGTTGATATTGTCAGTTTGGGTTTAATTTACGATGTAGAAGTCAAAGAAATTCAAAAACCAGAAGGTAAACGACCGTTGGTTTATATCACGATGACCTTAACTACACCCGGATGTCCGTTAGCAGCGGTTTTTGATCAACTACTTAAAGATTCATTAATTCATTTACCAGGCTTAGACCTTGACCAAGATGTAGTTATTGAAATCACTTTTGATCCCCCTTGGGTTCCTGATATGATGTCAGAAGAGGCGAAAGCGCAGCTAGGCTTTGATTAATTATGACTAAGACTCATCACATTTATATTGGGGCTGATCATCGAGGTTTTGAGTTAAAAGAAAACTTAAAGTCGTGGCTAGCGGCTCAAACTTATCAAGTTACTGACTGCGGTAACGCAATTCTTGATCCTACGGATGATTTCCCCCAATTTGCCTTTGAAGTTGCCGAACGAGTAGCTCAGTCTCCAAACCACAGTCGAGGGATTGTGGTCTGTGGCTCGGGCATAGGTGTTACTATTGCTGCCAATAAAGTTGTTGGCGCCCGAGCCAGTCTAGGTTTAAATCCCGCCATGGTGGCAAAAGGCCGAGAAGATGACGACATGAACATTCTGGTTTTAGCAGCTGATTTTCAAACTGAAGCGGAAAGCAAAGCTTTACTAGAGGCTTTTCTCAATACGTCCCTGGATGCTGACGACCGCCGGCGACGTCGTATTAACCAAATTACCACCTATGAGCAACATCGCTAACCAACTCTATCCCAGTATTTTAACTGAATCCCAAGCTGAAGCCGCTCAGCAGCTCTTGGAATTGCAGGAGCTGCCTGAGATTCAAACCGTGCAAATTGACGTGATCGACGGTTTTTTTGCCGACAATTTAACTATTACTCCTGACGATTTACTAGCAGTCGATTTTGGTGAACTAACCATTGATTTCCATTTGATGGTCAATGAGCCAGTCGATTTTGTCCTTGAAGCCGCAGTCAGTCGTAGTCACTTGCCTATTAGAGCTATCATTGCTCAAGCGGAGCGGATGGGTTCTCAAGCCGAATATTTAGACGTAATCAAAGCCAATCACTGGTTGCCAGGCTTGTCTTTAGATCTACATACACCATTGGAAGCCATTGATGATGAAAGTTGGGCGGAACTCAAAGTGTTGCAGTTTATGGGCAATACCGCGGGTTATCGTGGTCAACCTTTTGTGTCGGCGGTTTTGGATAAAGTTAAAACAGCCCGCCAACAAATTAAGAATCACCAACTAGAAATTGAAGTCGTGATAGATGTGGGTGTGCGAATTACGAATGTGAAGGAAATGATCAAAGCGGGTGTGAATAGCGTAGTGGTTGGAAGTGAGCTCTGGCAGGCTGAAGATCAAGCTAATCTGGTAGCGCAGTACTACGAAATTTTGAATCAGTAAGATCTGTTTTGCTTAATCGCCATCTTCTCATTTTTACGATATAGTTAATTAAAGCCGTTATTCTCCAGCTTTCTATAGCCTGCCATGAAAACTCAAATCACTGTCCCCAAGACCCAACAAAATTGCAACATAAAGTATATTGCTATGTTTGGGAGTGCTGATGTGGATGAGCGGCATCCGCTTTACACTGAAGCCTTTAAAGTAGCGCGTTACTTGGCTTATCATGACAAAGTGGTGATTAATGGTGGCGGTCCGGGAGTGATGGATGCAGCTACCAAAGGCGCACAAGCCGGGGGTGGAGAAACTCTGGCTGTCACTTTCTACCCCAAAGACATGCCTAATTTTGAAGGTCGCTATCATCGCAATAATGTGGATAAAGAGATCAAAACCGCTAATTACATTGAACGCATGTTTGGTTTAATGCACTATGCCGATGCTTTTATTTGTTTTCAAGGTGGCACGGGTACGTTATCAGAATGGGCCACGGCTTGGCTTTTGGCACATTTATATTATGGCCATCATAAACCCTTGATTTTATATGGTGAATTTTGGTACGAAGTGATGCGGGTAATTCACGATCATTTTTTTGTCAGTGAAACTGAGCGGATGGTCTATAAAATTGTCAAAAACGAAGAAGAAATGATCCAAGCATTGGAGTTCTTTGAAAATGAATTAGCTGTTCGTTGTGGCTTGCCTGACAGTCACCAAACCACTACACACGAAGGGTCACCTTTACAACGATATACCGACGTTGCTATTAATAAACCTGATTCTGAGGCTCTCAAAGCTTCAGCAACCTAAGTACGACTATGTATCAAGTTATCTCAATTGGCGCAGCCTTAGTGGACATCTTTGTTCACTCACCTCAATTTCAAACCACTAAAGTGGATGGCAATGTCATGTTATGTCAATTGTATGGTGATAAAGTCGAGCTCGACAGTTTTCAAATTCACACCGGCGGAGGTGCCAGTAACACCGCAGTAGGTCTGGCACGATTAGGGTTTACGACCGCGGTCTTAGCAGAACTGGGTAAGGATACACTAGCCAAAATGGTGACCGAAAACTTAGAGCAAGAAGAAGTTAGTACTGAATTTTTGATTCGAGAGCGCCAAGAACAAACTGGGGGCTCGGTGATTCTGGTTGGTAATGATGGTGGTCGAACAGTGATGGTGCACCGGGGAGCTGCTTCGCAACTAGATGTCAAAGATTTGCCGCGAGAAAAATTAGTGACAGCTGAATGGTGGCACCTAAGTAACATTGCTGGTCGTTTAACAGTTTTGCAAACACTTTTTACGCTGGCTCGACTCCATAAAATTGGACTATCCTGGAATCCAGGTAAAGCTGAACTACTGCTGCTCAAACAGGGTCAACTCCATCCAGCAGAAGTGCCTTGTACTTTACTATTTGTGAATAAGGAAGAATGGGCAGTTTTGGAACCCGTTCAGTCACAACTTAAAGAAGTCATTCCTCAAATCATTATTACTGATGGGGCACGCGGTGGGGAAATTCTCGTTAAGCAAGCGCAGCCACTCAAGTTTAAGGCGGCTACCGTCACTTCCAAAGATGATACAGGAGCCGGTGATGCGTTTGCTGCCGCATATGTCGCTGCCTACTTGCATCTGAAACACCCTGTTGCAGCAGCTGCCTGGGGTGTGGCTAACGCCGCCTCGGTAGTTCAACAAGTCGGAGCAAAGACTGGCTTGTTAACCTCTGCCCAGCTTGAGATACTGGTGAAGGATGTAAATCGCACTCAAGCCTCAAAAAACTTCAAGTTTGAGCCCACTGACACTCTTTTTACTAAAAGAGTCAACTTATGACAGACTACAAAGCTGTTCTTAGCCAAGAAATAAATGACTTGAAAACCAAGCTGGCTCAGGCTCCAATGCCTGACGAATTACGCCGCAAAGCGGATAAAGATATTATGGCTTTGGAACGGTCCGTGGAACTGGGCAGTTATGATGAAAAATATGAAACTGTTTCTCGCTACATAGATTGGATTCTAAAGATTCCCTGGGAAACACAGTCACCCGATCAACTTGATATTAATAAAGCCAAAGAAATTTTTGACTCGCATCATTTTGGCATGCAGGACGTCAAAGATCGGTTTCTAGAGTATATTTCGATCCTAAAATTAAAAAGTCAACAAAATGATCCTCGCGGCTTTCGCGCGCCAATTTTGTTATTAGTTGGTTTAGTAGGAACTGGAAAAACTACTTTTTCGTATTCGTTGGCCGAAGCCATGGGCCGGAAGTTAATCCGAATTCCCTTTGGTGGTATGGCATCAGCAAAAGAGTTGCGCGGTCAATCCCGGTTGCATTTAGAATCAGAACCCGGCCGAGTCGTTAAAGGTTTGGCTGAGGCTGGTACTCGTAATCCGATCATCCTCTTAGATGAAATTGATCGAGTGGTGGAGGATACTCGGATGGACATTATGGGTGTTTTAGTGGAGTTGTTGGATCCGGCCCAAAATTCAAGTTTTGTGGATAACTATCTTGACTATCCAATAAATTTATCCAATGCCATTTTTCTAGCAACAGCTAATAACACCACGCACGTGGCCACTGCGGTTTTGGACCGGATGGAGAAGATTTCCATGCCTTCGTACACTGACTACGAAAAAATTATGATTGCCAAGCAATATATTATGCCTAAACTTTTAGAAGATTCTGGTTTGAAAGCTGAGCAAATCGTGATCCAAGAAGATCTCTGGAAAACGATGACTCGCCCGCTCGGTTTTGATGCCGGTATCCGGACCTTGGAGAGAACCTTACAAGGTGTAGTCAGAAAATCAGCGCGAATTATTGTGGAAAAAGGCTATCACGAAGTGCACATCACCGCCGAAAACGCCAAGATTTTCTTGCCGCAGTACTAGCTTCTCATGGTAGGATAACCTCATGTCGAAAGCCGATAAACTACTCGCTTTATATCAAAAATTAGAACAAGCTGCTCCCACATTACCCCTCGCCACTCATGCTACTGATATAGTGCCTGGTGAAGGTTCTCCTGACGCTAAAATCATGTTTATCGGTGAAGCTCCCGGTCAGAATGAGGCGGTGCAGCGCCGACCTTTCGTTGGCAAATCAGGCCAGCTATTTAGACAAGTTTTGCGCGATGTGGGGTTTGTTGAAGCCGAGGTATATATTAGTAATATTGTTAAAGTCCGGCCTCCAGAAAATCGAGACCCTGTACTGGAAGAAATCACAGCCTATCAACCATATTTAAATCAAGAAATTGAGATTATAAATCCCACCCTGATTGTGACGCTCGGCAGATTCAGTATGGCAAAATTTCTGCCCGATGTTAAAGTCTCACAAGTTCATGGTCGGTTGCATAAAGTGAAGTGGAATGGTCGAGTCTTGTTTGTACTGCCCATGTATCATCCCGCTGCTGCTTTACGAGCTACTAAAATGAAAGCAGCATTTATTCAAGATTTTCAGCGTTTACCAAAAATTATGAAGTGGATTGCTGACCACCAAGAAACAGCTTCTCTCAAGCAAGATATTGAGTCAACACTGTTATAATAAACTCAGAACGTATGTTGTATTTTTTTATCTTGATTCCTATTTTCAGTATTGTGGCTGCTCTAGTCCTTTTAAATTATAATGGCAGGAAACAGTTTCTGAGGTTTGACTTTGTCCAGTTCATTTATTCATTTATTATTGTGCCGATGCTATTTGTCTGGATGAAAAGTTTTATCTACTTTCTCTTTAGAATCGAAATTGGTAAATCAATCTCTTTCAGCGAATTTTTGGCACTAGATACTACTTTTAGCGTGGTATTCTTGTTTGTGGCAACCTTTATTGTGATTCACTCCTTGACTAAAAGCTTTGAGTTACAGCGGGAAAAAGATCCGCTGATTGATATCTATGAATTATCAGAATACTTTCACCAAACTTTTTCCCACTTAGCGATTTACTTGATTGGTTTCTTATTGGTGACGATAATGTCGTTGGCTAATTTACTATTGCCGTTTCAACCTGTGATTACCACGCGTTTTTATCCAGGATTGGCTTTGGGACTTTTGACAGGAATTGTCACCTATATGAGCGTGATAGCGTATGAAAATGCCACACGACCATATTTGAGAATTATGAAATTAGCCTACGGTTTGATATTCCTGATTCATGTTCTAGCCTACTTCTTTGTCTCACCACCTTTTACCAGTACGTATGGTGTGTACTGGATTACTTTAACTGCTAGCATCACCTTAATTTTCTTAGCTGTCTTTGCCAAAGACCCAGAACATCCCTTATTACTTTGGTTGCCATTTGTTATACATCCCAAAAAAGGTGTGACAATTGTTAAAAATATTACTAACCTAATTACAGAGAAAAGGTAAAAAAGTATGTCGGAATTAAAAATGATCGCCATGGGTGGCTTAGGAAATGTCACACAAAACATGTATCTTTATGAATATGAAGATGAGATCTTGCTTGTGGATTGTGGAATTGGTTTTCCCGATCGTTATATGCCTGGAGTTGATGTCTTAATTCCTGATATCGGCTATTTGCTGAATCGGGTAGAACAAGGTAAAAAAATTGTGGGTATGATTTTAACTCATGGCCATGACGATCATATTGCGGCTTTACCATACGTACTGCCAGATTTACCAGTTTTTCCTCTGTTTGGCTCACCCTTAACGGCTAGCTTTGCCCAAAATCGGATGAAAGATGGCGGCATTGAGCGCGAAGTGGAAGTCGTCAGCTCCAGCGAAGTATTTAAAATCAGTGAGTACTTTTCAGCTGAAGCCGTAACCATGACGCATTCGGTTCCCGACACCCGGCATTATGCCATCCACACACCAGAAGGCATTATTTATCATGGCTCAGACTTTAAAATAGATCTTTCACCAGTTGATGGGGTAAAAGCTGATATGGCTCACATCGAACAAATTGCCTCTCAGGGCGTGCTGTGCATGATGATCGATAGTTTACGGGTAGAACGACTGGACTGGAGTAAGTCAGAATCAATCGTGGGACCAGTCTTACTCAAAGAAATGACAGACGTAGGGGGCATGATTATTGTAACTTTGATGAGTTCTCACATCCATCGCATTCAACAAACCATTGATGCAGCCGTTAAACTAGGCAGGAAAGTGGCATTTGTGGGTCGGTCAGTGGAAGCCAACGTTCAAGCCGCTTTACCTTTACACAAGCTCCATATCCCTAATGATACTGTGATTGATAAGCGAGAAATTTCAAACTTCAAACCTCACCAACTCTGCATCATCATTGCCGGGAGCCAAGGCCAGGAAGGTTCGTCTCTGATGAGGGCTATTTATGGTGACCATCCAGTAATTCAAATTCGTCCTCAAGATAAAGTCTTGTTCTCAGCTGATGTGATTCCAGGTAATGAACTGAATTTTTATGGGGCGATTGATGAGTTGTGTCGCAATGGCATTAACGTGGTCTACCCAGACATCAGTCCCGACTTACACCAGTCTGGTCACGCCAGTGCCGCTGAACAACGTGATCTGTTGAAGCGTGTTAATCCCAAATACGTCATGCCAATTGGAGGTTCTGACCGTCACCGAGTTAAGTTTGTTGACTTTGTGGCTGAACCTCTGGGCTACAGTGCTGAGCAAGTCTTGATTCCAGAAAATGGTGCTATCCTGTCATTTGAAAATGGCTTACCAAGTGTCAAAGACGTCATCCCGTTGCGTCCTCGAGCAGTTGATGGTTTGGGCATCGGTGATGTGGGACCAGTAGTTTTATCTGACCGTAGAGTTTTGGGTCAATCAGGCATGATTGTCTTAGTCATACCTCGAGTTCATGGTCACTTAGATACGCGTAACATTACAGTCGTTTCTCGCGGCTTTGTGTTTATGAAAGAAGCTGATGAAGTGATTGGCTTTATTAAAGAACAAACTGCTACAGTAATTTCTGAATTAGGCGATAAACCTCGAGAAGAAGAAGTAAAACGAGCTATTGAAAAGCGCCTGTCTCGCAGACTCTACAAAATCATTCGCCGCGAACCAATGATTGTGCCAGTCATTCTGGAAATGTAGTCTAGTTAAACTAAGTCAGAAAAGTGGTCAGCCTTTCGCTTTTAGCCTGGAAATATGCTACTATGAATGTTCAATAGGACTATATTTTGCTTCTTGCGGCACGTCCTATAATATGTTAATAATACTATTATTAAACAATTATGGGACGTAAAAAGAAAAATTCACTCCAGTTATTAGTCAAAAAAGAAACAATTCATTCAATTGCAGCTATCGTCTTGATTGTGTGTGGTGTCTTGATCTTGATTTCGTTTAGCGGTCAAGGCATGATCTCAAAAGCTATTTACACGTACTTAGCTGGCCAATTTGGTTTAGCCATGTTGTTTTTCCCGTTTATTTTTATTTCCGCGGGTTTAGTTCTATTTCAAACAAAATGGGCTTGGTCAAAGCCACACATTCTGTTAGGCACAATCTTGTTAATGTTGGGGACGTTGGGCACAGCCAGTTCTGGCGCAGTGGGTAAAGAAATTTTTGTTAATTTAGCGGCTTTAATCTCTGTTGCTGGTAGTTATGCCGTCTTTACCAGTTTTATTGTGATCGGCTTATTAATCATGTTACAACTTTCCATGTCGGAGGTTTTAGAAGGTTTGGCAAAACTTAAAGCAGCTCGGGCCAATACAGCAGTCACGAGAAAGAATCAAGTTGATGATGAAGACATTCGCGAAGCTCGGGGTTTTCATTTGCCTAAATTAGCTTTAGCTTTTGGTGCCAAAAAAAAAGACTTTGACATAAATACCAATGATCATACTGATGAAGAAGACACCCCGCACACCACTGCAGTGGCAGTCCCAAATATTCCTCGCTTAAACATCGACCCCAATGCACCAGCTGTTTCATCTAAAATTGATGGAATGCAAAAAGCCACGTTAAGTAATGCCCAGATGGTTTGGGAGTATCCACCCATCTCACTGTTATCCGCAAATAAGGGCGGCGAAGCCGACCGGGGGGATGTCAAAGCTAATGCTCAAGTCATTGAAAACACGTTAGAGTCATTTGGGATTAGGGCAAAAGTTTCTGAAGTTAATTACGGTCCTTCTGTTACTCAGTACGCTTTAGAAATCAGTCGCGGTACCAAGCTCTCAAAGATTACCACTTTAGCTACTGACTTGGCTTTAGCCTTAGCTGCGCCCACTGGTCAAATTAGAATTGAAGCGCCAATTGCAGGTCGGTCTTTGGTGGGTATTGAAGTGCCCAATCACTCGGCACAATATGTGACGCTGCGCACCATGCTGTCTTCACCCAACATGAAGAATCATAAGTCAAAATTAGCAGTAGCTTTGGGCATTGATGTAGCCGGCAAGCCGATCGTGGCAGATATTTCTAAAATGCCACACGTCTTAATTGCTGGATCAACTGGTTCTGGTAAATCGGTGGCGGTAAATGCTTTCTTATGTTCCATTTTATTTAGAGCCAGTCCCAGTGAAGTTAAGTTGATTCTAGTTGACCCTAAGCGTGTGGAATTAACTGGCTATAACGGCGTGCCTCACTTGTTGTCTCCAGTCATAGTGGAACCATCAAAAGTGGTTTCAGCTCTCAAGTGGGCAACCGTGGAGATGGATCGCCGCTACAAACAATTGGCTGAGGTGGGTGTTAAAAATATTGACTCCTTCAATGAATTGGCTGGTTTTGCTTCGATGCCAAGTATTGTGATTGTAATTGATGAATTGGCCGATATTATGTTGTTTGCACCAGCAGAAGTTGAAGAATGTATTACCCGAATTGCCCAAATGGCTCGGGCCGTTGGTATCCACTTAGTTTTAGCAACGCAACGACCTTCGGTTGATGTCCTGACTGGTCTAATTAAAGCCAACATCCCGACTAGAATTGCTTTTAATGTTTCCTCGATGATGGACTCGCGCGTTATTTTGGATACACCAGGAGCTGAAAAATTGCTGGGTAGAGGCGATATGTTGTTTGTGCCTCCTGATCAAGCCAAACCATCTCGGATCCAAGGTACCTATGTAGCCGATGCCGAGATTAAGCAATTAATCGACTTTATCAAAGCTCAAGGTCAAGAACCTCAATATCAAGAAGAAATTACTGACAAATATAAAGTCACCACGGTCAGAGGTGGTTCTAGTGGCGTTGATAGCGCAGATCGCGATGATCGTTTTGTGGAAGCCGTCAAGTTATTCTCACAATATGATAAGGCTTCTTCGTCTTTAATCCAACGTCGGTTGTCGGTGGGCTACTCTCGCGCAGCTCGGATTCTCGACCAACTTTATGAAGCGGGTTTGGTGGGTCCTCCTGATGGTAGTAAGCCTCGCGAAGTCAACTTAGGGAAGATTAGGGAGTATCTGGGTAGTTTGCAGGTGTTGGTAGAATAACGGCTTGAGTGAGGTTGGTTTTTATTTTCTCATCCTTGATCAAATAAGCTGAATGCTGGTGTTTTCGTAACTCTTTGACATACATTTCCGCAAAAGCTTGATTTTCAAAACCCAGCCTTTGCGGTGACCCCCAGGGTTTGGATTCAGGATAAAGATTTGTGCTTTTAGGCAGAAAATAAATGTAGTGCATAGTGCTAGTTGTAAAACTAGAACCTTACAGGAGGTGTGATTAATAGAAGTGATTGGGTTGGATACCAAAGACGATTAGAGTTTCGGATTAAGCAAGTGAACTGCAAATGGTAGTCAATACTAGTAGCAGGTCGGCGTCGACGGGTCTTGGCTCAGCTCTCTTTATTTGGTGCTCAGTATCAAATGGAGTTGCTGTTTCATAAATCTTACCCTCATCAAGCTTTATTAATGACCGAGGTATCTCACCAATGCTAATTTCGATAGTTGAAGCGCTGGGTGAATAAGCTAAAGAAATACCGTCGGGTACCCAGCTCAGAAGTATGGCCTTTGCAATACTAATTCTGACTAACATTTCTTGATCTGTTATATGAAGAAAAGCAACATTTTCGATATGTTCTGCTGTGATTAATTGTTCATTCATATTAGCTGTCCTTACGAGTTATCAAGATCATTTATAACATTAGATATTAAGACTGTACATTAGTCTCTAGTAATTTTCTGGTTAGCAGGTTCATTAGTCCTTTATATATTTTGCCAAAGCCAGCTTCTTCAGTGCTGGTGTGTGTCCAAGGTCTAGGTGATTGGAAAGCGATTATTTTTCGCGCAAAGTCAGCATCAATATACTCATTGCTGTTGGTGAGTAATTGTAGGAGTGGTTGAAGTGACTCCACTTTTCCTTTTATAACTAAGTACTCTACATAGTGTGTCAGTTCATGAATAAACAGATTGTAAATGGTGGTTAGAGTTCCTGGCGCACTTAACTCCCAGTCACTCTTTTGACGATCGATTTCATCCAAAATGCTCGCGGAAACCGGCATCCCCAGTGTGTCATTAACCCAGACTGTTGATCCAACAGTAACTGGATCTGCAATTTTAATGCTCAAAGTAAGATTTGGGAGGAGCTTTTTAGCCATAGTGTTCATCCAGTCTGACAATTGGCTTAGGTGAGGACTTTGGGAAGTATCCAGAAACATATTACCTAACAGAACTGCGCTTTCTGTTTTTTGTATCTGTCGCCAGAGTCTTTTTCTCTCAGCGACGAGCAACGACTGGGATTCGACATCGGCACCAGCTATCATTGTCCGAAGTTGAGCAATTGTGTATGACTCCTCTAAATTCAAACTGCTAATAAATGCGTCTACTTTCAGATTACTATCCTCTGGCCGCAAAGTGAAAAGAATATTATTGACAACTTGTAGTAAAGCTTGAGGATCGGCAAGTGAAACACACTCATCTGCACCAAGCATTTCGTCATTGTTTAATTTTTCTGCAAGATGGATCATCTTATGTGAGTCATACTGTCCATAAAATTTAGGATCCTTTGTCAGAAAATCATCTGGAATAAAGGAAAGGGTACCATCACCGGTTATGACTCGACGAGCGATATCTTGCAACATAATTTTTAGTATGCCTTGCTGTAGACGTTGTTGAGTCCGCTCATTAATAGCAACACCTGCACGAGAAAGAACAGCCTCTAGTCGTACGGGTAACTCTATCTGCAAGAGCAAGCCGTGTTGATGATAAAAGTCTTTAACCGATTGAGGAATTATTCCTAGCAAATCCATATCATAATTTGGATCTCCTAAAAATAGCTTCCTTTTTTGAATCCGCGCAAAAGGATCTTGATGTCTGTGGGTTACAGCCACCGTTAGGTCACCCCATTCAGTACTTTCAGTTCCCAACTCTCTGAGTTCTTGCTGAGTCAGTGGCTCATCATTCACAGTTAGAGCGATAAAATCACCGGATGGAATTTGTAGCCGGGTCAGCGGCCTAGCATAGAGTTGCACAGCAGCGTAAAGAGAAATGAGGTCAAGATGAGGAAGTTTACTCTGTGGCAGGTGGACTTGGATTTTTGTACCGTTTTGATCAGTTGTTATCTTTTGTTCCATCGCTACTGTTATTACATCAAGTATCTCTGCCTGATCATCTCGAGCGACTTGCAGCCGAAGACAAGTCTGCTGACCATCTTTAATTGTGATTAAACTTACTTCATCGGCCATTGGGAAAATCGTAAATAGTCCCCAGCCAATACCTCCTTCCGTGGCGGAGTTAGCACGTTTTTGATAATCTGGCCTAAATGGGACTAGTAACTTGGTAAAAATGTCTTCCAACGTCATTCCTCTGCCATCATCTGCAACTTCTAGCGTTGCCCGGCCGTGGTCATCTAAGCCGATTCTTATCTGGATTGCAGTCTGCCCTGTCAACTTACATTCATCTGAAGCATTCTGTAGGAGTTCGCGGACACCTGTGTCATGTCGGGGCGTCTGGCCAGTCAAGTGAGTTTGTAACTCATCTCGCTTTCTAGGCTCATATTGAGTTGCCAACCAAGCTAAGACTTTTTTAACCTTAGAATTTTCTTTTCCTTCTAGTTGTGCTTTATATCTAAAAAGATCCGAGAGTGAGATAGTAATCTGATTTGAGCTTGTGACTTCAAAAAGTGGTTTAACTTGTTGAAGCGATATAGTATCTAGAATATCTAGAATCGAATGTGTGAGCTCACTTCGATTGCAAGAAATTAGATCGATGACAACTTTTTCAGCAAAATCAGTTTGCTCTTTGACAAAACTAATAACCGAGTCAGTTGAGATTAACTGCTTTCGCTCATGAAAGTATGAGAGTATCTCTAGAGCGTACACCCGTTGTAACTCATTTTTTAGCTTTTCAAAAACTCTACTACAGACGCCTTCAGAATTATGGCTAGAATCTTTGTTTTGACTATCAAAAAATGACTGATATAACTCCATCAGTGTTGTGGCAGGTGCTAAATTACTAGATTGTGATGCTTTTTGCTGCTGCCAGACTCGCCACTGTAAATGTTCTGACAGTGGTGGTTTGATGTTGATGGAGACTGGCAAAGGAAGCATCCTTCGGGCTTCACCATCAATGAAAGGTGCTGTGCGAAACATTAAGCTCAATGTCCAAATGCTGAGTAGGTTTGAGTGATATGAAAACTGCCAAATCCCATCAGGCAAGCTCCCGTTTTCAATTAATCTCAAAACGTAAGGGTCAAGCGATATCTGGCTGGCTGTAAGCGCTTCTGCAGCGCTAGGGTTATTTACAAAATATAGAAGATTATCGCATTTTGAGTCGCTTGCAGTCCATACTTTGGGGAAGCTGTATTCAAAGAGTTTCTCAAGATCAATATATTTGGTTTTTACTAGCTCAGCCAATTGAGGATTTTCAAGTAGAAATACTATCGAAGAAGAGTCACTTATTCCTGAGTTGATACCGCCTGGATACATTTTTTCTAATAAGCCATGAAGTGAGAAGCTTTGATCTCTTACTATAGTCGCCAATTGCTTGTTCGATAGTAGTCCTAAAAGTATATGTTCTCCCTGTAAAAAATCTTGAGGAAGAAGGATTCTATCTACCAAGGAGTTCAGTTTGATATTTTGCTCAGCCAGGAGTCTGGCAAGATCTGGATGTTCTAAGAGAGCTTGAAGGACAGTCGTAAAAGGTATATTGTCTCCCTCTTCGAGGGAAATTAGCATTCGATTAATAATTTTGTCTAAAGGAATTGATGCATACTTAAAAATATCCCCTAATCTAGGACTCCGGAATAGTTTTAGAAAGACAACATCTGCGAATTCAAAGGGTTTTTGATTAAGCGAAAAAAGCTTTTCGTAGAGGTCTGAAAAGAAGGTGTTCGATATTTTGAGTATCTCAACAAAACCTGGATTGTCGAACAAATCTTGTAAAAAACCCGTAACTTGATAAGAGCTCGAAGATTCGTCTGGAGATAAAATTCGATCTACAATCATATTTAGTGAAATTTGATTATCTCGCACTAATTCAACCAGCCTGGGGTTTTTTAGTAGGCCATCTATACAAAAATTCCAACCTTCTGGACGGGCTGCATTTTTGGGAAGTAGTACTTCTATTACTTCTTTTAGTACTCCACTATCCTCCAATAGTTTGATTTTGCCTGGAATAACAAAAAAAAGGTCAAAATATTGAGGCAATGATTTTTTGAGTGTAGTTCTAAACCTTTCATCATTCTCGATGAGTTTGCGATCTCTCAGAGAAAAACCAGAAAATACGTGTTCTAGTTGCTCGTCTAGAATCTCAGAGTTTAGCCAGTGTGATTCAGTACTCTCGATCTTTCTTTCTAAGCTATTGGGATTTATCTGTTTCGGCGTTTGAGCTTGCTTCTGATTGGTCTCTTCTACTGACCTCTTGTAAGCTAGTTCTCCAATTATTTCTGGCCGCAGACCTTGCAATATAGCTGCAGATCTGTAAGAAGTATCGACTTTATTTACTAACAAGTTAAAGAGAGCTAAGCCTTGGTTGCCTCGTGAAAGCAATTGAAAAAACACATCTTGATCTACGTAGATAGTTTCATCCATTATAACTACAACTTTTTGTTGTAGCTGAGTAAGTCGCAAACGATAGCTAGAATGCCACTCAAACTGGTTGTTTCTTGACCAGCTAACTCCTTGATCGTGCTGGGCAAATACTTCATAGGGGACCAAAATACTAGTGGAAACAGTATCCTTTGACGCGGTACTGCACATGTACTCTGTTCCTGCATAGTCGGGACGTAATTTTTCCCCAGTTCTGGTAAGCATCTCGGCAATTTTAGCAAAGAGGTCATTTAATGCAGTTGCCTCATTACTATGGGTAGTGAGTCGTTGATAAAAATATGATCCCTGAATAGCTAAGTCAATTAGCTGCTCCTGACTTTGTGTAGTTTCAACTGCTTTAGTTAAACTCCGCAAGAGATCTGCGTTGATTAAGACAACCTTTCTTGATATATCAAACTTTGCAGAGTCTGGTAAGTAAATGATGACATGGTTAGAATGATTTTCAGTAAGTGGGGCTGACACAATGGTTAGATTTCCTGATTGAAGTACGAGCCGTGGTTTCTCATTAGCGGTAATAGGTACGCGCTCAGTCTCCCATTTAGTTGTTTTGACCTTGCTTGTTCTGCTCTCACTGTTTGTAGGGACAATAAAGGTCTGCAAGAAGGTTGACTCTGGGAAGCCTTTTCCGGCATCAACAACTCGATATCCAACTTTGGTTATCTCGACAATCACGGTTGCTGAGTGTTTGTTATGGTCTGCGCGACCAATACTCTCTTCTTTTGCTCCATCTCTAACTAAAACTTGATGGTGGGAAAATGAAAATCGTCTTCTCAACTCTTCAATAAAAGCTGCTTTTTTATCACTAAAATCATTTATAACGACTTCTGCGATTGTGCCAAGAACAGGCAGAGAAGCATCCTGATTTTTCAGGTATCGAAAATAGTAACGACCCTTATGGTTTTGTATCTCAACTGCTAATCCAGTAGCGCTGGTAATTTGAAAGCGCTCGCCTGATTGGCGAGGGAGTGCTGATAAACCACCTATTCCAAAAGTCCCAGTCTTGTTTTCTGGTAACATACTGTCAAAACCGTTTGCAACGAGCTCGACAATCTGCTGCTCGTATGGGCCTTGTCTTCTGACAATAGTTGATAAGTCAATCACCTCTGTAGACTGTGATAGATCTGCTATCAGCTCATTAAAAGCATTGCTTTGACTTTTCTCATCGGTTTGAGGTGCGGGATTCACTTTGAGAAGTTGTGATATGTCTGGCAACTCTGTTCCCGTTCTGTCTGGCTGAGCAGAATCAAGTAAGTTGGCTAATCTCGAACTAAAGATTGGATCTGCGTAAAGACTCCCAATAATGGTAACTGGAAACCAACCTCGTTTTAGGAGAACCAGTTCTTCTTGCTCTAATCGAGAGAGAGGTCTGTCTGTTGGATGATGCCTAAGTACTTCGACCAGCTTTTGTATTGAAGTGTTCGTAGTTGTTTCACGCATAATCAGACCTGTTACAGTTATGAGAACTTCAGGGCTTAAAAAGTCACAGTTGGTGGAGATGCGGGGTAATGAACCCCGGTCCGCAATCGCAACATCGACATCATCTACAGACATAGCCAGTTCTTGTTTTTGTGTAAGTGGAAAAGTAGCAAGCCAGCCTCACACAATCCATGGATAAACTTAAATGTTAGCACCATGAGACTAACACCGTCACACTGACTGAGTTTTACACCCATAGCTCACCATCAGTGAGAATAAAGCTATGAATGATTCTTAGGCCGCGTAAGCTAAACCGAGGGAATTTTCACCACGTAAGAAAGCGACAAAGTCACTACCTGCTTGGCGAACTGAACTGACAAAATTGGCAGTTATGGTTTTTGATCCTGTTTGTTTCTCTTGATCAAAGAAAGTCCGCAGATGTTAACGTGCTGATAGCGTCGAAGCTATACATCCCCAAGGTCTTAATTATACCGCGAAAGTAGTCTGAAGGAAAGTTATTCGGCTTTTCGTTGAAAGATGTACTGATCATGGCTTTGATACAAAATTTCGTATTTGACATCGGCTTTAACGTCTGCAAAAAACTGGTTTTGATCGCCAGCGAATAAAAAGTTGTTGGGATTTTGACCAGCTCGCATATCTAGCACAATCAATTCTGGTTTGTAGGTTTCGTAGTTTGCGCGGATCATTTTGACTTTTCTGTCAGTGAAACGGGCCGCTAAATTATTTTGGGTCATGACCGTTTTTCCCGGCGGCACTGCTACCATCAAATCATTTAAGAATTTAAAATCTTGAGTATGGGCATAGAAAGCTCGATTGTATGCTAGGGCAAATGGTCGACGGAACTTAACGTGGTACAAGAAAAGGCTATTTAAAACCATTAACACGGCGATCAAGTAGACAACTTTTTTGGGCAGTTTTTTCAATAAAATTGCCAAAATCAAAATCACACTAACAGCCAAAGTTGGCGCTAGTTCGGCATTATAATGTAAGCCCAAATCCCAGCGAGTTGAACCTTCGCTCAAAAATCTGCCGAGTAAATTAATGCCAATAATGGGCAGAGTGGGTAGATAGGCGACTGGTAAGAAGAAGAAGCTCCAAAAAAGGTTAAAAACCGTGCTAACTTTAATAAAAGGTGTGTAGAGTCTGGGAATGGCTTCAGCCAGAGAATGGACTGGTGGCGCATACTGATACTCTGATTTACCACTAAAATAGGGAATGACAATTTTGATGGCAAACAGTCCCCACAGGACTGAATACATGCTTGTTAAAATGGCTAACTTCCGCCATTCTTTGCGATACCAAAAAACAAAGAACGATAAGCCAATGCCCAACGCAAATAATGATTCTTTAAAAAGTAAAATGCTAGCAAAGGTAATCAAAAAAGTTTTTTTCTTATTATTTATGATCGCCCAATAACAGAGCATTAATGGTAACGTTACTAAAGCTAGCTCATGAAACTCAGTTAAGACCGCATTTTGTAAGCCCACAAAGAAAACATAGGATAACAAGACCATCAGACTCAAAAAATGACTTTTCAGCTTGGTTAAAGCGATGCGAAATAAGACATAGGCACTTATCCCAATCACCACTGCCTGAGCCACAAGAATCGCTTCGCTTTTATCTGTGAACCAATAGATTGGACTCAAAAGAAAGATTCCCGGGTGAAAATGATCAGCCCAAATCCATTTATCTTCAACCACAAAATGTTCAATGATCGGCGGCCGAAAGGCCGCCGCACTTCTAATAGCTTGATCAAAAATTCCAAAGTCGTAATACCAAATTTCGTACTGCCAAAAACGATGAACTGAAATCAAGGAACCCGCTAGGATAAATAGACCACAGATCAAGCCCGCCAAAGCTTCGGCGGCGAGTGGCCATCTTTCGGCTAACTTAGAAATGAGAGTTGACTTCACATACTCAATTTAGCATTACTCAGGTTAAATGGCTATCTACGAAGTGTAAAAGTGAAAACTATTGGCCATGGGCGACTGTCAAACCATACACTTTCTGAAAGCCGTTGACTTTCAAGACTTTGGCCGCTTCATTTAAGGTTGCGCCGGTGGTTGTCACATCATCAATAATTAGCAAGCGCTGATTTTGAAGTTTCAAGGATAGATAATCAGAGTTAAAAATAAAACTATTCATCATGTTGAGGGCGCGCTGCGCATCGTTTTTAAGCGAAGCTTGAATAGCTGTTTCTTTATCTCTTGCCAGCAATGGCAGGCATGGTAGCTGGAGGTTTTGCGCCAGCTGCCGGCCAATCACTTCTGCTTGGTTAAAGCCTCGTTGGTGTTGCTTTGATGGATGAAGAGGAATAAATGTGACGAGATCAACCGGGGGGATATCGACTGTGAGGTACAGTAAATCACCACACCAATTTCCGATGGCCTTAACTGATTGATACTTAAGCGCATGGAGTAATGGTCGACAAACCTCATCAAACTGCACGGCAGCTTGCAGTTGATCTAGATAATTTGGTTCATGTTTGATCTTTATTTCGCCAGTTAAGAAATCCAAAGTTTCATAACATTTAAAGCACAGGAATCGGCCTAAATTTCCACAACTACAACAAAAACGAGGAAAAAACAGATCAAGTAATATAGTAATTGGTGAAATGGCCACTCAGTTAGTCTAGTCGTAAAACGTGACAAGAAGTGTGATTGGGGTTAAAAGAATTGTGGCCGCTAAGGGACTCGAACCCCTGACCTCTCGAATGTGAATCGAGCGCTCTAACCAACTGAGACTAAGCGGCCAACTAGTGTCGCATTATATCATTTGCTCAGGCGCTAAAATTAATTTACTGACGTAGTAAATGATACTTACTAAAAATGTCGCGCACCTCTTGGGCACTATTGCTTTTGAATAGCTCAATTCTAATTTGACTGGCATTGGCGATGCCTTTGGTGTACCAGCCCAAGTGTTTGCGCATCGGGAGGAAAAAGTATTTTTCATCGTTTTGGTATGTTTTTTCGTAGAGTTCTGCGTGTTCTATGGCAATCTCAAACAGGTTTTTTTCACCAGCTACTTTTCGGAAGACGTAGGGATTACCCCAACTACCGCGGCCGATCAGGGCACCATCTAAACCGTACATATCAATTTTTTGATGTGCATCATCAAGCGAGATGATATCTCCATTGCCTAAAATCAAAGTTTGAGCTTGATGACAAAGCTCAACAGATCTGCCAATGGCTGCCCAATCAGCTTCACCCATGTAACGCTGTTTTAGAGTTCTCCCATGAAGGGCGATGGCAGCTACGTTCATGGCTAAAACCTGAGGAATCCAGGTTTCAACTTCGGGATTATCATAGCCAATTCGAGTTTTGACACTGACTGGCAGTTTTTTTCGCTTCTGAAATTCTGGAGGCAGTGCTGCGTGACGCTTGGTCACTTCAGCCAGAATACCAGCCGTAATGTCGTGACAAACTTGGCTACTTTGACCATTTACCCAGTCATCAATGCCTTGCTGGGTAGCTTTAATAATTTCTTGAGCTAGTCGGGGAGTTTTGATTAAAGCCGCGCCAGCGCCACTATGGGCCACATTTTTGGCTGGACAACTCATATTGATATCAATACCGTCAAAACCTAGTTCACAAAGCACAATTGCAGTTTGTCTAAAGAACTCAGGGGTGGTGCCGTAGACCTGTGCCACGATTGGTCGTTGAGATTCGTCAAATAAAAAATCTTTGAGTAATCGATCAGCCCCATGACAAACACCTTCAACACTAGTGAACTCGGTGTAAGTCAAATCGGGATGACCATATTTTTTTTGAATATTGCGATAAACGTGATCAGTCACATCATCCATTGGTGATAAACCAATGATTGGTTTAGGTAGCTGGTGCCAAAAATTTTCTTCTGCCATTTGGGAATTATATCAAGGAGGTGGTTGAGACAGGGAATCAGAAAGTTGTTGGCTATAAAAATGCAGTGAATTCTTGGCATTCAGACTCATAGTGCTTGTCAAAATGCGCAGTTGGTTCTCAAACAGGTCTAGGTATCTTCGTTGGTGTGCAAGTGATTGGAGCTGAGCACGAGTGATAATTTGGTTTAATTGGTAATAGGTTAGATACCTTTTAATTTCCGAGTATTGAGTTAACCAGGAAACCTGTTGGCGAAGCTTTGACCATGTTGTCTTTGATTTTATTTGGCTAGGTTGGTCTTTCTGATACTCAAGAATCACTGATGTTAGCTGAGGGCCAGCCGTGCCGGTCAGGGATAAATCAGTCACTGTTCCTTGACGGTCATAAGCAAAAATAGAAATCTCAAATGGCTTTAAGCTTGCTTGCGAAAAACTAAGCTGTAAAACTTGAGAATCAGGTTTTACAAGCTGTTTAATCCTTGTGACCTGGGTTTTTTCCTGAGAATTAGCTGTCGGATCCTTCAAAGATTCAGAAAAACTTTGCAGATTACTAAGTGTTTGGTTTTGCGCGTCTTTAAGCACAACTTCAACATCAGTTGCATGAGTAATGAGCAGATAACTTAAATCAGTTTGACTTGGTTTAAAAGTCCTCAAAGAAATAATTTCTTTTTGATGCTCCAAGAATTTGGAGTAACTATAGAAAGGATCATTAATATGAAGATCTTGTTTATTGCCAGTAAAGCCGGTGGCCAGAAGAAAATGCTCGGGAATGTTTAGCATGACTGGGCGACCTTGTTCTAGCTCGCTCAGAGTGGTTTCCCAAACTTTGCTCCCGATCCATTGATACTCTAGTTTTGGTGTGCCAAAAGCCGCACTCAATTGCTGAGTTAAGCGAGTCAGGGCTTGCCAGTTAACTAAGCCTTCGCCAATGTAACCATCTGGTTGGTTATTCAACCAAGTATTTAAAGTTATGGGCGTAATTGAAGAGCCATCAGGAAACGTTCTCAAGCCATAGTAGTGAAAAATCATCACCATTGAAGTTAAAGCACAACCCCAGCGATTTATAGTGGGATTACTAGACCATTTTTGAGCCATATCATAGATGTCTTCACCCCAGGTTGGGTCATTCTGCATAATGAGCGGTAATGGCAAAACTAGACCGTCATCTAGCAACGGCTTGACTGAAATATTATCAAAGCGCACATGAGTGGGATAAGCAGCTCCAGTGCTGACCTTAATGCCAATTTTGCCATAGTCGTTGTCAAAGGTGTGATCAAATTCCTCAGCTACTAGCTGGTTATCAATATAAACTTGAATTAAGCCGGTTTGAAAAAGAATCTTGACTCGATAGCTTTGACCATTTTCTAGGATAAACGGCCGATTGATATCGAAGGGCTTTTGCCCATTTTTGACTTTCACTAGATTAAAGAAATCTTCAGCAAAATGGATTTCATACCAGTTCTCCAGGTTTTTAAAGCCAAAAGAAATATTCTTATCTACTCCTGATAGCGGAATGTAATCTAGCTCATATTCAAGGTTGCGCCAGTTATGATTCCAGACTGCATCAGTGGGAATTAACTCAGTCACAGTATATGCAGTCTCCAAAAAAACATCGACCTGTTGATTAATAATCTGCCAAGCTCGGCCATCGTCTCTGGTTGGTTGCCATTGTGCTAGATCTTGAGAGAAGTCTTCACTAAAAACTATTTGATTGGCCTGAATCTGGGCTGAAGAGCAGAAAAAGCAAATAATAACTAGAATCACAGCAAAAATATTTTTCCTCATGGTTTTACTTAAACCTTTCTTCCTAACATTTGTCTTACAACTCGATGATAGTCAGGTACAATGAGGCATATGAAGTTGACTGGGTTTAAAATTGTTCAGATCACACCATTTTTTAAGCCGCACCTGGGTGGAGTTGAAACGCATGTGGAGAAAATAACCCAACTTTTGGTGGCCCAAAAAAATCAGGTAACGATTTTAACTATCCAGCATAGTCCAGATCTAAAGTTGGTCGAAAAATTTGCCGGAGCTGAAGTTTATCGGTTACCATTTATAGCTATCAACCAAAAAATGGCTACTTGGCGATGGATGTGGTCGCAACGAAAGCAGCTGCAAGCTGCAGATATTATTCAAATTCATGATCTAGTTTGGTGGTTGTATCCTTTTTATTTTTTCTATAGGCAAAAAATGGCTATCACATTTCATGGGTGGGAAGGTGAGTTTCCAGTCCCATTAAAAAACAAAATCCAAAGATTTCTAGCCAGTAAATTAGTCACCGCAACTATTCACATCGGAGCTTGGATTCAGGAATTTTACTGGGATAAACCAGATTCAGTTATTTATGGTGGTGCAGAAACCACTCATTTAGAAAACAGCTACCAAATTCAGAAAAATAGTATTAACTGTGCTTATATTGGACGATTAGAAGCAGTCAATGAAATTGAAAGATATGTTATGCTGATCAAGAATTTGAAAAAAAATCTCACAGTTAAAATGACTTGGGTGGGTGATGGCTCTTATAGAGTTGCCTGTCAAAAAATTGGCAAAGTTACAGGCATGATTGACCAACCGAGTAACTACTTGCAAACTGCAGATTATGTTTTTGCAAACTCATATTTATCAATCCTAGAAGCCCAGTCAATGGGTAAAGTTGTGGTGGCTCTTTATAGTCATAAACTGAAGCAAAGATATCTTGAATCATATCCCGGATCTGAATATCTAATCATGGCCACTGACCCCCTTGATGCTCAAGTCAAAATTGAAGAGCTAATAATAGATCGCCAAAAATTCTCAGTACTTTCTAGTAATGGTCAAAAATTTGCAAGAACTCAAACGTGGGAAAAAGTTTTGCACTCGTATGAAGAAATCTGGAACACTTTTATTAGATAAAGCCTTATGAAACCAAAAATTACTGTGATAGTGACAGTTTTAAATGAAGAATTGTCAGTGCTTTCATTAATGAAAGCACTCCAAAAACAAACAATTTTGGTAGATGAAGTCATTATAGTGGATGGGGGTTCAAGTGATACAACTGTAGAAAAATTGACACCTTTTCAGAAAGAATTTAACTCACTCAGGATTGAAACAAAAAAAGGCAATCGTAGTCTTGGTAGAAATCTAGCTATTTCTTTGGCTAAGAATGAGTTAATTGCCATCACCGATGCCGGTTGTCTGCCTCATTCAAATTGGTTAGAAAAATTGCACCAAAAATACCTAGAAAGTCAGGCGCCGGTGATCGCTGGTTATTATGATGCAAAACCTAAGACCAATTTTGAAGCCGCTGTTGTGCCGTACGTGTTAGTCATGCCAAATAGAGTTAGTCCCAATAATTTTCTCCCAGCGACACGCTCAATGATGATAGAAAAAATAGTCTGGCAAAAAATTGGTGGCTTTGATGAGGCTTTATCAGATAATGAGGACTATGCTTTTGCTCATCAAATTGTCAAAGCCGGATACAGAATTGAGTTTACTGCTGAGGCAAAAGTTACCTGGCAACCCAGAAACAATCTGTCTGATTTTTATACTATGATCTTTAGATTTGCGCGCGGGGATATTCGGGCAGGGATTCTCAGACCAAAAGTCGCTTTTATTTTTGCTCGCTACTTTTTTTTGGTTACGTTATTTTCTGTGTTAATTAATCATCAGCAATATCAACTCTTTTATATATTGCTAGTTTTACTTTTGATTTCTTATTCTGCTTGGGCAGTCCACAAAAATTTTAAATGTGTGGGCAACGGTTGGTACTGGTTGCCTATACTCCAGTACATCTCAGATTTAGCGATTTTATTGGGGAGTGTTGTTGGGGCAATTAATCGAGTGAAAGACCAATAACAGAATATCTGATTAACAGGTCTTTTTGTCTTTATGTTATATTTAAAAGTATGAACAGCAAAACAAAATTTAATAAGAAGTCCCCAAAAAACGTAAGTATTGTTGCCATTTTGCTGATCTTTATCTTAAGTGTTGGTTTAGTTGGTTCACTGTATGTAACTAATCAAAAAACTTTACTCTCGCTTTTCTCGAGAGCCAGAGTTTTAGATAATCCTACGAGTGGTAGTACCTCACCTAGATACGTTTCATTTGACATAGAAGGTATAAATCTTATTAATATTGCTGGTGCTAATACTAACTTTGATTTAAACGCCTTGAATACATTTGAAACCAAGATAGGCTATCGCGACTTTGATTCAAATATAACCGAATATATTGAAAAAAATAAGATTGAGCCTATCTACTTTACGGTCAGTGGTAAAGATATTAAAGGCAACAATAGTACTATGACTTTTGGGTTCTCGGCTGACATGACCAATAAGCAATGGTGGTTAAATAGCGTTTGGTTGTCTTACTCCAGTCCTGCTGCATACCAAGCATTAACAAATGGAGGAGTCGTTATCCGTGGCTTTAACTATTCGGCCCGCAATCAAGCTAGTAATCTAGTCTTTTTAGATGACCGCTTAACTGCTGCAGTCCCTTTTGGCCAAGCTATTACAGTCAACGAACTGAAACTCGCACTTCAATCAACAATCTATTGGGATGAGGGTAAACAAATCAGCTCCATTAGTAGTGACCAATTGCGAAATGCTGGTCAAGTCAATTTAGTGTTTGATAAAGCTAAGATTTCATTAAATACTGACGATCAACCTAGAGTTGTCACATCACCACCTGTTGTTTCAACACCTCCAGTGGTTTCGAGTACCGCTCCTAGACCAAGCAATGCGCCTTCACCTACCCCAGCAAGTATTCCACAAATTCAAACTAAAACCACTTTTAAAGTGATGCTGGAAGGTCGTTTGGGTAAATACGAAAACTTTAGAGGAAATCCAAGAGGCAATATTTCAATTTTTAAAAATGGTCGACAGATCGATGCTGCGCTCACCACTGTGTTTGCTGAAAATGATGGTGCGTATAGCAGTGATGCGCTTGTAATTAGACCAGGAAAATACGATTTAATGATCAAGGTTGATGGCCGACTATCGCAAATTTTTAGAAATATCGAAATTGCAGATGTTGAAAGAGTTACTATTGACCTGAGTGCCAAACCTTTATTGGCTGGTGATGTTAATAACGATAACAAAGTTGACTTTAATGATGTCGACCAATTTTTAGCGCACTTCAATAAAGTACTACCTACTCAAATGCCATGGATTGATTTTTCAGGCAATAGTAAAGTCGAGAGAAATGATTTGCAATTACTACTCAATAACTACAACAAGTTGGGTGAAAAGCTCTAAATTTCTTGACCACTCTTTTTTTTCTGAACGGGCAGCATGTTATTTGACTGAAGCAGCTTTGCGCTCAGGCGGTCTTTGAAAGTCAGATAACCTACAATCACAGCTAATGCTCCCATAAGCAACAACACCAATAATGCCCATGAACTTGATCTCCACAAGACCATAACTTGTTCTATCCCGTAGATGCCAATAAATAAGTAAAAACCATTGCGGACAATTGTTCCTAGGAAGGTGGTGATGATATAGGTCCTTAGCTTGATCTTTAAGACTCCTGCACCAACTGAGATCAAGAAAGAGGGGATAAAGGGCGCTGACCTGAGTAACAATAAAATTATGTCATCCCACCAACCATAATTGAGTAGCTTTCCAAGCTGTTCAATTTGAGTGTGCGTAACGCCGCTTAGCCGCCCTAATTTACTGGCCAGGAGATCTTCAGTTTTATCAGCCAGCATATAAATAATCAGTGAAGCAGTAGTCTTTCCGACTGCTCCGATGGTAGCTAATATCAAAAAATCTAGAAAAGTATAGTTCATCTGTAATCCCGACAAGGCTGCCGTTGTCATGACAAATGGTGATGGGATCGGGGCAATCAACTCTTCTAGAAAAGACCCAACTAGAACCAGCCAATTTAGAGGCAACTTAACTAGTAGGGAAAGCAATTGATCAATCATAGCGATTAAGCATATCATTTCAGCCTGAAAATATCAGCAAAAGCTGAACTTCAGTCTGAGCGCACCCTTTGGGCACTAGCCACGCGACTCTCTATTTCACAATCACGAGACTATTAGCTCACTTGGCGGCGGAAGGGGCGGGACTCGAACCCGCGAGCCCGTAAACGGGCGCCGGTTTTCGAAACCGGTGCAATGGCCACTATGCGACCCTTCCAAGTCTTAACTGTGCTGTGCTGGGGTTTGAGAAAGTAAAAGTGCACCCACTAGGAATCGAACCTAGATCTAAGGATCCGCAATCCTTCATTCTATCCGTTGAACTATGGGTGCATGTTAATGTAGTGTATTTTAGTCTGGGAAGGGCGATAAGTAAAGCCAAAAGATCTTAGTCGTTGTCGAGCGGGATTTTTTCTTGGAGCCAAGCGGCGCCTTTTTCGTATAAAGTTAGTTCCGGTTTTTTGTGAACTAAGACTTCGGAAAGTAAAATTTGCATGTTTTTTTTAGATAGATCACCCAATAAAATCGTTAAACGACCAGGAAACCTAGAGGTTTCGATATGAAGGATTTGTTGGCCGTATTTTTCGCTAAACCAAAACCGACCCAACTGTTCCCAATAATACAGACTGTCTTCAACTCGAATTCCAAACGTGGTAATTGAGTGTTTTACCATTCCAGGTGGCACAACTGACAAGACATAGACTAGAAACACCGCTGCAATCACCACCGCAATGGGCAAAACTTGACCGGCAAAAAACAAAATCATGGAGATTAACAAGCCAATAATCAAGACTGAGCTAAAATACTGGCGAGTGCGAGCTTTGTAAGGTCTACTTAAAGCCTCCCACTCCAAAAGAAATTCTTCTTGAACGGGTTTTTGGACACCAGGGAAACGTTCAATAGCTGGTACATTTGCTGTTTGTGAAGCCTCTGGGGGACTGGAATTCTGACCCATAGGCGCTGGTGGTTGTTCAGTTGTTATTTGTGCGTAATCTGGAACTGAAGCCGGAGGCACATAGGCGGTAGTTGAAGTATCTGTGGCGCTAGCGGTTGCGGGCATTGCAGCCTTTTCTTGATATAACTCATCTTCATACGAAACTCGAGGCTGGCCGGGCTGTAAAACAGCACGGTGATCAGTTTCTCTGACGAGGCCATCGGCTTCTGGTGGAACGGGATACACAGCATTGTCTGCCATATATACAGTGTACACGAAAAATCCGTTGGAGACCAAGGGTATGGTTTATGTAATTCTTAGGGCGTCTTGATATAACCGTGCAAGAAAAAAAGGCTAAAGATGTTAAAATATAACTTCTGGAGAGTTGGCCGAGTGGTTTATGGCGCTAGTCTTGAAAACTAGTGGGCGCAAGCCCTCACAGGTTCGAATCCTGTACTCTCCGCATGAAGTTTCCGGTTGCTCCAAGACCCGTCTACTATACTCGATTAGCTTGATGAGGCTTGCTTAAAAAAGAGCAGAAAACCTTCAGTATCCCAAAGATAGCCTGTAATGTTGAAATCCCTGAAATAACCCTCACAGTATTTGCACTCGGTTCTAAGCTTTGGGAGAAATGCGCTACTTTTAACCCTAATTTTGTGGATAATCTCGTTCGAATTCTATTCGAGTGATCTGTTTTGGGTAGAAATTAATGTCCAGATTCAGCGAAACATCAATCAACATCGAAACACAAATCTTTTCCAAAGACGACAAATTATTACGGAATTTCTAAGACAAAAACGAAGCTTGAAAACAAACGCATAATTTCACTTTACCCCCGAAAGTCAATAATAATTTAGACGAATGTTCAATGTATCTGCGGTGAAGTGCGTACTGAATGCGTATAGTTATTAAGAATCTTACACATGTCTTAACAATAGGTCAGATATTTTTAATAATCTGAATCTGATTTTCGTGAGCTTCTCGATATGGACGATAATGTAAGTTGTTTTCCATTGATAGCATCAATTTTATTTCTTACAAAGAGACTAGTTTATCTAAATTTCCAGGGCGCCACATTCATTCCCAACAAGGCTGTTGCAATAGTTTCAAGTCCGGAATTGTAGTGATTCAACTCTTCTTTTTTTTCAAGATTTCTGAGAAGACCAAGTCTATCCTGCTCCTCCACCTTTAGGCTAAGTAAAAGCCTTTTATTTGTTTCAATGAAGGCTAACACTTCATCTTTACTCATCTGTTCAAAAATCTTTTTAAGATAAATTCTTTCCATCAGCAACAACTCAACACCACTTTTATTACTTTCTCCTTCGTCTATATATTCGTCTACCTGATCACTGTAAAATGGTCTAAGGCTGTTAGCTCTTTCTGTGGGAGTTTCTCTTTCAGCAATTTTGACAAGGCCTGCCACAAGAAAACGGAAATTGTCAGCGAATGTGCTTGCTGGTATAAAAGTTCGAGCACCTTCAATGGCTGTTTGAACTTCATCTGGGGTAAATTGTGGGCGGTCTTTTGACACAATAGGTCAATTATATCATTGTTTCTTTTTAATATGTCACTCCCTTCATAAGACCAGATTCTGGGAAGTTTAGTTTCTGGATCAACTTTGAAGCTTTAGTAAAGCATAAGCACTTACAGTAGGAGCATCTGTAATTTCTCCACTCAGAACAGCTTGTCCAAACTCTTCTTCAGTCATGGTCATCCTCTCTAAGCCTCCGCTCAGTGACATCAAGTTTTTTTTCTTTCTGAGTCAACTCAGTTGCAAGATAAATATGAAAACCTTGGTTACTGTATCCAGGAGCTTCATGAAAGAAGCCTAGGTGAACCCTACTTTTTGCTTCTAAGCCAGTCTCCTCCAGTAATTCTGCTTTGACAAGTTGGAGTGGATCACTTTCAGGATTATCTTCATGTTTGCCTTGAGGAAACTCAATTGAGTCTCGCTCAGTAGGATAGCAATACTGTTTAACAAGGTGAAAATCCTTTCCATCATAAGGAATGATTAAAGCAGAGTCCGATTTATCAACCACACCATAAATGCCTTTGTGTCCGTTTGCAAATTCTACATCATCTTTTACTACCATCCACTGGTTTTGGTAGACAACTTTGGCTACAAGTTGCTTTCGCATTTAAAAAAATTTCTTGATACACCTAGGTAGGTAGTACCAAAGCCCCCAAGAAGAATGTGGCGGTTTGTTATTCACGAAGTACGGCATTTCCATTCCACAAACAAACTGACCAATGTTAAAATCAAAGTACCTTCAGGGCAGGGCGTAATTCCCGACCGGTGGTAGAGCCCACGAGTTTTCTGCTCAATGTTTAATCATTGGTTCAAAACATGATTCGGTGCCTAACTAGTCATAGTTAGAACTCCGAAGCCGACAGTACAGTCTGGATGAAAGAAGGTACGTTATTTTCCGTTAGGGCGTGGTTTCATGCCGCTAGAGCGGTGTCTTCCCTGAAGTTGTAGCAATTATTTTTTGAGGAGTCTATGCAAAAAAGACTGGCTGGTTGGTCATATGGACCGTTATTAATTGTGATAGCCTCGGTGCTGTGGGCTTTGGATGGCGTGGTCAGACGGAGCCTCTTTTCTTTACCACCCATTACTATTGTGTTTTTTGAACATTTGATTGGAACAGCTATTCTTTTGCCATTTATCTACAAAAAACTACTTGCCGAGCGACCAACGCTCAAAGAACTGGGTTTAATGGGAATTGTGTCATTTGTGAGTGGCGTCTTGGGCACCTTATGGTTCACCACGGCTTTGATGAACGTCAACTTTATTTCCTTTAGTATTGTGTTCTTAATTCTGTACTTAGAGCCAATTTTTGCTATTACTTCAGCCCATTTCTTGCTCAAAGAAAAACTAACCAAAAACTTTGTGCTTTGGGGTGGAGTGGCTTTAGTAGCCGCTTATTTTGCTACCTTTAAAGGCGGAGTAGTCAATTTTGCTACTGGTAGCGGGACTTTAACTGCGGCTTTGTATGCGCTAGGCGCCACTGCAGCTTGGGGAACTTCTACCACATTATCAAAAATGGTATTGAATCGAAAATCTGATTCTGTGGCGACTGGATTGCGCTTTATGATGACCACTGTTTTAGCTTTCATTGGCGTACTGATCCTGGGTCAATCGAGTAGTTTGTCACAACCAACGCCAGATCAATTTGGCCGCTTTATTTTTATTGCGTTATCAACTGGCATGGTGGCACTGTACTTGTACTACAAAGGTCTGAAAAAAACAGAAGCCAAAATCACAACCATGTTGGAACTAGTTTTTCCCATCTTGGCAGTCATGATCGACGCGGTGATTTACAAAACGGTGTTGCATCCCACCCAATATTTGGCAGCGATAGTGATGATTATGGCAATTTTTCAAATTGCTAAAACTCAAAAAGTAGACGCAAAACCGGCAGTTGCTATTAAGTAAGATTATGGCCAAAATCACTCAAAATGCCGTAACTAAGGCTGATATAATTAGAGCTTGTTGCTGATGATTCTAGTCAACGTTACTAGGAAGCGTCGCATAGTGGTTAGTGCAACAGGTTGCTAACCTGTGGCTACGAAAGTGGCCTCGTGGGTTCGAATCCCACCGCTTCCGCTCAGTGACAATCATGCCGCAGGCATGAATTGGCACTGAGGTGGGTTAGCAGAGTATTTTCCGTAGGATAGCTCAACGGCAAGCACTACGTGCCTGCCTAGTGCACTGAAAGTGCCTCCCTCTCTGCATAATATAGTAGAGAATTTCTGTTCAGTTTAATGGGGTCTGGTTACACTACAAATTTTCAGCCCCACTATCACGATTGTTAATCAAAATAGCGTACCCAGCCCTTTGTTTGCTAACTTGCCTTTGTGTCAAACCTGGAAAGTCTGAACTGCTTCGATGGAGTATTGATGGGTCTGTAACAGCAACACGACTCATCAATAGGACAAAAAATATTTTTGGCATGCAGTGCTTATTAAATGTCAATTATTCTGATTTATTGCATGAAGGATACTTGGTCCCGCTTGATTACATAGATCAGACCATTCTCCAGCACAATCAAATTCCGAAAAATTCTGGCTCTGATTTTGACCTAGACAGGTATGTTGAAATGATTGATGAGGGCAGTGGTGGTACTACCAAAACAATTGCTCAATTGGCTGAGAACTTCAATTCCGTATTGATTTTCTGTTCAACTATCAAGCAAGCTACCCAATTTGCTCATTATTTTGCTGATGCTGCCGCCGTTGTAACCAGTGAGACTAAGAAAAGTGAACGTAGTCAAATCATTACTGATTTTAGAAGTGGCAAGCTCAAAATGGTGTTTAATGTGAATGTCCTAACGGTGGGTTTTGATCACCCAAGCTTAGACTGCATTGTGATGCTTCGGCCTACTCGCTCAATTCGACTCTACACGCAAATGATGGGTAGAGGGACCAGATTAGCTCAAGGAAAATTTATCTGTACTATAGTTGATTTTGCCGGCAATGTGTCCACTTATGGC
>Ga0163154_10000784_pt1 | contig 49551 bp, 40 predicted proteins | sample OliLakLV19MP9P1_FD_148649 | JGI IMG/M metagenome (GOLD analysis project Ga0163154, IMG submission 148649) | Freshwater microbial mat bacterial communities from Lake Vanda, McMurdo Dry Valleys, Antarctica - Oligotrophic Lake LV.19.MP9.P1 | ecosystem: Environmental > Aquatic > Freshwater > Lake >...
AATTTCCCATGGTTTATATTCCCGCTATTTGGGTGGGGCATTGGCATGTTTGCCCATTTTATGGAGTATAACAGCCAATATGGGCGCGGGCGCGACAAACGCGAGGCATTGATTGCCCGTGAGATGGAGCGAGAACGCTCGCGCATGTATGGGATGGAATCTGAAAAATCGAAGAACGATTTTGTGGATAATCGCGGTATTCGCCTCACAGAAGACGGAGAACTCTCTGAGAGTTTTATTCAAGAATTAGAAGAAAACGATACTACTACAGGGCGAAGAAATCGGTAATAACTAGAGGAGCAGGGCATCATGGAATTTATACCCATTGTCATCATCCTGCTTGTCATTGTGGCGGCAGGAATATTGTTTTTGAAAATCAAGAACAAATCTGCCACTGCCCCAAAAGCCCATAGATTACCGCATGACCATGAAACGGTGTATGAGATGCCCCAAATTCGCATGACTGATGAGGGCGAATTAACCGAGAGTTTTATTGTGCAGATGAAAACACTCAAAAAATATCGTGATGAATTGGTAAATGATGAGAAGCAAGAGTAGGATGATATGTCCCAAGATATAACCATTGGTCAATATGATATTTTAGAGAAAATTGGTGTGGGGGGCATGGCAACCGTCTATCGGGCGCATCAGCGTAAATTAGATAGGTCGGTGGCGGTCAAGATTATGCACCAGACCATCTCCCAAGATGAAAATTTTTTGGCACGATTTGAGCGTGAAGCGCGGATTATTGCCAAACTTGACCATCCCTATATTGTCCCCATTTATGACTATGATATGTATGAGGGGCAACCCTATTTGGTCATGAAATATGTGGATGGACACACCCTTAAGGCAATTTTGCGACAAGGACCTGTCCCACCGCGTGAGGTATTACGGATTTTGGAGCGGGTGGGGTCTGCGCTGGAATATGCCCACCAACAAGGTATTTTGCACCGCGATATTAAGCCGAGTAATATTATGATGGATACGCGGGGCGAAGTTTATCTGATGGATTTTGGCTTGGCACGCGCCTCGCAATCGGGCGAGAGTACCATGTCTGCCGATGTGATGCTTGGGACACCCCATTATATTTCGCCAGAACAAGCACAGGGCAATAAAGACCTCGATAGTCGTACCGATGTGTATTCGCTTGGTGTGGTGCTATACGAATTGGTCACTGGGCGCGTGCCGTTTATGGGCGATACATCGTATGGTATCATCCACGCCCAAATTACAGAAAAACCACCTGCCCCACGCGATATTAATCCCAATATACCCCCATCTGTCGAATCAGTGCTTTTTAAGGCACTTGACAAAAATCGAGATAGACGCTATGCCACACCGATGGCATTGGTGAATGCGTATCGAGAGGCGATTGAGGGTGCGAGTGAATTTTCGCCTATCATACAAATCGCCCCAAAAGAGCAAACACCTGCTGATATGCAACCTAACGTGTTTGTAGAACGTCTTGATAAGGTTATTGAAACATGGGCAGAAGAAAGCCAAATCCATGACCTAAAATCGAATGATAAAGGCAAAAAATCGTGGGAAGCCAGCGTCAATTTTAATTCACGACCTGTTATTCATATCACCTCAAAAGAGGGTAAGGTAGATATAGATACCGTTAAAACGGATGAAGACGCTGAGGATGCTGTGTATAAAGATGACCCGAATATGACCACAGAACAAAACCTGCGAGTGCGAGTAGAGCGCAAAATACGCGCCCGTAGCAAAGCACAGGGTGAGTTGTTTATGCACGCGCTCATTTATTTGGGTGTCAATCATTTTATATTCAATTGGACATGGTTTATTGCCCTATTTTGGGGGTTTGGGTTATTTGGACAGTTTATGGAATATATGGCAAATTATGGGTTCATTGCGATGTTGCGTGAACGCCAAATTGACCGTGAGGTGGCACGTGAGCGCAAACGCTTATATGGCTATGATAGCGGTGTTTATGCAGAGAAGGCGAAAAATTACGAAGAAAATATTCCCATCCGTTTGACAGATGATGGCGAATTAACCCCTTCTATTATAGACGAAATTTCTAGCCCGTCTACGCGAAAAAAGTCCTAATGACGAATGTTAAAAATTGATATATGCTTACATTATGAAGAGGTGTAAATATGTCCATACCAACAACTATCGGTGGATATAAAATCATCGGTCAAATTGGTTCTGGCGGTATGGCAACGGTGTACGAGGCACGTCAAGAAAAATTAGACCGTCGCGTTGCCATAAAATGGATGCACGCCAGTTTTGTTCATGACCGTCAATTTATCGGGCGCTTTGAGCGTGAAGCCCGTATTGTGGCACGCCTAGACCATCCCAATATCGTCCCCATTTATGATACCGATACCCAAGAGGGTAGACCATATCTGGTGATGAAACTGCTTGATGGGCAAACCCTCAAAGACCACATGACCGAATCGCCACTTGTACTCAACGAAATTTTGAGTGTGATGGGGACGGTGGCATCGGCACTCGATTATGCCCATGTACAAGGTATTCTCCATCGTGACCTAAAACCCTCTAATATCCTCATAGATTTAAATGGGGCGGCATATCTCACCGACTTTGGGTTGGCACGAATGACACATCAGGGCGAAAGTACCCTGTCTGCCGATTCGATGCTAGGCACACCGCACTACATCTCTCCAGAACAAGCTGTCGGTGGTGATTTAGATGGTCGCACCGATGTTTATTCATTTGGGGTGCTACTGTATGAATTGTTGGTGGGGCGCTTACCCTTCACGGGTGAGACTCCCTATGCAATTGTACATAAGCACATTTATGCGTTGCCACCAGCGCCATCTGCGTTGAATCCACAAATCCCACCACCCGTTGAGCGTGTGTTGCTTAAGGCACTTGCAAAAAGTCCGCCAGACCGCTATCCTACCGCCACCGCACTCATGGCAGATTTGCAAAAAGCCCTTCAAATGGGTGATGTGGATGAATTGGATGCGGAGCGCGTCAGTCGTGCCGAACAATTAGCGGATGTTGTTCCTATGAATACACCGGGTGGCGGTAAGTATGAGCGCATATCGGTGATAAATGGGCGTAAGGTGGTAGATATTCCTTATGTACCGTTAGAAATGGTTGTCAAGCCCCCCAATTTATCTTGGCAGGGATGGATTCAACTTTTTATTGAGCGCCTCAAATTGGCGATAGAAGATATTCGGGGGCAATTGGGCAATCGGGGTATCAAAGACCGTGTGCAAACGGTGGCGACAGAATGGTCAGATTCCATTCGCCACGTTACCGATGGCGCGATGGATATTCAGATTGGCGGGTTAACCATACCCACCAATGGACAGGCAACACCTAAACGGGCAAAGATACACGCTCCTGCTCCTGCCCAACGGCGCAATATTCGCATGTTAAATGAAGATTGGAGTGCCGATGAAGATTATGTCCGTCGGCGGGTGAAAAAGCGCCTTAACGATAGGCGTGATTTGCTTGGTCATAGCATTTTTTATCTGATAGTGTCGTTTGTGTTGGTGGTTGCGACACCCGCCATCCAACAGGCAATCGGGGCAATCTTAGCCTCGCCAGAGGTTATAGATGCGATTGGCATACAGACTGCCTATGCCCTAGCACCACTCGCCACAATTCCTATTGGCATTATTTTAGCGATAGGGTGGGGTGGTAGTGTATTAGCACACATCATGCGCGTATTTTATAGGACGGGTAGCCGTCAAGAAAATAAACGCAACCGTATTAACCAAGAGATGACCGAGTTACACGGTGATAATTGGCGACAAACTGTGACCGATGTTGAGTATCGCCCTATTCGGGAATGGGTACGCAGACGGTTTTCGCGCCGAATAAATTTTATCACACATGGTATCCAAGCACTTACTGGTAGCCTAAATGTATGGATACTCCTACCTGTTTTTGCTCAGTTGGTCACAAATTTTACCAATGACTCACGGTTTGCCCCGTTACCCACGCTGTTACTGGTGCTGATTTTGGGGAGTGTTTTTATTCATGGGGGCATCCTTGCCCTATCGGAAATGCTTGATAACGGGCATGAACGTGAAATTCAACGTGAGATTGCCAAAGAAAAGGCACGTTTAGGGGGAGATGGCTATAGAGATGGCTATAGTGAAAAAGCAAAAAATTCGTTATCTTCTATAGACAAGCCAAAGCGTTATGTGCATGATAATGATAATATAACGGATGACTTGCCAAAAATACGGCTCACAGAAGATGGAGAACTAACCGAAAGTACAGTCTTGCAATTTTCCGAAATACAAGACCTTGCGAATCGGGGAAACAGCGACTAAAATGGCACATTTGTTTCTTACTCACAAAGAGGTATAGTATGGAGAATAATCGTCTATTCAACGAAATAATACAAAACTATCGTGATAATCAATGGATACTCTCACAAGAACAAACCTTGTTTAGAGAAATTGAAAATGATTTAAAAAGCCCAGATACGATAGATAATGCGATATTGTGTTTAATCGTGGTATTTCCACGTATGTTTGAGTTACTCAGTAAAGATGTCAAATTATGGGGAAAACTGATTCGAGAGGCATTTAACAAAAGGGTATCGGCAGAAGAAGACTTTATATTCCCTAAAAGTGACGATATGAGCCTAAATGGGATATATGTTGTTCAATTGAGAGAAGCACCATCGCAGTTACCCACCAAAACACGGCGCAAGAAGCGCGAGCTAGTGCATCCGCACGCATTTTTCGAGATGTACTTATCTTTGCTCATGACAAAGTTCTATGAAGGTAAAATAAATATCACTCATGATATTATGATGGACATGATAACGTTAGCTCGCTCTGTAAATGACCCCTATCTCGCTAATAAAACTTATCAGACAATTGCGTATATCTATAATACCCGTGCAGAATATGTGCAAGCACGTAATTTTGCAGAAAAAGCATGGGATTATTGGGCTACCGTCACCAGCCCGCTAGAAAGTTTTCTCACCGCATACGCCCTCACTGTGGCTTATGAAGGTTTGGGAGATGAAGCCCTTACCAATCAATGGGCGCAAACAACACAGCATACAGAGGATGCAGAAAATATTCACGGACACCGCGAAATTTTACTGCACCTAAAATCACGGTTTTAAGCTATGTTATACCGATTTTTCTGAAGAGAGTGGGGTCTCTTCCTCTCACGATTGCCACGACCCTGTTCACAGATAGACTTGCTTAACCCAAGTTGTTAATTCGTGTTGCGATAAAAATCCCCTTGCTCCCCCGACATCACCAATTTTATACGAGGCAAATGTTGTTGCCATTTTTATACTGGTATAAGGGTCTTTGGTGTGGCTATAGCCATGTACAAAGGCAGAAAATAAGGCATCACCCGCCCCAATCGTATTGACCACAGGACGGGTATATACGGCAGGGATACGCTCTATAAAATTATCGTCATGTAGCGCAAGTAATGCGCCTTCTGTACCCAACCCAATCACCACAATCGGCGTGCCGTATGTCTCGTAGACCAATTTTGCCCATGCTTCTGGCGACATTGGCAACCTTTCGTGGCTCTGAAAGAGAATAGTGGCATGAGCCATATAATCGGTGTTATAGGCATCGTCAATTTGGCTAATCGTATGCACATCGGTGGCGATTAGCACGCCTTTGGCTTTGGCGAGCGATAACATGGGGCGGGTGTAGTTGATATTACAGATGACCGCCAAATCACTTTTGGCGAGGACATGCTCCGCGATTGCCAGAGGATAGATGTTGTCTTGAATATCTTTTAGGTCGGCAAAAATAGCCCGTTTGCCTGTTTGGTCGTATAAAATCACCGATTGCGCGGTGGCATCGAGCAGGGCGTGAACATATTTATCGTCAATTTTCGACTGTTTTAATTCTGCCCGCACAAGAATTTCGGTGGCATCCTTGCCGATGAGCGATAGCAGGTGGGCATCATCCCCCAATATGGTGAGCGCAACCGATACGTTATATCCCACACCCGATACACTGCTATTTATTCCAAAGAAGGGGTATTGCACGGGGTTATATTCGATAGGAAAACCCTCTACCTTGAGTGTTGTTTCGATATTGATGTGTCCCGCGACCAAAATTTGTGCCATAGCATCACCTCTATATAGTCGTTATAATGTCCCAAATGAACCTTTCTATTGTAAGGATATTGTGGGTGAGTCGTAAACTGTCTTTTGTGCAATTGAGCCTTTTATGCGCGGTCATGCTGTTTGGGGCATGGGTACTCATTCATGGTATGGGTGGGTTATCTATGTGGATAGATGAGGCGTGGTCGTTGGAATTTGCATCGCCAGACACGATTAGCGGGGTTATCCAAAAATCGGCTGATGAAGATGTGCATCCTCCACTCCCCTATATCATTTATCACCTATTTCACCCCGTTTTTGGTGAGCATCCCTTTGGATTACGGGTGGTGGGGTGGTTTGCAACGATTTTATCTGCTTCCATTGTGGTGCAGATGGGGCGCGAGATTCATAGCTGGCGGGTGGGACTCATCGGCGGGATATTGCTGATGACCTATCCGTTGGTGGTCGGGCATACCTTCCTCATTCGTCATTATAATTTATTGCTATTTTTTGCCACGCTTGCATCATGGGCATATTGGCGCTATTCACGCCAATGGAATTGGCGCTGGGGTGTGCTGTATTGGGTGAGTGGGGCATTGCTCATGTATACCATGTATTTGGGGGCATTTGTCCTGATTGCACATGGCATACACACCCTCATTTATCGTAGACGCGGATTGTTGTGGATGATTATCTCGGCGGGTGCGATGGTTGTTTTATTTGCCCCATGGTTGCCGATGTTTTTGGCGCAGGTGAATAGCCCTGTTTTGGGGGATAGTGGTTATCACTCGGCGTTACCCATCAACCAAGAGGGTCTGGGGATTATCCGCTATAACCTGTTTGGCAAATCGGAACTGCTGATTATGCTGTTGGCGATGGCGGGAATTGTTGGGTCATTTATGCCAAAACGTGCCCGTGACCTATTGCCATCTGACCAAACTGGCTTTTTGGCACTCATAGCCATCGTCCCTATTTTTGCACCCATATTTATTGATGCCACCCTCGATTTTGGGGTGTTATCGCACCGTCCGATGCTGGTGTGTGTGCCTGCGATTGTATTGCTTATCGGGCATGTGTTGTCGTCACTGCGGGCATGGCAATATGGCTTATTCACGCTGGCATTGGTGCTAAATAACCTTATGCCAAGCCTGATTCCCGCCACACCAGAACGGGGTCCTTGGTGGGAAATAACAGCATTTTTGAGCCAGCATGTCGCGCCATCGGATACGATGTTTTATGCCGCAGAAGATGACCTGTTTTTTTTCACATTGGAGCAACATGGCTTTTTGGCGGATTTGCCCTATCGTGCTTTTGAGTATTATCCATTCGATTTTGCCGAATTAGACCGCCAGACAGAGCGTGTGATGTGGCGTATCCAATTTTTTGAGGCGGATGGTCTATCGCCACAATTGCTCATACCTGCGGGATATGCCCCTGTCACGCCGATTTTGGATTTTGGCTTTTTTAGCACCGATAATATTCGCATTACGGGGTTTGCCCGTCCAGATGATTTTCCTCCATTGTATAACTTTGGCGACCAATTGGGGCTAATCTCGGTGGAATATCGGCAAATCAATCAGCAGATGCAGGTGTATTTGATGTGGCAGGCATTGGGACATATCCCCAATGATTATACAGTCACAACCTTTTTGCTCAAAGACGGGGTGTTGGTGGGGCAACACGATAGTTATCCACTGAACGGGTTAAATCCGACCACCCTATGGGATGCGGGGGCGTGGTACTATGATAGCCATGCCATATCCATCGAAAATTTGCCTGCGGGTGAGTATCAGTTGGGGATAGGGGTTTACACATGGTGGGATGTAAAAAATTTGCCCATCACGCCCTGTTTTGTGGACGTGTGCAATACGGTTATTGTGGATACCGTGACCATTAAATAAGTTGGTGTGGGGATTAGGGGTATAGCGTTATATGCCCAATATGAAGAGGTGAATAATCATGTCATATCTGATAGATGGGCATAATCTGATTGGGCAATTGCCCGATATGGCGTTAGATGACCCCGATGACGAGGCAAAATTGGTGCAACGGCTGATAGGGTGGGTGGCACGAACACGGCGGATGTGTGTGGTCGTATTTGATGCAGGCTTACCGGGTGGGACATCGCGCATGTCTACGAGTATGGTGCGGGTGGTATTTGCCAATCATACCTCTAGCGCCGATAAGGTCATCATTGACCGTATTTATAAAGAGAAACATCCCAAAAATTGGACGGTGGTCTCTTCTGATAATGGTGTGTTGGATATTGCCAAACGCCAAGGGATGCAAATGCTCAAATCTACCGAATTTGCCCGCCTATTAGAACGCCCTGTGCCTGTTCGCCCCGATATTGGCGAAGCGGTAGATGTGCGCCTATCGGATGCAGAGGTTAATGAGTGGCTCAAAATATTTGGTGATGAAAAATAACTTTCTCATGCCATTGGCTAGTCCGCCATGAGTGATGTTATAATGAGTAATGTGTATGGGCATTTTATCATGCCCGTGAATGAGGAAAAAGCGTATGTCAGCATGGATGATTTATGGTGCGACAGGGTATACAGGGCGATTATTGGTCGAGGAAGCGGTGGCGCGGGGGCATAATCCCATCATTGCGGGGCGTTCTGGACTCAAACTCAAAGCGATTGCAGACCAATATGGACTCGATTATGTGGTGTTCGATTTAATCCATCCATCCCATATTGCACAACACTTGCATCATCATCAGATTACGGCGGTGTTGCATGTGGCGGGTCCGTTTGTGCATACCTCACAGCCGATGGTGACAGCGTGCCTGGAGTCTGGCACACATTATTTGGATATTACGGGCGAAATTAGTGTGTATGAGGCGTTATTCGCATTGGATGAGCAAGCCAAGCAAGCGGGTATCGCCATTTTACCGGGTGTCGGGTTTGATATTGTCCCCAGTGATTGCTTGTGCAAATATGTCTCTGCCCAATGCCCAGAGGCAACACAATTAGAGGTGGTCATTTCTGCGCTGAACATCACAGAGAATGATTTTGGTATGACAGCAGGCACACTCAAAAGTTTTGTAGAGATGTTGCCAACAGGGAGTAAAATTCGGCGTAATGGCAAACTTCAGCCGATAGAACTGGGTAGGCTCACCCGCGATGTCAAAATGCCACATGGCGATTTTTCTGCGATGGCGATTCCGTGGGGAGATGTGTCTACGGCATATCGCACCACAGGCATCCCGAATATTACCGCCTATATGGTCACAGCACCGAGCCAAATTAACGCGCTCAAAGTGATGGGCTATCCGTTGCAGTGGATGTTAAAAATAGACCCATTGCGTGGTTGGTTGGGTAGGCAAATAGACCGCCGTATTCCGGGTCCATCGGAACATACCCGCCAAACAGGGCGTACTTATATTTATGCCCATGCCCAAGCATCAGACAGATTTTTTGCCGAAGCATGGCTAGAATGTGTGGAGGGGTATCGGTTCACAGCCAGCGCGGGAATTTTGGCGGTGGAGCGCATACTCACGGGGAATTATATAGGGGCATTGACCCCTGCGGGGGCGTTTGGTGCAGATTTTGTCTTAGAAATTGATGGCACATATCGCTATGACGTGTTGCCAGAAATGAGGATATAAATAATATGAACAGACGTGGATTGATTCCGATTATTATATTGAACATCATTATTTCGGTGGCAGTTGGCTTTGGGGTATTAACCTTATTTGGCAATCGTGGTGGTGGGGCGACAAATCTGGAAGGGACACCAATGGAGCAGGGCGTGAGCCGATTGGTGACATTTGTGGTTGTGCATACTGCCACCCAAGACCCCAACGCCACCCCGATGGTGGTGTATCAAATTATCACAGCGACACCAGAAGGCAGTGGCGAGATTGCCAATGTGCCTGTGCAAGCGCGTGACGATACCCAAGTGGCATTGCCCCCTGCACCCACCATAGACCCCACTTTTGTCACTACACAAGGAAATATTAGTGTTGATGCGCCCTTGCCAGAGGGGTGTGTTCGTCACACGTTGGTCGAGGGCGAATTTCCGTCATCATTGGCTGTGACGTATGGTGTGAGCTTTTTGGAGATTATGGCGGTCAACAATATGACCGAAGACGATGCGCGGTTGTTGCGAATTGGGACGGTGTTAATTATCCCACTAGAAGGTTGCCCCAGAGACACATTCATCACGGCGCTTCCCACCAGCCTTACCACAGAAGACCTCACGCTTGCGGCACAAGCCACGCTCACCGCCACCTTTGCGCCAACCAGTGATGTGCCACCCACTATCACCGTCACGCCAACACTTACACTCGCGCCAACAGCATCGAATTCGCAATTGCAAGTCGAAATTGTAGAAGTGACTGGTGTGGGTGATATTACCCGTGAGCAAGTGGTCATTCGCAATAATGGCAACCTTGCCGATATTAGTGGCTGGACATTGAGCGATGGTCAGGGGAATATATTCACATTTCCCAACGATAGACGGTTGTTTAGCGGGGCAGGTGTGACGATTAATACCCGTGCAGGGTCAAATACCCCCGTATTATTTTTCTGGGGGCGCGATTTGCCCGCTTTTGAATCGGGCGATGTGGTTGTACTCAAAAATCGTGAAGGCGAAGTTGTCGCCAGTCTCAGATTGCCATAAAAATTTGCTGTAGGGGAACATTTCCCCTACGATGCTGGCTCTGTTTTATTCACGCCGATTTCGGTGGCATTCATGCCGTTGTTATCGGCGTTTGTGTTTACTTCACTGAGTTGTGTGTCTGCTTCATCGGCAGAGGCTTGCGGGTTTACCGATTTCTCTAATAACTCTATCAGGTCGGTGAGGGCGCGTGGATGAACTGGCTTCACCAATAGGCGATCTTGCGGATGCAATTCGCTCTCTAGGCTACGTGCCACCAGCATATTGGCAGTGGAGATAATCACAGGCACTTTATCGTAATTGGGTGAGGCACGAATCTTTTTATATAAATAATGCCCAGACACCTCTGGCAAATTCATATCTAAAATAATAATTGTTGGAATTTCGGCATCTAGGCGGTCTAATGCGACTTTACCATTGGTGATTTGCTCACATTCATAACCTATCATGCCGATTGTTAGCCGATAGATTTCGCCAATTTCTTTGTTGTCTTCAATAATGAGGGCTTTTTTGATTGTCATCCCTATTATACCTTCTTCATATTTGAAATATTCGCTTATTATAACCCATTTGTTGACTACGTAAAGATTTTGTGTCAAAATATGATAAAACTCGTTTGTGAAAATGGGAGCAAAGAGGGATATGGCACTAGAACGTTGGCAATCTGAGATAGACCGTCAATTAGAAAAAATGATGGATGAGGGTGGGTTTAAGAACTTACCGGGCGAGGGTAAACCGTTGAATTTGGGCGATGAAAGTTATATCCCAGATGAGATGCGGATGGCATATCGCATTTTGGCACAAAACGATATGGCACCCGATTGGATATTGATGGGCAAGGATGTCGAACAATCTGCCCAAAAATTGCGGGGTAGCATTGCTATTCACCTGCGGATTTATCGTGAAGCACTCGCTCATGCCGAAAAAAGTGGGTCTGTTATCTATCGCCAAAATGCCGATGGTGTATTTGAAAGTGCAAAACGGTCATTGGCTGTTCTGGTCACAGAGCATAATAATATGGTGCTAAGTTTTAACCTCAAAGCACCAAAAGGGATTGCTCATCATGTCATGTTCAATTTGGAAAAAGAAATCGCCAAACAAAAATAGTTGGTTGCCCATTTGAGCTATTTTGTGATAAACTGTGAGACATCACCGACAAATTGAGGTTGAAATCCCACATGCCACAACAAGCCCTTTATCTCAAATGGCGACCAAGCGATTATGATGAACTTATTGGACAAGAACATATCACGCGCACACTCCGCAATTCATTAACTGCGGATAGGATTCGTCATGCCTATCTGTTTAGTGGACCGCGTGGGACAGGTAAAACAACCACTGCGCGCCTATTGGCAAAGGCAGTCAATTGCACCCATCCAAACCCAGCACATCGCCCCTGTAACGAATGTGGGATATGTATTGCTGTGAACGAGGGACGCTTTTTAGATTTGGTCGAAATAGATGCCGCCACCCATACAGGGGTGGATGATGTGCGCGATTTGCGCGATAAAATTGCCTTCCGCCCCAGTGAGGGACGGTATAAGGTCTATATCATAGACGAAGTGCATCGTTTTACGGGCAATGCGTTTGATGCCCTCCTCAAAACCCTAGAAGAACCCCCATACCATGCCATCTTTGTATTGGCGACCACGGAAATCGAAAAAGTGCCCGCCACGATAAAGAGTCGGTGCTTGCAATTTGAATTTCGGCGCGTGTCGCTCAGAGAAGTGGCAGACCGACTCGAAAAAATCGCCCTGTCAGAAGGACTCACCATAGACCGCGCCGCGTTGGAACTCATCGCTCGTCAGGGGACGGGTAGTGTGCGCGATAGCATTAGTTTGCTCGACCAAATTGTGAGTGACCCGCACGAAAATATCACGCTAGAGGTGGCACGGCGCATATTAGGCACAGCCGATATGGGCGCGGTGAAAGATGTGATAGAGGCACTTGCGCGGGAAGATGTGGCGCGGGGGTTGGGTGTTATTCATACCGCCATAGATACAGGCAGTGACCCTCGTCAGTTTGGGCAACAAATTGTGGAGCATCTCCGCGCCATTTTGCTCACCCAGACGGCGAGTTCAGACCTTGTAGAAGCCTCGCAGGAGGAAAAAATCTTTTATTTGGATGTGGCAGGGGCAATAGACCGCTACCGATTGCTCAAGATGGTACGGATTTTTAACGATGCTATCAACGACTATAAAGGTGGATGGCAACCACAACTCGCGCTGGAATTGGCATTGATAGAGAGTATCCGCCAACCCCAAGCCGAGCAGGTGATTGTTCAGCAAGTGATTCATCAACCCTCTGCGCCGATGCCACAAAAAGAGACTCTGCCACCGCCACCACCCGCAGAAGAATTGCCGAGTGGCTCACCGCCTGTTATTCCCAAGCAAAGAATCGCCCAAGAATGGGGAGAATTGCTCAAGGTATTGAACCGCATCAACAAAAATGCGCCTGCGGTACTCGAATATTATCGGGTGCAAAAGGTGGATGGCAATACTGTTTATTTGGCGACTGAAAGCCAACTCTATTTTGAGCGCCTGTATAATCAACCAGAAAAACTCGCTGTGATTGAGGTCGCCTTCAAAACCATGTATCAGCAACGGCTCAAAGTTCAAGTGGTGCTGGTGTCCGATATTCATCAACTTGACCACGAATTAGACCCCCAATTGAATGACCCGATCGCCCATGAAGCGATTGAACTAGGCGGACAAGTCGCAAAGGATTCCCCGAAAGTACGTAAAAAGGGGAAATCTAAAGATGAGTAGTCTCATGAACCAAGCCTCACGCAGACAATTATTAAAAGGATTAGCGGTTGGGGGGATCTCTATTGATTCCACAAGCCATTCATGCGCTCTATGAGGCGCTTGTGCGTTTTGATATGCCGTTGGTATTATGGAGTGCCGATGTAGGGGACTTTTCTTGCACACACGCTTACTGTCAGCAAGAATTGACCACACGGTTTAATGAATTGGCGGGCAATGGGGCGCTGTTATTGAAACATATTACCCCGCCGTCTGCCGAATTTGTAAATACACAGTTCGATACTTTGGATGAACTAGGGCTACAAAATGTGTTACTATCAGAAATGTTAACCGCACTCAATGAAGGAGATGAAGATAATGGGTAAGGGTAAGAAAAAAGGTGGATTTGGCGGTGGCGGAATGCCAGACCGTTCTTCGATGTTGCGTCAATTAGAGAAGATGCAAAAAGATATGGAACAAGCCCAAGCCGCACTCGAAACCGAGACACTAGAGGTTTCTGTGGGCGGTGGGGCGGTGACAGTGGTCATCACAGGGCATCAACGGGTGCAAGAAATTCGCCTCAATGCGAGTGCAATTGATACAACTGATGCCGAATGGGTCAACGATTTGCAAGATATGATGGTCGTGGCGGTGAATCAAGCTATTGAACAAAGCCAGACGATGGCGGCAGAACGCCTAGAAGGAATCACAGGCGGGCTTGGCGGGATGCCCGGTATGGGCGGGTTATTCGGATAAATTATGAGTAACGCGATTCCAGAGCCAGTTACAAAATTGGTAGAAGCATTTTCACGTTTACCGGGTGTTGGACCAAAAACAGCCTCGCGGCTCACGTATTTTTTGCTCCGCGCCCCAGAAGATATTTCGCTGTCACTATCGGATGCTCTGCGCGATTTGCGGACAAAAACGACTATGTGTAGCGTATGTTTTAATATCACAGTGGATAATCCCTGCCCAATTTGTGCCGATGATAAACGTGATTCGCACATATTAGCAGTGGTTGAAGAACCATTAGATGTGCTGGCTCTTGAGCGCACCGCCGCCTATAAAGGTAAATATCATGTGTTGCATGGGGCAATATCGCCTGTAAATGGCATTGGTCCCGATGACCTAAAGATTAGAGAATTGGTCAAACGGGTCGAAACTGATGGTGTTTTGGAGGTGATTATTGCCACGAATCCCGGATTAGAAGGTGATGCAACGGCGATGTATATTCAACGTGAGCTAATGGGGAAGGGCGCAAAAGTCACCCGTTTGGCGCGTGGATTGCCAGTTGGGGGTGATTTAGAATATGTGGATGCTGTGACATTGACCCGCGCCTTGCAGGGGCGCAACGAATTGTGAAGTTTTTTGCAAGTTGCCCTTGACGGGGGATATGCGGGGGTGGTATATTAGCGCTCGCTCAGACAAAAAAGCCCATGCAAACGGGAATAAGCCCGCAGAAAGATGGGAATTGACAGAGCGATGAAAGGTGCTATAGTAGGCACATGGAAAGATTAACAAAGCAATCAACGGTATAGAGACAAGATTAGCCTAGCGGAAGATTCACTAGATTAATCTGGTGGCGACTAGGCGATGTAGAGAGGATGCGCTCGAAAGAGAGGGCATCTGAAATATGCGCTTCGGTGCAATAAAAAGACCGAGCCACCGTTAACCGATAAAAAAGACAAGATTCAGCGAGTTTGAAAATTGGTCTTGACAGGTTAAGGGTAGGTTTGGTATTATAGTCTCTATCAACAAAAAGCAGGAATCACAGCGATGTGAAGCACCTTAACAGTAGAACAGTGAAGATGGAAATACGGAAGCGAAAAATTCCGAGTCAATATAACGGAGAGTTTGATCCTGGCTCAGGATGAACGCTGGCGGCGTGCCTAACACATGCAAGTCGCACGATGATTAGCAATAGTCATAGTGGCGCACGGGTGAGTAACACGTAGCTTATCTGCCCCTAAGAGTGGGATAACTCAGCGAAAGCTGTGCTAATACCACGTAAGCTCCCGACGAATAGGTAGTTGAGAGAAAAGACGAAAGTCGCTTAGGGATGAGGTTGCGACCCATCAGCTAGTTGGAGTGGTAAAAGCACACCAAGGCAACGACGGGTAGGGGGCCTGAGAGGGTGACCCCCCACACTGGGACTGAGACACGGCCCAGACTCCTACGGGAGGCAGCAGTGAGGAATATTGGTCAATGGACGAAAGTCTGAACCAGCGACGCCGCGTGGGCGATGAAGGTCTTCGGATCGTAAAGCCCTTTTCTGAGTGACGAGTAAGGACGGTAGCTCAGGAAAAAGTGTCGGCTAACTACGTGCCAGCAGCCGCGGTAAAACGTAGGACGCAAGCGTTATCCGGAATTACTGGGCGTAAAGCGCGCGCAGGCGGTTTGACAAGTCACTTGTGAAAGCTCATGGCTAAACTGTGAGAGGTGAGGTGAGACTGTTAGACTAGAGATTGCTAGAGGTATGTGGAATTCCGCGTGTAGTGGTGAAATGCGTAGAGATGCGGAGGAACACCAGTGGCGAAGGCGGCATACTGGGGCAATACTGACGCTGAGGCGCGAAAGCATGGGTAGCGAACGGGATTAGAAACCCCGGTAGTCCATGCCGTAAACGATGTACACTAAACGTTCAGTCTTGGAAACAAGACGGGGTGTTGAAGCAAACGCGATAAGTGTACCGCCTGGGGAGTACGGTCGCAAGGCTAAAACTCAAAGGAATTGACGGGGGCCCGCACAAGCAGCGGAGCGTGTGGTTTAATTCGAGGCTACACGAAAAACCTTACCTAGATTTGACATCAATTGAAGAGATATGAAAATATTTCGCTTTTCGGAGCAAGAAGACAGGTGTTGCATGGCTGTCGTCAGCTCGTGTCGTGAGATGTTCGGTTAAGTCCGAAAACGAGCGCAACCCTTACCGTTAGTTATAAGTGTCTAACGGGACTGCCTGCGGCAAGCAGGAGGAAGGTGGGGATGACGTCAAGTCAGCATGACCTTTATATCTAGGGCTACACACACGCTACAATGGCGCGTACAATGGGTCGCGAAGCCGCGAGGCGGAGCCAATCCTAAAAAGCGCGTCGTAGTTCGGATTGCAGGCTGAAACTCGCCTGCATGAAGCTGGAGTTGCTAGTAACCGCAGGTCAGCATACTGCGGTGAATACGTTCCCGGGCCTTGTACACACCGCCCGTCACGTCATGGGAGCTGGTAATGCCTGAAGTCGGGAAGCTAACCGCAAGGGGGCTACTGCCGAAGGCAGGATTGGTGACTGGGACGAAGTCGTAACAAGGTAGCTGTAGCGGAAGCTGCGGCTGGATCACCTCCTTTCTAAGAAGAAACTGGTGAGAGGTCGAAAGACAATCACCGAAGAAGTTGAAGAAAGAACCGATTGTACAAGCAAGAAAGCACGGAAAAGAAACTCCGTCACAAATCGGAGTGAATGTAGCGACCGTAAGTCCATCCTCACTGCTCTGCTGTGAAGCAAATTTTCACATGCAGAGAGATACGCGTTAAGCGTATCGCACCTTAACAGCTGAATAGAATGTAAGTCGTAACGCGCAAAGAAAAAAAAGCAAACGATCCAATCAATCTACCAAAGATGAAATTAGGCGAAGTATCAGTCTCCTCGTATGATCGAGAGAGACGTAAGCGAATAAGGGCACACGGTGGATGCCTTGGTGTCAAGTGCCGATGAAGGACGTGGTACACTGCGAGAAGTCTTGGTGAGGCGTGTGCAGCCGTGAAGAGCCAAGAATGTCCGAATGGGGAAACCCATCAGGGGAAGACCCTGATATCCGAGAGGAAGGGAACCGGGTGAACTGAAACATCTAAGTAACCCGAGGAAAAGAAAAAATTCTGCGAGTAGTGGCGAGCGAAAGCGGATTAGGTCAAACCGTTGGACGTGTCCAGCGGGGTTGTAGGACTTCAGTTAGCAAGAGCGTTGAACTGGAATGGCGTGGGAAAGCCAACCGTAGAGGGTGAGAGTCCCGTACAGGCAGATTAACTTGTGAGGAGTATCCTGAGTACCACGGAGCACGCTAACTCTGTGGGAAGCCGGGGGGTCCACCCCCCAAACCTAAATACACTTGATGACCGATAGCGCAAAAGTACCGTGAGGGAAAGGTGAAAAGAACCCCGTTGAGGGGAGTGAAATAGAATCTGAAACCGTGTGCTTACAAACAGTCAGAGGGGGTCAAACCCTGATGGCGTGCCTTTTGGAGAATGAGCCTGCGAGTTAATACTAGTGGCGAGCTTAAGACAGAGACAGTCGAAGGCGAAGCGAAAGCGAGTCTGAAAAGGGCGATGAGTGGCTAGTATTAGACACGAAACCGGAGTGAGCTACGCATGGGCAGAGTGAAGCTTGAGTAACATCAAGTGGAGGCTCGAACTCACCAATGTTGCAAAATTGGGGGATGACCTGTGTGTAGGGGTGATATGCCAAACGAACCCGGAGATAGCTTGTTCTCCCCGAAATAGCTTTAGGGCTAGCGTGTAACAAGAGTGCTGGAGGTAAAGCACTGGATGGGCTAGGGTCTGTTAAGGATACCGAACCCAACCAAACTCTGAATGCCAGACACTAAGAAGTTATGCAGTCGGGCTGCGTGAGATGAGTTTCGCAGTCGAGAGGGAAAGAACCCAGACCCACAGCTAAGGTCCTGAAGTGCGTGTTAAGTGGGAAACGATGTGACTATGTTTAGACAGCTAGGAGGTTGGCTTAGAAGCAGCCATCCTTTAAAGAGTGCGTAACAGCTCACTAGTCAAACGTGGTTGCGCGGAAAATGTAACGGGGCTTAAACACGTCACCGAAGCTAGGGATAGTGAAAACTATGGTAGGGGAGCGTCCCATTTGCGGAGAAGATATTGGGGAACCAGTGTTGGAGCGAATGGGAGTGAGAATGCAGGCATGAGTAGCGAGAAAGATGTGAGAACCATCTTCGCCAAAAATCTAAGGTTTCCGACGGAAGGTCAGTCCGCGTCGGGTTAGTCGGTCCTAAGCAGAGGCTGAAAAGCGTACGTGATGGACAACTGGTTAATATTCCAGTACCAATTGAGGGCAAAGTGTACCGCTTTGGGAAGAGTCAGCCACCTATTGGATGGTGGTGGCAAGCGGGTAATCCCCGTGAAGCCGTGCCTTCGGGCAAGAAGTGACAGGCACCTAGAGCCAAGAAAAATACATGGCGATCGAATCAATTGACCGTACCACAAACCGACACAGGTAGATGGGTTGAGAATACTAAGGCGAGCGAGAGAACCTTCGTTAAGGAACTAGGCAAAAAAGCCCCGTAACTTCGGGAGAAGGGGCGCTGGTGCAAGCCAGTCGCAGTGAAAGGGCTCCATCGACTGTTTACCAAAAACACATGTCTCTGCGAACGCGAAAGCGGACGTATAGGGGCTGACACCTGCCCAGTGCCGGAAGGTTAAGAGGAGGCGTGCAAGCGCTGAATTGAAGCCCCGGTGAACGGCGGCCGTAACTATAACGGTCCTAAGGTAGCGAAATTCCTTGTCGGGTAAGTTCCGACCCGCACGAAAGGTGTAACGAGTGGAGCACTGTCTCAACGAGGGACTCGGCGAAATTGAAGTACGTGTAAAGATGCGCGTTACCCGCAGCAGGACAAAAAGACCCCGTGGAGCTTTACTGTAGTCTGCCATTGCGTTAGGACGTTATCTGTGTAGGGTAGCTGGGAGCCGGAGAAGCATGTTCGCCAGAATGTGTGGAGGCAACGATGAAACACCAGCCTGATAATGTTTTGGCCCTAACCGTCGACAAAGGACGGGACAGTGGCAGATGGGCAGTTTGACTGGGGCGGTCGCCTCCTAAAGAGTAGCGGAGGCGCCCAAAGGTTGGCTCAGGCGGAATGGAAACCCGCCAAAGAGTGTAATGGCAAAAGCCAGCTTGACTGCAAGACCAACAAGTCGAGCAGAGACGAAAGTCGGGCATAGTGATCCTACGGTACAGAGTGGAATGGCCGTAGCTTACCGGATAAAAGCTACCCCGGGGATAACAGGCTAGTCTTGTCCAAGAGCTCATATCGACGACAAGGCTCGGCACCTCGATGTCGGCTCATCGCATCCTGGGGCTGTATAAGGTCCCAAGGGTTGGGCTGTTCGCCCATTAAAGCGGTACGTGAGCTGGGTTCAGACCGTCGTGAGACAGGTCGGTCTCTATCCGCTGTGGGCGTTGGGAATTTGAGAGGAGCTGTCCCTAGTACGAGAGGACCGGGATGGACGAAGCGCTAGTGTGTCGGTTGTTACGCCAGTAGCATAGCCGAGTAGCTATCTTCGGATGAGATAACCGCTGAAAGCATCTAAGTGGGAAGCGGACCTCAAGATGAGATTCCCCATCTCTTAAAGAGAGTAAGACCGCTGGAAGACCACCAGCTTGATAGGCGGGACGTGTAGGGTCAGTGATGACTAGAGCGAACCCGTACTAATGGTCGAGGGCTAACGTTTTTCTGTAGATGATACGGGGAGACAGGTACTTGAGAAGAGAGTAATCTTACGAGTAGAGCGATAACGGAGCGTTTGCTTGGAGCAAGCGAAACGAGAAGTGCAGTTGCGACTTACATTCGACAAATTCAGCTAACAGAAACACCTGACATAAAAAAACTCTGAGAAGAGGATGTTGGGATGTGGAAGGAGTTAGTTGGTGACTAGAGCTGTGGGGGTACACCCGGACCCATTCCGAACCCGGAAGTTAAGCCCACAAGCGCAGATGGTACTGCACTGGTAACGGTGTGGGAGAGTAAGCCGTTGCCAACGTCCTTTTTTCTACATCCAGCCAACATCCTCTTTTCGTTTTAGAGTGAGAGAGCAGAAGTACGAACATGCTGTGTATACACCCGAACCAAATCCCCACCTAAGTAAATTGTAACAAAGCGCATATTTTCTTCATATATATTTGATTTATCTCCCAAAAATCATACAATGATGCTTATAGCTTTGCATATTCTGAAAGGATACGGCATGTGGCGTAAACGCATTGTCAGTTTGATGTTTATATTCCTTTTTACAGGACAAATTTTTGCACAAGAAAATATCCCACCAGCACCTATCACCAATGATGAAGGTGGAACGGTGGTTATACGTGGTACTCTGAGTTATAGTAACCCATTTTTCACTGGTGGGGTTGCCATGCCTGTTATCATCCTAGAAGACCAAGCGGGATTTGTTGACCGTGACCGCTTCTTTGTGATGTCTATGCAGTCGCAGACACTCGCGCAAATCACATCCGATTTTTATACATCGCCATTTACTTATAGCCTCGCACTCCCCATTGAACCACAAGGTGAATATCGTGATGTCAATTTTAATGGTATCGAAGAGCGTGGCGTGCAGGTGTTTGCGGTTGCCTATTGGGAGAATGTATGGGGAGACCCATTCTTAGAAGAGCGTGATTTGGGTGGTGGGGGATGGTCAACGGCTTATGCGACCACCCGTGTGAGTACCAATCCAGACGACCAAGGGGAAATTGTCGGTGGGGCGTTTGTGGTGTATTCGCCAGATGACACGCAAGCCTTCCCAAGTGATTTTGGGTCAGATGGCAAATTATTCACTGAAGACGACCCTCTCGTGATATTGCCACAGGGCTATACGGTGGTGAATTTGGAGACATCGCCATTCACATTTGACCGTTCCCGCGAAGCAGATTTAAACCTCTTAGAGCCACAAGGCGCAGAACTAGTTGATTTTTCTGATTTATCTTATACCGATGCCTTTGATGCAATGGTAGATTTGATGCGCCGAGAATATTCTTTTACCGCATATAAAAACATTAATTGGGATGATTTATATACGACATTTTATCCCCGTTTTGAAGAAGCGGAGCGCCGTAATAACCGCGAAGCCTATTTATTTGCGTTGCGTGACTTTTTGTGGCAAATCCCTGATGGTCATGTTGGTGGGACGGTGCGGTCTCTGATTACCTATTATTGGCAAGAAACCGAAGGTGGGATTGGGGTTGCCATTCGTGAGACCGATGATGGGCGTGTTTTGGTCAATTATGTCACCCCAAATAGCCCCGCAGACCGCACAGGGATTCAATTGGGTGCAGAAATTATTTCTGTGAATAATATCCTCATCCGCGAGGCGATTTCTGCCGTCATTCCATGGACGGGTCCGTTTAGCACCACACATAACCGCCGTTTGGAGCAATTGCGCTATGTATTGCGATTCCCTATCGGGGAACAGGTCACGCTTGTGTATCGCAATCTCAATGAGGTTGATACAACAACCGTTGACCTGATGACTGTCTTTGAATCGGATAGCCTCGATTTTTCTTACTATGATACACGCGGGATTGAGCCACCATCGGGTAATTTGAACCTGCCTGTGGAATATCGCCAACTCGAAAATGGCTATGTGTATGTCAAGATTTATGGCTTTTTCGATAATAACCTGCTCAGTATTCAGTTATGGGAACGTATGATGCGTTATCTGAACGAGGATGGCGTGCAGGGTGTGATTATAGACATGCGCGAAAATGGTGGTGGTTGGGGATGGCTGGCAAATGCGATGGCATCGTATTTCTTCACTGACCCGTATCCATTGGGCAGAAGCGCCCGTTATAACCCCGATTTGGGTGAATTTTATTCCCCACCGGGTGGCGAAAGTCGCTTGTTGCTCCCTGCAGATGAATTGCGCTACGCGGGACCCGTTGCTGTCTTAATTGGACCCGGATGTGCCAGCGCCTGCGAGACGTTTTCGTGGGCGATGAGCATGAAAAACCGTGCGGCTATCGTTGGACAATATCCGACCATGGGACTTGGTGGTGGCGTGAATGATTTTATCATGCCAGAGGCAGAAACGATTCGATTCACCGTCACACGCGGATTGGGACCCAACGGTGAAATCAATATCGAAGGGCGTGGTGTGATACCATCCATCCGTGTCCCAGTCAATGAACAGACGTTATTTACCGAAAATGATGTCATTTTAGATGAGGCAGTGAATTGGCTTGTGACATCATCTGAGGTGGATAATGTGGAGATGGGTGATATTTTGGCAGATGAGAAGATAGAAGGCACATTGCAAGTGAACACGCGCCTCTATTATAATTTTACGCCTCTGGTAGATGGTGACTATTCGATTCGTGTGTATAACCCTGATAGCCTGCTCGATACGGTTGTCACCATATTTGATGGACGGAACTCCCTCGCCTTTAATGATGATATTGCGCTAGGTGATTTTAATTCCACTATAGAAGCTGTTCAATTAGATGCCAATGTCACCTATACCATTGAGGTGATGGGTTTTAATGACCGCGATTCTGGCGATTTTATCCTGAATATCACGCTTACACCCTGAAAGAGTGGTTATGGAATCGGCAACATTACTCATTTTTTGCCCAGACCGTCGCGGATTGGTAGCGGCAATCACCGATTTTATTTTTCGGCGCAATGGCAATGTGTTACATCTCGAACAGCATGTAGATGTTGAGCATAACGTGTTTTTTATGCGCGTCCAATGGGATTTGGCGGGGTTTGAAATCCCCAAAGATAAAATTACCACCGCTTTTACCCCATTGGCAGAGCAATATGGCATGACGTGGCGCGTGCATTTTTCTGATGAAATTCAGCGCATTCAGCGCATGGCGTTATTTGTCTCCAAAGAGGAACACTGCCTCTATGACTTATTATCGCGCTGGCAATCGGGCGACTTGCGTGTGCATATCGCGCTTATCATCAGCAATCACCCGACATTGGGGCATATTGCCGAGAAATTTAATATCCCGTTTCACCAATTCACCATCACCAAAGAGAATAAAGCAGGGCAGGAGCAAGCACAAATTGACCTGCTCAAAACGCACAATGTGGATTTGGTGGTATTGGCGCGTTACATGCAAATTATCACTGCCGAATTTATCGCCCAATTTCCCAACCGTATTATCAATATTCATCACTCATTTTTGCCCGCATTTCCGGGTGCAAAGCCCTATCATCAGGCATATGAACGCGGAGTGAAAATTATTGGCGCGACCAGTCATTATGTCACGCCAGATTTGGATGCGGGTCCCATCATTGAACAAGATGTGGCGCGGGTAGACCACAGAGATTCTATCAGTGAGATGATTCGCAAGGGGAAAGACCTCGAAAAGACGGTGCTGGCGCGGGCAATCTGGACGCATTTGGGGCATCGGGTATTGGTGTATAACAATAAAACTGTCGTGTTTAAGTGAGGATATGATGACCAACAATACAATCACTGCGATTAATGGGATTCGTGTGGGGCATACCACATCACAGGCAGGGATGACGGGTTGCACCGTCATCTTATGCCCACCCAATACGATCGGTGGGGTAGACCAACGGGGTGGCGCACCAGGGACACGCGAAACGGATTTATTGCGTCCCATGCACCTTGTCGAATCGGTTCATGCCATTGCATTATCGGGTGGGAGCGCCTATGGCTTATCGGTGGCAGACGGGGTTATGCGTTATTGCGAAGAACAGGGGATTGGGCATCCTGTCCCGCCGTTTGTCGTTCCCATTGTCCCCACCGCCATTTTGATGGATTTATATATGGGAGACCCCACTATTCGCCCCAACGCCGATATGGGTTATCAAGCCTGTCTATCTGCCACATCCGACCCCGTAGCACAGGGTAATATCGGCGCGGGAATGGGGTGCCGAATTGGGGGCATATTTGGCAATTCATCCGCCACCAAAGGGGGATTGGGGTCATCGCTAATTGATTTGGGCGATGGCTTGTTGGTAGGGGCGCTAGTCGCCGTGAACGCTGTTGGCGATGTGATAGATGAATCTGGCGCGATTATGGGCGGGATTCGCAACCCAGACGGGTCATTTATGGACATGATGACTGTGATGCGTGGCATGGCGCGGATGGTGTTGCCTGCCAGTGGCAATACGGTAATTGGGACGATTGTCACCAACGCCAAACTCACCAAAGAGGGTGTGAATAAGGTCGCACAGATGGCACATGATGGTTTGGCGCGTGCGATTCGTCCCTCGCATACGATGTTCGATGGCGATACGGTGTTTGGGTTAGCGACTGGCGAAATTGAGGCGAATGTGAGTGTGATAGGGGCATTTGGCGCAGAAGCGATGGCAACCGCGATTCGCAATGCAGTTCGTTCTGCCACCTCATTAGGCGATGTCCGTGCATGGAATGAGTAGATAACGTCCCTACATGCCCATTTCTTGAGTGTTGTAAGGGCGTAACATGCTGCGCCCTTACAGGGATGAGGTGCAATTTTAAGGTTGATAACTGGGCATTAGCATCGTATGTCAGCCACAAAATGGTTACTCTTAGCCTTCTTCTGCGCTCAATAGGGTGAAGAAGAAGCGTCCGCCCATGTTACCTGTGTTCGCCTCTGCCCATACTTTGCCACCGTGTGCCTCTACGATATGCCGACAAATTGCCAAGCCCAAACCTGTCCCTTCACCGCCAGAACGTGCCGCATCTACCTGATAAAATCGCTCAAAAATGCGGTCTACTTGTTCGGGTGGGACACCCGGTCCGTTATCAAATACGCGGATAGTCACTTCATCACCACCATTTTCGGCATAGATAGTCACAGTTTCGCCTTGTGGTGACCATTTGGTGGCGTTGTGAATCAGATTCACCAACACCCGTTGGATGAGGTCACGGTCACATAACACCAAAAAGTGTTCTGGCACGGTGTTGACCACTTGGATATTATTCACTTCAATCCGTTGACCAAGCCGTTCTATGGCATCATCTACCATCACATGCAGATTGTTTTCTATCATCCGCACAATAGACTGCCCCGATTCAATCATAGATAAATCGGACATTTCTTGCACCAGCCAAATCAGATTTTCGGTTTCTCTGGCGATATTTCGCAGAGATGAAATGCTCTCCTTGCGTTTTGGCTTATCTTGGTCATGAAACAGGTTGTCTATAATGAGGCGGATATTGGCAATCGGGGTGCGGAGTTCATGCGAGATATTTGCCACCATATCACGACGGGCGCGGTTGAGCTTGACAAGCTGGGTAATATCGGGCTTGTCTTGGTCATGAAACAGGTTGTCTATAATGAGGCGGATATTGGCAATCGGGGTGCGGAGTTCATGCGAGATATTTGCCACCATATCACGACGGGCGCGGTTGAGCTTGACAAGCTGGGTAATATCGCTCATGGCGAGGCGAATATAGGGTCTGCCTTCATGCCGATAGACTTGTGCCCGCACCCGATAATGACGTTCTTTGAATAGCATTTGCTCTTCAAAAAATTCTTCCTCATTCACCAGCGCATCATTGACCATCAACTCCAATTCGGGCAAATCGCCAATTTGGGAGAGGGTAATGCCGATGAGTGCGTCTTTATCGAATAATTTCTGGGCGCTTTCATTCGCTGTCAGCACATGATAGGTCACATCTACCACCAACAGCACATCATACGCGCCATCCGCCAAAATTTTATTGAGTGGTGGCTCTGGTGTGGGGGCAGGGTCAACCGCCACAGGCGCAGATATAACCACTTCTGGCACGGGTGGGGCGATAATCGGTGCTGGGATGGGTGCAGGAGCAGCGATAATCTCCGCTTTTTTGATTTTAAGCTGTTCTTGAGCCTGTTTTTCGCGTTGGAACAAGCCGAGCGTATATATCCCCAGACCGACAAGGGTCAGGAGTAAAAAGGCAATGATGAGCCATTCCATAGGTGTTATTTATCCCTCAAAACGATAACCAACCCCGCGCACGGTGACAATCCGCTTGGGGTTAGACGCATCTTCTTCAATTTTTTCGCGCAACCAACGGATATGCACATCAACCGTGCGCTTATCTACAAAATAATCGTATCCCCAAACTTTGGTGAGGATTAAATCCCGCGAGAGGACAGCACTTTTATTCCGCATGAGTTCTGCCAGCAGGTCAAATTCTTTGTTGCTGAGGCGGACTTCTTCCTCTTGCTTAAAAACACGCCGACCCGTTAGGTTGAGCCGTATGTCGTTGGAGATAATTTCGTCTTGATGCACGACAGGGCGGTCTACAAGACGACGCAATACGGCACGCACCCGCGCCAAAAATTCGCCCAAGCCAAACGGTTTGACGATATAATCATCTGCGCCACTCTCTAGCCCAACGATTTTATCTACTTCATTGCTACGGGCGGTGATAGCGATAATGGGGATGCGGGCGGTGGCGGTGTCGTGACGCACCATACGGCAAATACTCAGCCCGTCTAATTTGGGCAACATAATATCGAGGACGATGAGGTCTGGCAATTCGCTCCGAATTTTTTGCAAGCCAATTTCCCCATCTTCTGCGACAATTACGGTGAATCCTTCTGAACGTAATTTTTCGACTAAGTTATGTCGTAACGTGTGGTCGTCTTCTACAACTAATATTTTTACCATTGTTCCTCTGTCCGTTAACGCAAACTTGCATTGATTATCGTTTAACATGACTAAGTGTATGTTAAATTTTGGCGTAAGTTTATTAAACCCTTATCATTGTGACATGAAAAGGTGGATAAATGATTATTGTAATGGCATATTAAACTCAATGCGATTTTGCAAAATAATTTCCTGAATGATTTCTGATAATTTTCATTGTCCAATACATAATTTAAGACGCTCTAATGTTGTGCATTAGCGATGATTTCTGATAATTTTCCTTGTCCAATACATAATTTAAGACGCTCTAATGTTGTGCATTAGCGCTTTTGTTTCGATGAAATGGGTGACTGGTAGGATTTGGCTATCGGTGCTAGTAATTCACCGTCTAATTCAGACTGTATTCCCAAACGGCGTAAGCCAATCTTGATATAATCCTGTTGCAATTCGATACCAATAGATTGCCTGCCTAATTGTTGGGCGACATAACTGGTGGTGAATGTACCAGAAAATAAGTCTAATATCATATCATTGCGGTGACTACTGGCTTGAATGATTCGTTCTAATAGTGCAATTGGTTTTTGGGTGGGGTGTTCTTCATATTCTGGCATCCGATAACGCACACGCGGAAATTGCCAAACATTGCTCGGAACTTTGGTGGTGCTATAGGGGGTAGGGGGCGATTTTCGATAATCTATCAGACCCCGTTTTGCACCTGTTTTGGCTTCTACAAGAATAGAATCCCCATTAAAGGTGTAATTTTTATCGTTTATCACCCCATATAAAATTGGCTCATAGCTAGACCCAAAGTGATTTTTGGCTTGTACGCCAGAACTATCATAAGCCCATATAATCCGCGATAAAATATGGATTTTCTCACGGAGATAAATATCTAAATAGGGCATGGCTTGGGTGGATGCCATAAGATATAAACTGCCATTAGGTGTTAATTTTTGCAGGCATAAATCAAGCCACTGATAGCACCACGCCAGATAATCGGCTTCTGTGTCCCATTTATCTATAAAAGTACCAAATTTTTTGCCGATATTATAAGGCGGGTCTGCAAAAATGAGTTGAACCGACTGGTTGAGAATGTGTGTTTGCAATACCTCTAGCACATCTCCCCAATAGATAGTCGTTTTATCAGTTTGGAATTGCCTAATAATGCTCATTTTGCAAACCTCTCTATATAACTACGGCAATAGGGTCACATTTGGCACACGAATGGTCTCATCGGTGTCTTTGCGTTTGCGCTCACTAATGGGTTTCACTGGCGGACATTCCCAGTCTGTGGCTTCTGTTTGCGAGCGAATATCCTTGAATTTCGGCAAAATGCCGCAGGCAAAACATTGGTCACGGCAATCTACCCGTGTTTCGCCCTTAATGCTCATCAGATAATCTTCCACCAAGAACTTTTTATGCACCGCCGCATCTATATGGTCCCACGCAAAAACTTCGGTGATGTCGCGCTCACGGGTGGTATAAAAACTAGGGTCTAACCCTTCATCGGCAAATGCCTGTAGCCAGACGGGGTGATGGTGCTTGTCCATCCAGGCATCAAATCGGCAACCCATCCGCCAAGCGCGTTCTATCACCGCGCCAAGCCGTCTATCGCCACGACTGAGCCACCCCTCAAAATCACTATCCTCAAAGGCGTTCCAACGCAGATGTAAGCCACCCTCGCGCAATTGGCTTTTGAGCAGGCGTAATTTGGCATCTACCTGTTCGTGGCTATCTTGTGGCACCCACTGGAAAGGTGTATGGGGCTTGGGGATGAAAGTACTCACACCCACATTGACCGTTGCTTTTGCCCCTAGCAGTTTGCGCCCTTCTTTGAGGACGGCTTTACATAAATCCACAATAGCTTGTACATCCTCTAGCGTTTCGTTGGGATGCCCAATCATGAAATAAAATTTAATCGTGCGCCATCCGCGTGAATACACATCACGGGCGGTTTGTAGCACTTGCTCGTCTGGCACATATTTGTTAATCATGTTTCGCATACGCTCGGTGGCGGCTTCTGGCGCAAATGTGAACCCATGACGGCGCGTATCACCCAATTTATCCAGCAAATCGGTACTGGTGGATTCAATCCGCAAACTGGGCAAACTGAGACTTAAGCCACTACCCGCATATTTGCCATGCACGGCATCTGCCAATTCATGCACATAGGCATAATCGGATGACGACAGGCTCAACAGGCTAATTTCTTCAAATCCAGTGGCGTGGATGATGGCTTCTATGGCATCCATCACTTCTGACACAGGGCGCTCACGCACGGGACGGGTTATCATCCCTGCGTGGCAAAAACGACAGCCCCGTGTGCAACCACGCATAATTTCGATGGGCGCACGGTTATGCACCGTATCTATATTTGGCACGAGAAAATTGGTGAATGGCTTGGGCAGGGTAGGGACAATCCGTTTGAGTACCCGCTTGGGTGCGATGGGGTTATTAGGCATGATGGCGGCAATTGTGCCATCGGGGTTATAGGTAACATCATAAAAAAGAGGAACATACATGCCCTGAATTTTGGCGATGGATTCTAACTGGTCATAGCGTGATGCACCACGCATATTTTTGAGCGTCTCTGCCACTTCTAGGATGATTTCTTCGCCTTCGCCAATCACAAATGCATCTATAAAATCTGCCATTGGTTCTGGATTAAAACACGCATGACCACCTGCGATGATAAACGGGTACGATTCGTCACGGTCAACACTGCGAATCGGCATCCCAGCAAGGTCTATGAGTGTCAACACATTAGTGAATAGTTGCTCATAGGGCAGACTAATCCCCAACAGGTCAAATTCGCGGATAGGGTGCTTGGTCTCTAGGGAAAAGAGGGGAATAGTCGCCCCGCGCATGTGCGCTTCCATATCTTCCCACACCGAAAAAACACGCTCTGCCAGCATATCGGGGTGATTGTTCACTTGCTCATAAAGGAGCATAATCCCCAAATTGGACATGCCCAAATCATAAATATCGGGGAACGCCAATGCCACCTTAAAATCTATATCATCCCAATTTTTGACGATGCTATTATATTCCCCGCCCACATAGCGACCGGGTTTTTCGACTTTGAGCAAAATCCGACTCAGTTTATTTTCAATTTGTTCTGGTGTCATGTCCTATACCCTTTACATCTCTCCATAACAAGGATTATAGTATATCCAACGAAAGGTGTCTAACTTATGCGCCACTATATCCTACTATTTTTGTGTTTTTTGCTCATCATTGCCCCAAATTTTGCCCAAACGGATGCACCTATTCCCATTTCTGCCGAAAATATCCGCGATTTTCGCTCGGTGATACGCGCCGATTTTGAGCCATATCCCGATATTATCAGTGGATGGTTTGTCGTCTCACCAGATGGTTGGCGCGTGGGTGTGCGGGTGGGATTAGACCGCATGATTATTTTTGAAGATGGCGTGTTTGCCGATGCCTTTAGTATCACCAACCCCGCGCTCGAAAATCCAAATATTATTGATGCGATATTTATTAGTGAAGATGGCAATACCATTGCCGTTGTAGACGATAAGGGGCTGGTGACCTTTCGTGATATAGAGGTTGGCACACAAGCCATTATGAATTTTGCGCTCACTAATGAAATCATGCCACAAGCCCTATGGGTCGAGTCTGGGCAGGCATGGATTGAGGCACTAGTCATAGCCAATAATACCTCTGTGGTGGGGTCTATGCGTTCCGATACCCCGCCCACCTATATCCCGTATGCACCAGCCGATGACTCCGATGCCATTGTGCGAATTGGGCGCATTTTGCCCCCGTATGTGGTCACATCATCAGCACAAGGGGAGGTCAAGCTATGGGATTTAGAAACAGGTGATATTTTGGCGAGCGCCGATGTCGGTGATATGCCCGCCGTATTTGGTCAAATATCCCCCAATGGGCAATTTTTGGTATGGCGTGACCCCATGTCGCAAACGGTGAGCCTACTGAATTTTGAAACGGGCAAAAATATACCAGTGGCAGAACTAGACGGCGCATATTTTCAGGCATTTTATGTTTCTGATGACGGTACTGTGATTTTAGGCATAGATGAAGATTTTGAACCGCGTGTGGTGGCGTGGATTGTCGCCACAGGGGAGCGCATTGATTTGGGCGAATTTCGGGCATGTTCGCGTGTGCCAGATATGATTCGCATGAGCCATGATATGACTACATTGGTTATTGGTTGTGATACGGGCTTAGATATTTGGCGTATTGCGCCAGAAAGTGATTAGACATGGATATTTCTGCGATTAAAAAAATGTATACCTATCATTTTGGGATGCACCGTAAGGTGTGGGATGATTGCATTAGCACCCTCACGGATGAACAATTTATTGAGGAACTTGTCTATTCTAAGGGGTCTATCCGCAATCAGTGTGTGCATCTCATTGGGGTAGATGAACGGTGGTTTGCACGGCTAAAAGGAGAAGCATTGCCCGATTTTCCCTCAAATGAATTATTCACCAGCAAAGCCTCTGTGCGGGCGCGGTGGGATGATGCTGAAAAAAGCATAATGGCACATCTGAACACCCTCACCAACGCCGATATGATACGATTGGCGTTGTATGATATGCCTCATCGTGGTGGGATGAAGTCCAACATGGTATGGGAAATTTTGGTGCATGTAATTAATCATGGCACAGACCATCGCGCTCAAATTTTGGCGATGTTACACCAAATGGGCGCACCCACATTGGAACAAGATATGATGTTGTATTGGTGGGAATAACCAGTTACTCTATATTTTGCCTATTGTAGGGCGTAATTTGTTGCGCCCTATATTCCAAACTAGCTATTAAACATCATTTTTTAGCAACTTTTACCGATAAATCCCCCCGTTTTTCGTCTATATTGTGCAATTCTTATAATCAAGTTCATATAGTTAATCCATTTTCATTTGCCCCATCCCTTGTTATAGTCATCTAATGGCAATGTGCGATTTTTGTCATGTTTCCACAAACTGCCAAAATTATAACCACTTAAACTATATCCTTTTTTACAGCGTATAACCCACTTTCGTCATTTAATGCTGTGAATTATTGGAAGGATTTAACTTATGCAACAGGAAAACGACCCCGACATGCAACTCGATGTGCAGGATGACCGCCATCTGATAGATACCCAAGAACGCGATGCGTGTGCGCTGATTTGTGCTGTTCGCAAGGGCGGACAAGCCACACATGGCAATGTGAAGCGCACGATTGAAGGGCTCGCCCGTATGGGGCATCGTACAGGTTATATCAACGGTGAAGGCGATGGTGTGGGGATTCTCACCGATATCCCCCGTCAGTTATGGTCAAAGCGCCTTGCCCATGCAGGTTTGCGTTCCTCACTTGCCACAGACCGTAATTTCTGGGTGGGGCATATTATGATTCCCGCCGCAGACCGCAATCGCGCCTCAAATCTTGTTGAGCAAATTTGCCGAGAAATCACCGATGCGGGGTTACACGTCCTATTGGATGAACCCGGTAATGTTAATCGTTTGGTATTGGGACCCAATGCCGAGAAAAATGAACCTGTATTTTGGCAAATTGCTGGTATGAATGGGCAAGTGCCGTCTAATAAATTAGACCTTACCTTGTTTGATTTGCAATCGCGTTTAGAACGTAGTTTGGGTGTGCATTTGCCATCGCTTTCTGCCCATAGCGTGGTATATAAAGTGCAAGGCACAGTCGAAATTTTGCGTCGCTATTATCCAGAATTACGCGACCCCGATTATGCCTCTACCGTCACACTCGGACATGCCCGTTATAGCACCAATACCAACCCCATTTTTGAACGCGCACAACCCTTTGGTGTGTTGGGGCATAATGGCGAATTTAATACCGTGTCGCGTTTCCGTATGGAATCTGCCATGTTGGGGATTCATCTCGCGCCTAATAATTCTGATAGCCAAGACGTTGACCGTGTGATTCAGGCGTTATGTATGCGTTATGGACTCGACCTCATTGAAGCAATGGAATATATTTTTCCCCCCTTTGAACACGACCTCTCTCAAAATAATCTCGAAATGCAACAGATGTACCGTGAAATTCGCCAGTCGTTTGGACCTTTCGCACAGGGTCCCGCAGGTGTGGCGGCACGTTTGGGGAATTTGTGTGTTTTTAGTGTGGATGCGCTTGGATTGCGCCCCTTGTGGTTTGGCGAGACAGAAAAAGAATATTTCGCTACATCAGAACGCGGCGTGTATTTCTTAGATGCTATGTCTGCCAGCCCAAAACCGATGGCACCAGGGGAAAAAATCGCCCTCAAAATCAACCAAGGTCATTCAATTGAGGTACTCGATTATCCTACCATCCAAAAACACGTTGTCACCCGCTATAGGGAACGTGTCCCCAATAAAGGCGGTGGCAGACGTGTTTATGCGGGGACAAAAGCACCACTATCCACACCACCCGCCAATATTCAACCACCGATGCCGTTTGGTGATGGGCGTGAATCGGTCATGACATACGCGCCAACATCCACCGCGCCAGCCATTACTAAGACCAGTTATGCGTGGCAAACCCGCGCCAATCCCATCAATACCAACACAATGGCATCGCTCGGATGGGAACGCTATCATACAGAACTCATTGATTCGATGGCTATCAACAAAAAAGAGACTATTGGCTCATTGGGGTGGGATGGTCCTTTGGGGGCGTTGAATCAAAAACGCACTAATCTGGCAGATTATTTCAAAGAAACGGTGGCAGTGGTCACAAATCCCGCCATTGACCGTGAACGTGAACGCGCTCAATTTTCTATGCGGATGATATTGGGTGTGCGTCCATTGGTGGGCGATACGCTCAATGATGATGATATTTTGATGGAACTGGAAACACCCTTGTTGCTGGGTGGGCATCCAGAACTGGGCAATAACGCCGATTTGAGCCCTGTCGCCCAAAAATTAGGCACATATACCCTAGAAGATGTTGTGGCAGAATTTGGTCAGTATGCCTTCCACCTTCCGATGAGCGCCGCCCGTGATGAGACCATCGAAAATGAGCTGGAACGCCTGCAACAAGAGGCAGTAGATGCTGTACGCGATGGTGCGATGCTCATCGTCTTGGATGATAGCGGTATTTATGAAGGCACATGCTTCTGGATTGACCCATTATTGGTCGTGGCGGCGGTAGATAAAGCCTTGCGTCATGCTGATGCGGGGGCAAATTTACGTCGTCGGGCGGGTATTATCTTACGCTCTGGCTCATTACGCGATTTGCACGATATGGCAATGGCGATTAGCTTGGGTGCAAACGCGATTGTGCCGTATGCCTTTTATGCGGTGGCATTAGGGATTGCGCCACGCGCCACGGATAACCCCTCCACAGACGATATTATCAAACGGACAAGCAATACGGTTAGAACGATTAATTCTGGCTTAGAAAAAATCACATCCACCATCGGATGTCATGAATTGCGTGGTTATGGGCATAGCTTTAGCTCCATTGGGTTATCCAAAGGTGTGGCGGCGATTTTTGGCACACCCAATTATTTTGGGTCAGAAGGTCGCGGACTCACTTGGTCGGATATTCTGGAAGATGCAGAAGAACGTGCCGCCGAATTTAGAGGCGAAAAACGTAATAAGCTAGAAAACCCAGACCGCTTATACCCCAAAATGTGGAAAAAAGTGGAAGATGTCGCGCAAGGTCTGAGCAATCTCGATGAATACAACGAGGCGATGTTGGCGTTGGAGCAAAAGAACCCTGTGGCAATCCGTCATATTTTGGGATTCAAAACATCACCCAAGCCAGTAGACCCCAGCATGGTGGATTTATCGGTTGGGCGACATGCTATGCCGATTTTAATCGGTGCGATGTCGTTTGGGTCACAAGGGGAATTGAGCTATAAGGCGTATGCAGAGGCGGCGTATCGGCTTAATACCATCTGTGTGAACGGTGAAGGTGGGGAATTGAGCGATATTATGGGCAAATATCCCAATAATCGCGGGCAACAAATTGCCTCTGCGCGGTTTGGTGTGAATATCGAATTTCTCAATTCGTGTAATCTGCTCGAAATCAAAATTGGGCAGGGCGCAAAACCCGGTGAAGGTGGGCATTTACCCGGTTACAAAGTGACCGAACAAGTCGCCGCCGCCCGTCATACCACCCCTGGCGTAGACCTTATTTCGCCTAGCAATAACCATGACCTCTATTCAATTGAAGACCTCGCCCAACTCATTGATGAACTCAAAACGGCTAACCCGTATGCGCTTGTATCGGTGAAAATCCCCGTTGTACCCGGTGTCGGGATTATCGCGGTGGGTGTCGCCAAAGCAGGAGCGGATATTATCAATATCACAGGGTATGAAGGCGGGACAGGCGCGGCACGCGCTCACGCGCTTCGTCATGTGGGGATGCCCGCCGAAGTTGGCGTGTGGTTGGCGCATCGGGCGCTCATCGAGAGTGGCTTACGTGAAGATGTAGAATTGTGGTGTGATGGTGGAATGAAAAGCGGACGCGATGCCGTAAAAATGATGTGCTTAGGTGCGAATCGGGTTGGATTTGGCACAATGGCGATGGTCGCTGTGGGCTGTACAATTTGTCGCGGATGCCATGATGGTACATGCCATGTGGGTATCACCACTCATGTCAAAACCCGCGAAGAAGCGACGCTCAAAAACTTTAAGTCCTTCCGCCCATTTGAGGAAAAAGGCTCATCTGATGGCATTGTCAACGTGTTTAACATGCTGGCAGAGGACATGAAACGGACTGTGGCGCAACTGGGCTTCACCTGCGCCCAAGATATTGTTGGACGTGCCGATTTATTAGAGCAAATTGCGATGCAAGAGCATATTGACCTCACCAATTTGGTCAAGCGCGTGCCACCCATCAACAAAAAACCACAAATGCAAGGCGGTCGCCGTCTCACCCGTCCGCGTAATACCCTCAGCAAACAAATCACCGAAGTGGTGGCAGAATGTTTGGAACGTGGTGATGCCGAAATGACCTATGACGATGAACAAGTCATGGCGATGGACAGAGCATTAGGTACGCATCTGGCAGGGGCATTGGCGCGTAACGAAATTAACCATTCGGTGGAAATCGAAGCCATTCACCTCAGCTTTAGCAACTCGGCAATTCCGGGTAATGGGTTAGCGGCATTCATGGATGAGCCGATTGATGTGCTGGTCGAAGGTGGCGCACAAGACGGTGTAGCAAAATGCGCCCGTGCGGGTACTGTGACCATCCTCAAGGGGTTAAATCACAATGGTGTGCGCGTAGATGGTAGTGTGGGCAAAAGCTTTGCCTATGGCGCACAAGGCGGGTCTTTTATCGTACAAGGCAATGCCGATACTCGCGCTTGCATCCGCCTTAGTGGGGCAGATGTGATTTTTGGTGGCGAAATCGAAGCGCCTCTGCGTGATGAAGATGGTTGCTTGGCAGTACGGGCAAATCTGAAGGGATATGCGTTTGAATACATGACCTCTGGACGCGCCCTCGTTTTGGGCGACCCTGGTCCTTGGATGTGTGCGGGGATGAGTGGTGGTGTGATTTATCAACGGATACAACCCGAAATGGGTCTGACCATCCGCGCTGTTGAACGTCGTTTGGCAGAAGGCGCGACGGTTGTCGTGAGCGCGTTGGATGAGCAGGGCGTTGAGGATGTGACAGAACTCCTCAAGAAATATGTCCAGACGCTAGAAGTCAATAATCAGGCAGAAGCGACCCAACACCTGTACGAATTGCTTCATCATCCATACGACCATTTCGTGAAAATTGCTCCGCCAATGCGCGGGTAAAAGTTGATGCGCGGGTAAAAGTTGCATTTTTGCGGACAAAAAATGCGGGAACATGCCTCCTCCTAATGTCTCTCGCGTTTTTTGTTGTGGCAAAAAAATCATATTCGGCGTAAAATGTAACAATGATTTTTTGAAAATTGGAGTTATTTTTTATGAAGCAAAAGGCGGTATATCCTGCCACATTAGACCCCATTCATTATGGACATATAGATATTGCCTCGCGTGCTGCCGAAATTTTTGATGAGGTGATTGTTGCCATTTATGATAAACCCAAAAAACAATTATTATTCACGCCACAAGAACGTTTAGAACTGGCGCAACAAGCCTTTATTGACTATTCTAACATTCGAGTTGCACTTTTTTCTGGTTTAGTAGTAAACTATGTTAAATCTCAGGATGCTAGGGTGCTAGTACGGGGTTTGCGCGTGTTTTCTGATTTTGAGTTTGAATTTCGGATGGCATTGGCAAATCGCAAATTAGCCCCAACTATCGAAACCGTTTCGATTATTAGTGATGAGCGATATGTGCATATTAGCTCTAGCACGGTGCGCGAGGTGGCAGAACTGGGTGGCGATGTATCGTCTATGGTGCCAAAATTTGTACATGAGGCACTCATTCGCCGTTATGAGGAACTTAGCAGGCAAAAATAAGCCTGAATCATTTTTAGAAAGGGGAATTTTATGGATATTCAACATTTAGTAGACCGCTTGGAAGATTTGATTGATGAGGGACGGCATTTGCCCTTTAGTAAATTCACGATGGTTGATGAGGAACGCGCCCTCGAAATCATTGACCAAATGCGTATCTCTGTTCCAGAAGAAATCGAAAAAGCCTCGCGGATTTTGGCACAACGTGACCGTGTATTGGCACAAGCCAATGAAGAAGCCGCCCGTCTCTTGCAACAAGCCCGTGCCAAAGGCGATGAACTGCTCACCGAAGATGTGAATGTACAATCGGCGCAAAATATGGCGGCGAATATCATCGCAGAAGCCCAGCAAAATGCCTTACGTATTCAGGCAGAAGCCGACCAATATGTATTGGGTGTGTTGAGCAAATTGGAACAATCGCTACAAGGCAATTTGAATGTTGTTCGCAATGGTATCAATGCTGTGCGTCAACCAAGCACTAGCACCAATATGACCACCACCACAGCGACCGAAGAAGCCGTATCGCAATATGTCGCGCCTGTGGAAGTGATAGAAGAACAATCGGTTTCTGTCCCAGCGCGTGTACCGGGTATTAGCCTGCGCCGTAACAACAAAAATAACGAATAGGGACGGCAATATGCCGTTCCACATCACCAAAATCGCTATGCCACAATAGGCATTTGGACAAATTTCTTGTACACTTAATCACTGTCTCAGTTTTAAATGTATGATATAAAGTTAGGTGTCCCTTGAGTGAATTAGAAAATAACTTCCTCGAATTTGAACCAGAGGATGTGATAGATATTGAAGTGGTAGAGCATTCATCTCCCGCACACGACCATAGTCTGGCGCGCCGTGTGGCGATTCAGGTATTATATGAAGTAGACAGTGCCGACCATCAGGTTGGTGATGTGTTGCAACGGCAGGCACATGAAAATAATTTACCTGCCCATTTAGGTGATTATTTGCGTGATATTGTGTTGGGCGTGATAGACAATCACCTTTCACTCGATGCGGTGATTAAAAGTTTTGCCCCAGAATTTCCCCTCAGCCAAGTGGCAATTATTGACCGTAATATTTTGCGAATTGCCATATACGAATTTGCTATTAAGCATACAGTCGTGACGGGTATCGCCATTGATGAGGCGGTAGAACTGGCAAAATTGTATGGTGCAGACGGCTCTGCGCGTTTTATCAACGGTGTACTCGGTGCCATTGCCGATGACCGCAAACGCCTCAATAAACTTCTTAATACCGCCACCGCAAAATTGAGTGATGATACCCAAGCCCATGAATAATGCCCCTCCATCCGATAACCTGCCACCCGTACCCATCCCCAATAGTGAATTGCGGATGAGTTTTTTTGAGCATCTTATCGAATTGCGCCAACGGGTATTGTGGGCGTTTATTTCGTTGATTGTTGGCACAGTAGTCGGATTCTTTTTTACAGAGGCGGTACTGCTCTATTTGGTCGCACCATACTCTGAACGATTGGTGGTGCTTGGACCAACTGGCTCGGTTGTCACTTATTTCCGCGTGGCGCTTATGCTGGGCGGGATTATTGGCTTTCCGATGATTCTGTACCAAATTTTATTATTCGTCCTACCCGGACTACATCGCAAAGAAAAACGTATTCTCGTGTTCTCATTGCCTCCCGTGATGGTTTTATTCCTCATTGGGGTGGCGTTTGCATGGTTCATCCTCGTACCACCCGCTATTGGCTTTTTGGCAGGATTTCAGACCGAAATTTTTCGTCCAGAATGGACAGCAGACCAGTATATCGGCTTTATCACCGCCTTATTGTTTTGGATGGGTGTGGCGTTTGAAATGCCCCTCGTGATGTTTGTGCTGGCATTGCTTGGATTTGTTGGCGCGAGGATGCTCCTCCGTCAATGGCGACTCGCGGTTGTGCTGTCGGCAGTGGCGGCGGCGGTAATTACCCCAACGGTAGACCCTGTGAATATGATGTTGGTGATGGGTCCATTGCTGGTCTTATATGCCATCAGTATTATTTTGGTCATCATCGGCAGGCGTATCAATTCCCCACCAGAAACTAGCGCATAATCCATGCTCAATCGGTTATTGAGTCGTAAAAAAGACACGCGGGTACTGGTCATTGGCTTAGATTGTGCCAGTCCACACCTCATTTTCGACGAATTTCGTGCCGAATTGCCCCATTTTTCGCGCCTGATGACCAATGGCACATGGGGGCAATTAGAATCTGCCATACCCTGTATCACAGTCCCCGCGTGGTCGAGTATGATGACTAGTCGGGATGCGGGTGCTTTGGGGATATATGGTTTTCGTAACCGTGCCGATTATTCGTATGACCACATGACCACCGCCGATAGCACCCATGTCCGTCATCCGCGTGTATGGGATATTTTGGGTGTGGTGGGCAAATTATCCACCGTGTTAGCTGTCCCACAGACCTATCCCATCAACCCGATTAACGGCACGATGCTCAGTTGTTTTCTGACCCCCAATACCCAGACGACATTCACCTATCCCGCTATATTCAAAAACGAAGCCCTTCGCGTTGCTCCCGCTTATGCCTTTGATGTCAAAGATTTTCGGACTAATGATAAAGTCCAATTGCACCAAAATTTGCTCCATCTGCGCGATGTTCAGCGGACTAATGATAAAGTCCAATTGCACCAAAATTTGCTCCATCTGCGCGATGTTCAGTTTCGGGTGCTAAAACATGCCATCCAACACACCAAATGGGATTTTTTGATGCACGTTGATATTGCCCTAGACCGCATCCATCACGGATTTTGGCGCTATCATGACCCCAAACACCGCCTATATGACCCCAATAGTCCGTTCATTAACGTCATTCGAGATTATTACCGCTTGCTCGATTCACAGCTAGGCGAAATTTTATCGCTAGTGGGGGATGATGTGGCGGTGATGGTTGTGAGTGACCATGGGGTGAAGCGGATGGACGGTGGCATCTGTATCAACGAATGGTTATGGCGTGAAGGGTGGCTAAACTTCAAAAATCCGCCCCCAGAAGGCGTTATTACACCATTTGAGGCGTTAGATGTGGATTGGGCGCGTACACGGGCGTGGGGCGCGGGTGGCTATTATGGGCGAATCTTTTTGAATGTGGCAGGACGTGAGCCACAAGGCATTATCCCCGCCGATGATTTTGAGCGTGTGCGCGATGAATTATCCACCGCTATCATGGGCATCACGGGCGCGGATAGTGAGGCATTGACGCATCGGGTGATTCGTCCGCAGGAGGTGTATGCCCAAGTCAATGGCATCCCCCCCGACCTGATGGTTTATTTTGGGGAATTATCGTGGCGGGCGGTGGGTAGTCTGGGGCATGGGGCGCACTATACGCTCGAAAATGACACGGGTCCCGATGATGCTAATCACGACACACAAGGTATGTTCATCCTGCACCACCCCCATAAAAAGGGTAGGGGATGTGTGAGCGGAGAAAATTTGCTCAACATCGCGCCTACCCTTTTAGAGATGATGGGTGTCAAAATTCCAGAGGATATGCAGGGACGAATTATTCCATAGGGTTATCTGCCGATGGCGGTGGTGGATTATAGCGACTCGGCGCTAATAATCCGCGTTTGGCAAGTTTGCGCTCTACCTGACGGCGGGTATCACGCATGGCGAGTTCTAAGTAGGGGAATGCCAGCCACGCAGTCATCAACCCAAATAACCCGCCTGTGAGCGCCCGAAATGTGGGTGTGGTCTCGCGGATTTCCCAAAAATTAAACGGTGGATAGCTCAACAATTGGCTAAAGCCGTCTATGCCAATGGGGACAACTCCCAAAAACCCATAGAGGAGCAATGGCACAGGGCGTAATTTGCGCCGCACAGTCGGTATGGCATAAATTAGCCCGCCGACCAGCATCATCCCCCAAATCATGTTATCGCGCTCGCACAGCGCCATTTTATATCCCATTTGTTCATTGCCCAAAAATATTTTATGCGCCAAAACCCAATCCAGCTTAAATTCATCTTCTGGTGCAAATTGCAATTGGGGGATATTGGCGGTATACGATTCATACGACTGCCAACCTGTTTGGGCATATTCACGCGGATAAACAGGTTGTTCTCCGAATAAATAAAATGACCGAAAACCGAATTGATGGCAAAATGGTGTATACATCGTATAGATGATATGTGCGGGTGCGGTGAACCCAATTCGCATGAATACAGGCGCGGCGATGGGCAATGTGACGTATAGCGTGAGAATAATGAGGAAAACGCGCAACCAATTGCGGGTTAATCCGAGTACGGCAAAATTGGCGCGTAACGCAAATGATTTTTTGGCGGGTGGTCGTTGCATAGTTCAATTTATCCTATCAAAAAACGGCGCAATCGCACCGCGTACTTGGTCTAGGCGGATTGTACCATGAAAAATATGCGTTATCACCCCTTCTGGCGAGATGATAAATGTGGTTGGTTGTGTCCGTAGCCGATATAACCCCGCCACACGCCCATCATCTATGTGCATGGGAAAAGTGAGCATGAGATTGGTTTGCCATTGGTTTGCCACCGATTTACTGCGCTTTGCGACTCATTGAGATTTACCCCCAAGACAATTAACCCCAAATCGGCATAGTCGGCATATAGACGTTGTAAATCGGGCATTTCTGCCAAACAGGGGAGGCACCATGTCGCCCAAAAATTGAGGATGACGGGCTTGCCCGCATATGTATCTAAAACGGGGAATGGTGGGGCAATGGCATTGATTTCTGGGGCGATGGTATTAGCAGAATTGGGCAACCGATAGCCTGTAAAATCGGCGCGATTGGGCAAGCCCAAGCCGATGAGTATCGTTATGCCCACACCGATAAAAATGGCGCTGATGAGGCTATATCCAAGCCGTTTTATCATGACAATATAGAGGCAAGCAATTCGGCAATGCGGGCTTCACTGAGCGGACCCGTATGAAAATTGATAATCACACCATCCGGGTTAATCAGGTAGGTGGTGGGGTAGCCGATGATATTGTAGCGTGCTTGCAATGCGCCACTGGTGTCGAGTACCAATGGAAAGGTGAGTGATAATTCTGTGCCAAAAGCCAAAATCGCCTCTGCGGATTCTTCACGATTCACCGCCACCACCACAAAATCGTTATCGGCGTTGGTTTCATAGGCATTTTGGAAGGCTGGCATTTCGACTTTGCACGGCGCACACGTTGTAAACCAAAAATTGAGCAAAACGGTTTTTCCGCGCAAATCTGCCAGACGAATTACCTCACCTGTGGCGGTGGTGGCGCTAAAATCGGGTGCGGTTTGCCCCACAGCCAAGCCCACGGTGGGCAGTTGGCTGGCGGTGTCTCTGATAGAACTGGCGCTGGTGGGGAGCATACTGGTTGGTTCAACGGCTTCGGGTGTGATTTCTGGCTCTGGTTGGGCAGGTATTGGATTTTGAGCGCGATTTTCGTTGACTAGCGTATTATAATCTTCGCCACCCAGACATCTTTGTAATTGGTCGCCATTAATCTCATTTTGTTGTAAGGCATATAAACATTCATCCACTGTATAAGAAAATCCGCCAATTTCCCCAGAAAAGCGGGCGCTCAGTTGTGCCAATTGCCCACTGGCGACCAATATGCCGATTGCCACCAAAATGATGCCACTAAACACCTTGATTTTATTCATGTGCTTGTTCAGACGGCGCAACAAGCCCTGTGCGCTGTCTAACATGAGGGCGGTTATGAGGAATGGAATCCCCAAGCCCAAGCAATAGGCGGTGATGAGTAAAATCGCGGTATTGACATCTTGTTGGGCGGCGAGGGTCATTGCCGCGCCGAGCGTGGGTCCAATGCAGGGCGACCATCCCGCCGCAAATACCACACCGAGTAATGCCGAGCCTGCCAAGCCTTGTGTGCCAGAGGCGGCAATTTGCCTGCGGGTATCGGCATAGAGGGTGATTTCGATGGTATTCATAGCTTTGTGCCAAAAACTAGCGGGTTTGGTGAATGCGCCACCGCCGACAAAAAATGTCCAGAGGATAGCCAATAGTATTGCCGATAGTGCCACCGTCCATAGCGGGATACGGTCATCGCCAAAGGGGATAATTGCCCCTGTGAAGCCCCATACGACCACCATGCTCAGAAATAGGGCGATGCCCACCGAAAAAAGTGGATTTTTGATGATAGGCTCATTTTTGCGTAGCCATTTGAATAGGGCAGGGAGCGCCCCCATGAAGTGGAATCCCAAGAAGATGATAATTGCCCCACCGATGCGCCCTATCATCCCCTCAATAACCCGCGTACTGCCGATTTGTTGGATAAAGGCGGTGGCGAGGATGGTCAACACCACAAACACAAAGGTGAACCCACCCACAAATGCCAATCCGTGCAAAAAGGTACTGAGGCGCATGGCGGTTGTTCTGCGGAGTTTGGCTGTGCCACCCGCTTCTGCCACAATATCCACCTGTGCCGATACCGCATAGGTCATGCGTCCACCCATATAACTGATATAGGCGGGGACAAGTGGCAACACACAGGGCGATAAAAATGAGACTAATCCCACCAGAAAATTGATAGATAATTCCACTAACATAACAGCGCCTCCAAAAAAATACGTAACATAACTGTCAGATGATATGATAGGCGACAATCTTCCAAAACTGTAGTGTGATAAGGCATGTTTGGGATGTGATAAATGAAGGTTTTATGAGGTGATTGTTGTCTGAAGGGGTTATTTGTGGTTGGGGCGGGGGCGCACAACATGGATGCGCCCTCATAATAACCAGAGATGATAATGCTTATCGTGGTGTATTGATGCCTGCGGCGGACTTGACAGTGGCAAAAGTTGCCTCTGCACATTTAACACCGTTATTGCCAACGGCTGTGCCATGACGGACGGTGGGGGGAATATCAATTCGGTCGCCTGAGCGGAGGATAACTTTGAGATTTTCTTCTGGGAGAGTAATTTCGAGAGAGCCTTCAACGATGTATAAAACAGTTTGTGTGCCATGCGAGTGTACTGCTTGTCTTTGGTTTGGTTTTGCATCCCACATATAGGGGCGCAGATTTTCTTTGTGTAACAAACGGGTTATTGCCGATTCAGTGGGATATCCACTACCTTGCCAACGGGTTACAACCACAGATGTTTTTTTGTTTGCCATATAATAATCCTCTAATAAACACAGTGTCGCTTGTAAGACGCTTCTTATGTGCTGTCACCAAGCTATATCCTATTCTAGTTCTTGAAAAAATTCAAGTAGGCAAAATCACCATACTTTAGTACCATTTATCACCAATACTTATTTACAACAAACCCATTTTGCGGAGCAATTGGTCTAATAATGCCTGTTCGCTCTGTAGGGTATCTGTCACGCCGTCTAACCGTGCCTCGCGTAACTTACCCAATATTTCCCGATAGTGTCTGCCTGTGGGGATGCCCATCGCCTGCAACGTATCGCCCGTAATCGCGGTTTGGATATGTCGCCATGTGGTCATATAACGCCCAATGCGGTCTTTTGCCACATCTGACCCATTCACCCACAACGCCACCAATCCCCAATCGGATAACCCGTCTAACCGCGTCACAATTTGGCTTGGGGTGCTATGAGAATCTTCTAGGATATGCGGGGCGTGAAATACATCTGATACCATGCGGAACTGATTTATTTGCTTTTGCCCAAATAACAGACGTTCACATATATTGGCTAATTTTTCGAGGTGAATGTGTTTCATCCACAATAGCCAATAGAGTGAATCGGGGGCAGTAGATAAAATATCTTGCGGAAATAAATCAACCGTTTTACAAAAATTATCGGTGCTGGTGTGGCGAATGGTGATAAAATCATCGTTAGCGGATGATGGAAAGTCTAAATCTTGGTGGATGGCGACCAATAATCCCCGTTCATGCAAAGCCAGAATTGCCCGTTCTGGTGATTCTTCACGTAGGAGCAATGTGAGTTCATTCCGCACCCGTTCCCCTGTGATACGGCGGAGCATTTCGCGGTGGGTGGCAATCAGTTCTGTGGTGCGATTTTCTATCGTGAAGCCGAGCCGTTGCTCAAAACGCACAGCGCGTAAAATACGGGTGGGGTCATCCACAAAGCTGAGGCTGTGTAGGGCGCGGATAACGCCGTTTTGTAGATCATTCATTCCACCATAAAAATCGAGTATGCGGTTGGCATGGGTTTGTGGGCTGAGTTGGATTGCCATCGTGTTAATCGTAAAATCACGCCGATGTAAATCCAATTTGATAGACCCCGAATACACCGATGGTAGGGCGGTGGGGTGTTGATAAAATTCGTTGCGGGCGGTGGCAAAATCGATATGGTGAGGCAATGCTTCGTATGGCACACCGAGTAATTGCGCCGATTGTGCCGATGGCATCCATTTTGCTGTCCCAAAAGGACGGAAGTTACTGAGTTCTCCGCCAAATTTTTCTGCGATTGCCTCTGCAAATTCGATAGCAGATATTTCGGTCACGAAATCTATATCATCATTGGGGCGTTTGAGCATCATGTCGCGCACAATCCCACCCACAATATATAAATTGATGGTGCGTTCATGCGCGATTTGGGCGATTTGAGCAATGATACTGGCTAAATGCGCCCCAAGTGCCTCTGTGACCAATTCATCGCCTGCACGGTCATAACGCGGTTGGGTGGTGGGGTGAATTTTTGCCCAATGCTTGATGAGGTCGGTGCGCGTCACAATGCCGATGAGCCGATTATCGGGTGTGACAATCGGAATTTGCCCCCAATCGGCGTTGACCATCGTTTGTTCTAGGGTGGATACCGAATCATCGGCTGTGAGTGTCACTGCGCCACCGATCATAATATCGCGCACAATTGCCTCTTTTAGCCCGTGTTCCGTTGTGCGGTCAGCATCGCGCCGTGTGAGTAGCCCCACCACGCGCCCATCATCCAAAACAGGAAAACCTTCATGCCCAATACGCCGTAAATGCCCAATAATATCGGCAATTTTTTGGTCGGCGGTGACAGTTTGCACCCCATACGACATTAAATCGGCAATAGTGACAATCGGTTGCACAAAATTGGCGAGTGCTTCCCATACACTGATTTCTAATTCATCCAATGGACGGTTCATAATACTGGCGGCGGCGGCACGCGGATGTCCACCACCACCAAAAAATTTCGCTAATCCACCCATATCAATGGCATCGGTGGTCGCCCTGCATACCATCTGCACCCGATTTGGCATTTTGACCAGCACAATTAGTCCCATAGGCTCTAATAAATCGCGCAGGCGGTGGGTCACTTGGTTGATATTGTCTATGGTCTCGTCCACAGTTGCCGTACATATGGTGATGGTGTGTCCCTGAATATTGCGCGTCTGCTGATGGTTGGTCAGTTGGTCTAATAATGCCCGTTGAATTTCGTTGAGTGGGATAGACATAAATCGGCGCACACTATCCAACACACCGCCTTGTTCGACCAGCCATGCCGCCGCCCGAATATCCCGCGGGGTCGTTTTGCTATAGGTCAGTGAGCCTGTATCGGCATAAATCCCCAATAACATTAAAGTGGCTTCTAATGATGATAACGAAATTCCCCCCTGTGCGATGATTTGCTCTGCTAGTAGGGTGGCATTTGCGCCAATTTCCTCACCAGTAAAGGTCACATGCGCCCCTTGTTCGCCTTCATAGGGGTGATGGTCAATGATGAGGACGGGCGCATCGCGTTTGATATGGCGGATTTCTGGCAGGCGTTGGGTATCTACAAGGATAATCCGTTCAACCTTGCCATGTGGCTTAAATTCGTGCCATGCGATGAATGGCAACCCGTTTTTATATAGGGTCATAAATTCTGCCACATTCCGCGCCAATTGTTGTGGCAAAACAGGCGTGGCGGTGGGATAGAGTTTATGCGCCGCGAGGAGTGATGCAACCGCATCAAAGTCGGCATTATTATGGGTGAGGATGATTTCTGTGGGCATGTGTGCGGTCATGATTCGACTATCACCTGTGGTAGCCCTTGCGCCGATAATGAAATAGCGAGGTCTGGACGGGTGATATACCCGATAGGGACGCTGAACAGAGGTAATAAATTCGCTTCACCCACCAAAGCTACCCATTCGGCTTTTTCCGCGTCTGTGAACCACGACACCAGCATGAGGTCTATCTCTCCAGATTGCCAAGCGGTGAGGCGTTCCTCTGTGGATGTGGATAGATTAACCGTCTGTGTTTCAATGAATAGCGCCCCCAATTGGCGACGGAGTACATCCTCACCGATAATGCCAATGATACCCATATTCACCGTGAATCCATCAGGTTTTCCTAGATTTGCCATATCTGTCCGCAAAATGCTCATAGGTGTTGTGCTGTCATGCAGGGGTGTTATCTCATTGATGCCTAATTGTTCGATAAAAGCGGGTGGGTCTGTGGCACGCCAGAGAATATCAGAAAAATCGGCAGTGGGGTGGAGAAGTAACCCTATCGAAACAGGAATAGGGGATGCTTGCCAGCCTTCTGCACCAGCAAATCCGATAGCAATATCGTAGGCAACACCCACATCAGAGGCAAAAATCGGCGCAGTGGCGTTGATAATCTGATAATTCCCCTCTAATTGTATAGGAATATTTGCCAGAGATGGGTCTATGGCATATCGAATGAGGGGTGCTTCTGGCGTAGATGGGATGGGTGTTTGCGCGATACTCGCACTATCGGGCGTGGCAGTAGCAATTTGCGCTGGGAATGGTGTGGCTTGCCCCTCGCAGGCGCATAACACGACTATCATCATACCCATGAGGAAAAAATGGGTTAATAGTCTCATTCGATTGGCATCACCCATGGACCTGTAATCTGACGCTCGACCATGCTGACTCCCACACCTGCATTGAACCACGCCAAAATCGCAAATGCCAATCCTGCGGCACGGTCATCCCGCCCACGTAGCAAGGTGAACAAACCGGGCATGATGATTAACAAAAATGCCATATATAGGTAGTATAAAATCAACCGTCCGTCTTTGGGGCGGAATCCCTGTGCAGTCATGATGATTCCCATGACCAATGTGATGCCAATCAACACCGAAAATGTCGCTACTGCACCCCAAAAATTACCTGATATAGACCGCCCACGCCCCGCATTGACCGCCGCCCATAATCCGAGTATGAGAGAAAATAAAATTTGTGTGTTAAAAAAGATTCCGTGAATATCGCTCATGGTTATTCCTATAATATCATTCCGTCATGCCACCTATTATAATTCATCTGATACCGATAAAGGAGACACTATGCTGACTATTTCTGATGAAATCAAAACCGCCCTGCACGACAATCGCCCTGTGGTGGCGTTGGAATCTACCCTCATCTCACACGGATTACCCTATCCGCAAAATGTCGAAATTGCGCTGGCGATGGAAAATGCGGTGCGCGAATCTGGTGCAATCCCCGCCACGATAGCTATCCTGCAAGGGGCTATAACCGTTGGCATTGGGGCAAAGGCAATCGAATATTTGGGCAGTCGGGCAGGGGATGAAGTCCGCAAATGTAGCAGGCGCGATTTGCCGATTGTGGTGGGTCTCAAACAAGATGGTGCGACCAACTGTAGCGGGGACGATGATTGTCGCACACATGGCGGGGATAAAATTATTTGCCACAGGGGGGATTGGTGGGGTGCATCGGAGACATCCGTTTGATGTATCGGCAGATTTAATCGAATTTGGCAGGACACCCGTCACGGTGGTGTGTGCGGGGGCAAAATCTATTTTGGATTTATCCCTCACGCTAGAAGTCTTAGAGACACAAGGTGTCCCTGTGATTGGCTATGGGGTGGATTCGCTCCCATCGTTTTATACCCGTGAAAGTGGTCTGCCGATAGATATTCGGTTGGATACCCCTCAGCAGGTGGCGGATGTGATTCATGCCTCGCATAAAATTGGTGCATCACATGGCATATTGGTGACGTGTCCTGTGCCATACGAACACGAATTGCCGTTAGATGTGGCAGAACGTGCCATTGCCCAAGCCAATGCAGAGGCAGATGCGGAGGGCATTATCGGCAAGCATATCACGCCATTTTTGCTCAAACGGATTGGTGAATTGACGGGTGATTTGTCGCGGGTGGCGAATAAGGCGCTCCTCATCAACAACGCCCGCATCGCGGGACAAATTGCGCTGGCACTTAGTCGGATGGTGGATGCCGTTTAGCAAGCGTAGGGCAGGATGATGGGTGAGGCGGTATAATCTTCACAAAACACATCACACCATAAGGGGTATTCCATAAAACGCTACTGGCCTCTGCTCATCATCACTATATTACTGGCTTCTGCTCATCATCACTATATCGCTTTTTTGTACCATCAATACACCCGCCACCATCGCCCAAACAGACCGCCCACTAGCTGATTATCCCGTCATCACGGCAGAAAATGTCGCAGGGCTTCAGCAAGTGCGTGTCTTGGGGGAGGGGTATATCAATGATGTGATATTTTCACCAGATGAGCAATTTGTAG
>Ga0163154_10000786_pt1 | contig 49355 bp, 40 predicted proteins | sample OliLakLV19MP9P1_FD_148649 | JGI IMG/M metagenome (GOLD analysis project Ga0163154, IMG submission 148649) | Freshwater microbial mat bacterial communities from Lake Vanda, McMurdo Dry Valleys, Antarctica - Oligotrophic Lake LV.19.MP9.P1 | ecosystem: Environmental > Aquatic > Freshwater > Lake >...
GCCGACGCACGCTCTATGACTATGGCACGCCGATTCGCGTCGAGCAGGTGGGCGCGCTGTTGTATCATGCGGCGCGGGTGCAGGCGACGGTGCAGGGGACGCTGTACGATACGACGCTGCGACCCTATCCCTCAGCGGGCGCGGCATACGAACTCGAAATCTACGCGCTGGCGGCAGCGTGCGCCGGGCTAAACGCTGGCTTTTACCATTATCGCCCCGACGCGCACGCCTTCGAGCCACTTCCCCTGTCGGATGAACATGCACAGACGATGATGGACGATGCGATCCGTCAGACCGCCAATCAGATCGACGGCGTGCAGATGGCGCTGTACATCACAGCGCGAATGCGGCGCATCAACTGGAAAAACCGTGCGCTGACGCTGGCACATCAGAATACAGGCGTGCTGATTCAGACGCTGTATTTGACCTCCGCCGCGCTCAATCTTGCGCCATGTGCGCTCGGCGGGGTCGATCCTTTACATTTTTCACATCTGACAGGCATTTCTCCGAGCGAAGAACCATTGATGGGCGGTTTTCTCGTAGGTTCAACACGGGGAGAATGAACGGATGAGCTTGGTTCATCACGCTTTTAGTTTCTTAGTTGGACAAAAAATAATAGGCATAATGGCACATCACAGCCTTGTTACATCAGCATATAGTCAAGTAAGCTAGTTCTAAAGTCAACTATCCAGCCGATTGATCGAAGTAGTTATCAACATCTTTAGACAAGGAGCGCCAATCATGAACGTACAGAACTTTCTGAAGAACGCCGCGAACGCGGGCTATGACTGGAACGTGAACACCTTATCGGCGCTGGCGACACAGCACGGCTATGGTTTCAGCACCGACGAACTGCAAACCGCCGCCGATGAAATGTGGGGCGACCTGTCCGAAGAACAACTGCGCGGCGTCGTTGGCGGCAAAGGCAGCGATAACGGTAAGGGCAATAACGGTAACGGCAACGGCGGTAACACACACGTCAACCCCCCGCCCGGTCACAGCGATGGCGATACCTGGGCGCCGCCGCCCGGTGATGTGTCGGGCAACAGCTGCTTCTTCATCCGTTCGCGCTAACTTCCTGCGCTATTTCGACGATATGCATTCTATACGAACAAGCCTCGCACACCGTGCCGGGCTTTTGTTGGCTCAATAGGACAGCATGAATCGCCGCCTGCAAACGCCGCTGCTGCTGCAAATGGAAGTCTCTGAATGTGGTGCGGCGGCACTCGGTATTCTTCTACGCCACTTTGGGCGGCATGTTGCGCTTGAGCAGATGCGCCAAGCCTGTAACGTGACCCGTGATGGGACAACGGCGCTCGATATCATCCGCGCCGCAAAAGCCTATGACATGGAAGCGTCGGGTCTGCGCCGAACCACCTTCACCGGACTTGAAAAACTGACGCCCCCGTATATCGTTCACCTGCGCGGCGGTCATTTCGCCGTCTTGGACGCGCTTGATGAACACAGTGTTTATCTCAATGATCCGGCGGTTGGACGACGCACACTGACACGCGATGAATTTATGGCGCTGTACGCCGGGACAGCAGTCGTTTGCACGCCGAACGCGGCGTTTGTGTCCGAACGCGCGCCATCGCGTTGGCGCGGCATCGTGCGCGAGTGGCTGGCAGGACGTGAATTTGCTGTCGGTGCAATCGTATCGGTCAGTCTGTTTTTGCTCATCCCCGGTTTTCTGCTGCCAAGACTCCTGCAAACCTTTGTCGATGAAGTCCTGACGCGCCGAACCGACGCGCTGCAAACTGTCATCATCGGCTTGGCGGCGGCATTCATCATGCGGGTCGCGCTGCTGACGCTGCAAGGGGCGCTGCTGCTGCGGCTCGAAACGCGCTTGGCAGTCCACGCGGTCGAGACTTTTTTGAGTCGGCTGCTGCGGATGCCATTAGCATTCTATGCGCATCGTTACAGCGGCGATTTGGCGGCGCGTCTAAACATCCACGACCGCATCGCGGGCTTACTCGCGCGCGATGGTTCGGACGCGCTCCTCAATGCGCTGTTGATGGTGTTCTATGCGGGCGTGATGCTGACCTACAGTCTGCCGCTGACGGTGATTACGCTGGTGTTCGTCGTGATCAATGTCGGACTGCTGCGCACTATCGCCCAACGCCAGCGCGAACTCGGTGGACAGCTTGCCGCCCAACGCGCCCAGCATATCGGCGCGACAATCAGCGGCTTGCGCGCCCTCGAAACGCTGAAAGCCGCCGGACGCGAAGCGGCACTTGCTCATCAATGGCGCGATTTTCATGTCGCTGTCATCGATACCGAGCAGCGCTTGAACCGCCTCACGCAAGGTTATTTCGCGCTGCTGCCATTCAGCTTGGCGGTCAATACGGCACTGATTTTGGTCATTGGCGCGCATCAAGTCATCGACGGCGCGCTGACGCTGGGCGCTTTGGTCGCGCTGCAAAGTTTGGTGTTCAACTTTATTCAACCCGTCAATCAACTGGCGGCACTCGGTGGAACGCTGCAAACGATGGAAAGCGATCTCGACCGCATCGACGATATTTTGAACTATCCAGCGCGCTTCAACCCGCCCCATGCCGATGTCACATGGATGCGCTTGCCGAAAATCGGACAGGTCGATGTCCGCGATCTGATTTTTGGCTACAACCCCAATGAGCCGCCTTTGATCGACCGCGTCTCGTTCACGCTTGAACCGGGCAGCATTACGATGCTGCGCGGGGCATCTGGGCGGGGCAAATCGACGCTGGCGCGGCTGATAGCGGGCTTGATCGACGCGCAAAGCGGCACGATCTACGTCAGCGGGCGACCCGCGCATACGCAAAGTACGGAGATCGGCTATGCCGACCAAGTGATCACGCTGTTCGCCGGAACGTTCCGCGACAACCTGACGCTGTGGGATGACACAATCTCGCTGGACGCGCTGACCCGTGCGGCGCGCGATGCCTGTATCCACGAGACGATCATGGCGCGCGGCGGCTATGATGCCGTGATCACAGAAAATGGACGCGATCTCAGCGGTGGACAGCGCCAATGTCTGGAGATTGCCCGCGCGCTCGCCCGCGATCCGGTCGTGTTGATTTTGGACGAGACGACCAATGCGCTCGATCCGGCAACCGAAGCGAAGGTCATCCGCCACCTGGCGCGGCGCGGCTGCACCGTGATGTTGATCGCCCATCGCGCCGACACGCTCCGCTATGCCGAACACATCATCGATCTGGATGCGCTGCAACCGAATCGCACACTCGTATGACCGACCTGCCCTCCACCAACGACACACCTTGTGTTTCATTCCCCGATCATCCGCTGAAGTTGACCGACCTGATTCGTTATGGCTGGCGGCTCGTGCGTGCGGATGTGGTGCGCCTGCTGTTGATCGGCGTCGGTGCGGGCGCGTTGAGCCTTGCTATTCCACTCCTAAGCGGCGCGGTGTTCGGCGCGCTGCTGCCACGCGGCGACCATGCGACGCTGTGGCTCGTGCTGCTGCTGCTGTTGGCGGGCGCGGTGGCGCTGGCAGCCTTCGATATCGCGCGTGGATGGATCGCGCTGCGCGTCGGAAACACGCTCGATGTCGGATTGAGCGCGGCATTGTGGGATCGAATTTTACGGCTGCCCGCGTGGCTACTGCGCCAGTTCGCGGTCGGTGATTTGGCGGCGCGGGCGCTTGGCTTGAGCGAAATTCAGCCGTTGTTCACGTCCGTCTTGGTCAGCAGCACGTTAGCCCTGTTATTCACGGCGTTCAATCTCGCGCTGATGCTCCGGCTGGCTCCGGCGTTGGCGGGAATGGCATTGAGTTTGACCGTGCTGGCGGTCGTGGTCAATTTGGCGTTGGGCGCGGCACAGCAGCGTGCATATGCCACAGCGACGACGATGGGCGGCGCCCTGACAAGTTTGGTCTTGGCGCTGCTCAACGGGACGGCAAAGCTGCAAGCCGCCGATGCGATTCCGCGCGCGTTGACGCATTGGCGCGCGGCATTCATGGCACAGCGGCGGCAGATCATTCGCGCGCGGACGCTGCGCTATTGGCATGTGGCGTTCAATGGCGGCTACTCGATTGCGGCGTCCATCGTCCTGTTCATGCTCGCCGCGGATCAACCGAACGTGGACACTGCGACCTTTCTGGCATTCAACGTCGCCTTCGCGCAGATCATGACGACGCTGCTCAGTTGGAGCGGCACGCTGATCGCGGCGATGAGCGCGTTTCCTGCCTATGAGCGCCTCAAGCCACTGCTTCACGCCATGCCCGAACCGCGCGGACAGATCGCGCCGCCACTGCGCGGACGGATCAAACTCCACGATATTTCATTTCGGTATACGCCATCCAGCGAGTGGATTCTCCACGATCTGACGCTCACGACCGCGCCGGGCGAAATTGTCGCGGTCATCGGAACTGTGGGGAGCGGAAAATCGACGCTGCTGCGACTGCTGCTCGGCTTTGAAATCCCAGAGTGCGGCACCATTCTCTATGACGGGCAGCAATTGGAGACGCTCGATTTGCCCGCGCTGCGTCGTCAGTTCGGGGTGGTACTGCAAAATGGCACCTTGACGGCGGGAACGATCCGGGACGCCATCGCCAACGGTGCGGTGATCGATGACGGCGTGCTGTGGGCGGCGGCGGCGATGGCGTGCATCGCCAATGATATTCGCGCGATGCCGATGGGGTTGGACACGCACATCAGCGATGCCGGGACGAATATTTCGGGCGGACAAGCGCAGCGCTTTTTATTGGCGCGGGCGTTTGCAACCCAACCGCGCTTTTTACTGCTCGATGAAGCGACGAGCGCCTTGGATGATCAGACGCAAGCGCAGATCATGACCAACATTCGCAGCGCGGGCATCACGACGTTGATGATCGCGCATCGCATGGAAACGGTCGTTTATGCGGATCGCGTCTACCGGTTTGAAGCCGGCAAGTTGATGCCCATCGAATGAATGTGGGCGTGTCGTCGATCAAGAAAGCACATTAAAGCGACCTCACCCCAACCCCTGTCCATATGGAAAAGGGCTATGCCGTGCCATTTTTCTCCCCCTCTGAAAGAGGCATTTCTCCACGTGGAGAGGGGGTCGGGGTGAGGTCAATGAGCGGGATTGCGGTTGGCTCACGCCCGCAGTTTCGCGTCCAATTCGCGTTCCGCCGCCTTGACGATGCGCGCGTGGACGCTGGCAACCTCTTTATCGGTCAGCGTGCGGTCGTTGACCTGATAGACCAAGTTATACGCCACGCTTTTATAGCCTTCTGGAATCGGGTCGCCCGTATAAACATCGAATAGACGGCACGCGCGCAGCAAATCGCCGCCTGCCTTGATCAACACGGCTTCGACAGCGGCGGCGGATATATCCGCTTTGACCACCAGCGCGATATCTTGCAGCACGGGCGGCGTGTTCGGCAGCGGCGCGACGCTGTACAAAGCGGGCGCCGCCGCCAACAGCGCCTCCAAGTCCAGTTCTGCGACCATCACGGGCGCGCCCGCCAGTTCAAACGTCTGGGCGACCAGCGGATGCAGTTCCCCGAAGTCGCCGACCTGCTGACCCTCGATCAACAGCCGCGCAGAGCGTCCGGGATGCAGCGATGTGTGTTCCGAGCGTTCATAGCGCGCGTCGCGCACATGCAAGCCGTCGAGCAAGCCCTCGATCACGCCTTTCAAGTCGAAAAAGTCGATATTGGCGGCGTCCGCCGCGATCCAACCCGCTGGCGCACGTCTGCCTGTGATCAGGATGCCCAAGCGGCGCGGTTCATCTGGCAGTGGGCGATCTGGCTGCGCGAAATAGACCGCGCCGATCTCGAACGCCGCCTGCCGATCCGTAAAGCGCACATTGTTGCGCGCGTTTTCGAGGAGGCTGATCAACATTGACTTGCGCAAGACGGTTTTATCCGCCGATGTGGGGTTGAGCAAGGCGACATAGGGGTTCGCGGACAGTGACGACAGCGCATTCGGCGGCGTCAACTGTGCCTCGCGCTCCGGTGTGGTCATGCGATAGCTGATTTGTTCGCGCAAGCCCAACGACGCCAGCACATCGCGCGCGCGTTCTTCGCCTTCCAGCGCGCGGTTGCTGAACTGGGGCGGCATGGCGTCCTCGATGATGGTGTCGGGGATGTTGTCGTAGCCCAACGCGCGCGCCAATTCTTCGATCACGTCCGCCTGTCCGACGACGCCCGTCCCGATGTCCATCCGATCATCGGGGACGACGATGTGCAGCGTTTCCCCCTCGACGGTCACGCCGAATGCCGCGCGCCGCAAATAGTCGGCTGCCACGTCCGCCGCCAGCGTCACGCCGAGCAGGCGCTCGACTTCGCGCAGCGGCAGATCGACCGTGACGGGCGCGACGGGGTGGGGATACACATCGACAATATCGCGCGCGATTTGTCCGCCGCCCGCCTGTCGCATCAGTTCGATGCCGCGCTTGAGTCCAAGCAATGCCTGTGACGGATGCACGCCGCGACTGTAGCGCGTCCCGGCGTCGGTGCGGACATTTTGCGATCCCATCGTTTGGCGAATGTTGATAAAGTTCCAGCTTGCCGCTTCGAGCAGCACGGTGGTGGTGCTGTCGCTGATCTCCGTCTCCGCGCCGCCGATCACGCCGCCGAGCGCCAGCGCGCCATGAGTATCGGACACGAGGATGTTATGCGGTTCGAGCGTCCGCTTCACGTGATCGAGCGTCTCCAACGTCTCGCCTGCGTCCGGCGTGCGCGTGATGATCGTGGGCGGTTTCCCCGCATTGCGCGCAACCAACTTATCGTAGTCGAAGGCGTGGAGCGGTTGCCCGATTTCAAAGGTGATGTAATTGGTCACGTCAACGATGTTGTTGATCGGGCGCGATCCGACGGCGCTCAAGCGACGCTGCATCCATTCCGGCGCTGGCTTGACCGTCGTGCCACGCAAGAGCGCCGCTGTGAAGCGTGGATTCAATTCCGCGTTCCGAATTTCGACGCTGACCGCGCCGAGCAGCGACTCGCCGTCCATGCGCGCCTCGAACGACGGCGGACGCAGCGGCACACCGAGCAAGAACGCGACTTCGCGCGCCACGCCGTAGATGCTCAACGCCCGCGCGAGGTTGGGCGTCAGTTCCACATCGAACACGACATCCCCGAATACGTCAGCCAGCGGCGTTCCAGCGGTGAACGGCGTGCCGTCCCGCCCCGTTGGCTGATCGTGGAACAGGATGATGCCTTCGTGTTCCTCCGACATGCCGAGTTCCTTCTCGGAACAGACCATGCTTTTGTTCGGGATGCCACGCAAGGGTTTTTCCTTGAGGATCATCCGTTTGCGTTCTTCACTGTGTCCGTCCCAGACTTCCGCGCCCTCGGCGGCGAATGCCGTCCAGACGGGCTGATCGAGGAGCGTGCCTTTATAGGGAAACAGGTTCGGCGCGCCGGTGACGCATTGTTCGATCACGCCGCCGCCGATTTCGACCATTGCCAGCACGAGCTTATCGGCGTTAGGATGCGGTTTGACCTCGCGCACTGCGCCCAACAACAGCCGTTCCCGATCCCAGACGAGATGATCGGACTTCGGATAGCGCAGTCCTTCGACCATCGTCTGTGGGACGCCGATGTAATCGATGTGTCCGACTTCGAGTCCGGCGCGCGTCAAGATTTCGGCAAGCTGCTCCGCCGGAAGGGTGATATCGACATAATCTCTCAGCCATGAGAGTGGTACACGCATGGTTTAGTCCTTATTTGAGGTTCGATTAGGCTTGTTCAATTCGGCAGCCACGAACGCTTCTGCCTGTTGTTTCGCATCGGTCAGCGCGTTCACGACGGCGGCATTCAGCCCCAACCCGGTCGACAAAAATTTGCCGACGAAGCGCACCAGCGGATTTTCACTGATGATAACGACCCCAATCATATTGGGATCGATCTGCATACTCCAACGTGCGAGGCTCAAGTTCGCAACTTTGATCTGTGCGTGCGTGATGTCATAGATGATCGCGTAAATGCGGCTGCTCGGCTGCTGGTTGATGAACGCGATGCGCTCGTTGGTGGAAATAACAAAGCTGTCATTGGTGATCGCCCCTAACTCCACAACATAGACGACGTGTTCGCCAATAAATTCCATTTGTTTAATCATAGCGATCTCCGTGACAATTTCATTCCTTTAGGTCGGGTTGCTCATCGGGCAAGGGGCGGGTGCGTTCAGGCAGACGGCGAATCGCTTCAAGGCGGCGCTGTCCGATGTCAGCGATAATGCCGGCGATCAAGCCCAAGCCGAGAAAAATATAGACGACGGTGAATAACTTGCTCACGTCTTGGGTGGGATGCAAATCGCCGTAGCCGATGGTGGTAAGCATGATCACGCAAAAATACAGCGAATCGACCCAGCTCCAGCCTTCGACGGTGTGATAAAAGATCATGCCGATCATCAGCGTCAGCACGACGAACGCGAACAAGCGCATGCGCACGGATGGCAGTCGGACGAGCAACGGTTGGAGCATTGGAATCCGCCTCGCTCACTTCAATTTCAATCCAACGAGGCGGGGGCGAAATGCCCTTTCAAGGCGAATCGTTCCGTCAATCATTGCATCTTGAAGTTCGTTCCACATTTCTGGTTGGCGCAACCCACCAAAATGGAAGACTTTCACTATTCTAGATGCACGTTGATCATCTAACCGACGCCACTCAAGTGCTTCACCAAAATCAGCCTCAATCGCCTCTCTTTGTTGATAGAGGTCGTCGAAAACAGCTTTGTTGAAATCACGATTGCCTGTATCAATATACAGATCGATCTCGGCGCGATTTTGCTGAATATAGCAGTAGTAATGACAACCCCTACCCGCTTTTACGCCGAAATAGTAGTTCTTTCGGGGGCGTCGCGTTAGGAACAACTTCGTCCGTGAGCGGCTTCTATCTACAAAGTGCGTCCAGAACTCCAGACGTAACTGGTATCGTTCAGCCTCATTTTCGTTCGCTAGGTCTTTATTCGACTCTCCAACAGCCTTTGTTTGTCGATCTGGTTGCTTGATTATTGTAAATAATGGCGCGTATGGAGAGTCACTAATGCGAATGACCTCAACCTTAATGAGGTAAAATTCCAATCCAATCTCGGTTTTTTGGTTCAGCCAATCGATTACACGTTCATGCTCTGCACGCGGTTCTGGCGTTATCCAGATGGCGGTTTTAGCATCCTCGATATTTACAAGATACGTGAGTAACTTGCCTAGATGATCGTGGTTCGTTTGCTCCAGTTGATTTTCGATAATTACGTAGTTTCCGTCCCCATCTTGGCATAGTAGGTCAAGTTTGAAATCCCCGACCTGCTGTTCACGCGCAATCACTGTCAATCGTAGCCCGATTCGTTCTGCCAATGCTTCGATGTTTTCTGACAACCAACCAGTAAAATGATGCGCTTCATGCCTGAAAGCTTCCCGTACCGGAACGATCTGAATTTTGCCGACGGTGCCCATTTTCCCCCACTTACGATGTACTAGTGCTGCGTTTGGCGATATCGGCGGCGACCAACGTTTCTGCCTTTTGTTTCGCTTCTTCCAACGTGAGCGCGCTGCTCATGTGCAGTTTCATCGCTTTCGTCAACAAATTCAGCGTGACCACGCCCATCCGCTGCTGGTTGTTATCGAAGCCGATGACATGCACCAGATTAGGATCGACCTCCATACCCCAGCGGGCGAGCCGCAGGTCGATGAACGCCAGATTGGCTTTCGTCAAGTCGTAGATGATCACATAGAAGCCTTCGACGTGTTCTTTGACGAACGCAAGGCGCTGCTTGACGCTGGCTTCAAAGTCCGGCGCGTAAATCGTGCCTTCTTCCGCCATATAGAGGATGTGGTCTGCGACGAGTTCCATCCGTCTGATCATGCTGCGGCTCTCTCGATTTACCCGACGATTTTATGGAGAAATGGATCAGAGCTGGCATGATGCAAGGGCGTGCCGCTCGCTCGCCCGCCTCATTTGCGCGTCTCACTGGGACGCCCCTGCACCAGCCTGTCCATCTTGATTCGATTATCGATTAGAACTGCTCCAAGAAGCGTAGATCATTGCCCCAGAAGTAGCGGATGTCCTGAATCCCGTGCCGCAGCATGGTGATCCGTTCGGGTCCCATGCCGAAGGCGAAGCCGCTCCATTCGCGGGGGTCATAACCGCCGTTTTGCAGCACCGTCGGATGTACCATGCCGCTGCCCGCAATTTCCAGCCAGCCCGCATACTTGCAAATCCGGCAGCCCTCGCCGCCGCACAAGAAGCATTCGACATCGACTTCCATGCTCGGCTCGGTGAACGGGAAATACGAGGCACGAAACCGAACTTTCGCGCTATCGCCGTACATGCGCCGCGCGAACTCTGCCACCGTGCCTTTGAGATCGCTCATCTTGATGTTGCGCCCGACGCACAGCGCCTCGACCTGATGGAATTGAATTTCGCTGCGCGCGGTGATCTGCTCGAAGCGGTAGCACATACCCGGAATGATCACGCGAATCGGCGCTGTCCCATCCGCGCCCAGTTCCCGCATCGCGCGAATCTGTCCCGGTGAGGTGTGCGTGCGCAAAATCACGTTGGGCGTGGTGGTGTAGATCGTATCCTGCATGTCGCGCGCCGGATGATAGGGCGGCATGTTCAACAACGTGAAGTTGGTCTCGTCGTCCTCGACATCGCGCGAACGATAGACCTGAAAGCCCATCGTTGACCAAATAGCGTAGAAGCGCCGCAGGGTGTGCGTGGACGGATGCAGACCGCCTTTTTGGGCTGTGCGTCCGGGCAGCGTCACATCGATTTCGCCGCCAACGAGGTCGAGCGCCAGCGCGTGCGCCTTCACAATGTCATCGCGCGCCGCATATGCCGCCGTCAGCGCCTCTTTGACCTCGTTGGCGCGTTTGCCGAACGCCGCGCGGTCTTCTTTCGGCAGCGCCCCGACACCGCGCATTAGCTCGGTGAGTGCGCCTTTTTTGCCCAAGTATGTCAGTTCCCAATCGCGCAGCGCGTCGCCATCGTTGATCGCATCGAGCGCCGCGATCCCATCGGTGTAGACCGATTCAAGTTTATCGAGCATAGTTTTGACCTCACCCCCCCGATGCAGAACGAAAAAACGCGCCCCGCCGCTGAAGCCATCCGATGATCGATATCGCATCGACACATCAGATTTGCTTCAGGGACGAAGCGCGTTCATTATGAACCCGGTTCGCGGTACCACCCTGATTGACGACCCATCCACACGGATGAATCGCCCACCTTGATTCTCGTCCAATCACGCGGGACACAGCGGAGCGGACTACTGAATCAACCGTCAGGTTGATCGTTCACCTGTCAGCAGCGAAGGGAATTCAGCGGGGACACCAGCGCGCGGACTCTCAATCCTCGATCCGCGCTCCCTGTGCCGGGTTACTCCCGCGTACTGATCTTCGCTATGGCTTTTGAATTTACAAGCGTCGAGCAACCGAGCTAGACGGTCGTTTCAGACCCCTACGGGGGAGTGAAACTACGTCAAGCGGTTGTAAAACTCGACGATCAACTGCTCTTGCACCGGAACGGGAATTTCCTCGCGCGGCGGCACATAATTCAGCGTCGAAGCGCGCGCATCTTTATCGACCTTCAGGTAGGCGAGATTGAACACCTGCCCATCCATCGATTCGACGACGTGCGGATTCTGGCGCATCTTCTCGACGATGCTGATCATCTGTCCCGGAATGACCGAGAACGATGGCAGATCGACGCGCTGACCGTTGACGAGGATGTGTCCATGCGTCACCAGTTGGCGCGCTGCCCAAATCGTGGCGGCGAACCCGGAACGGTAGACCATGTTATCCAAGCGACGTTCCAGCAGTGCCAGCATGTTCGCGCCGGTGTTGCCCGGCTGCCGGACGGCGCGCATGTAATAGCGGCGCATCTGGCGTTCGCGGATATTGAAAATGAAGGACAGCTTTTGCTTTTCACTCAATTGCAAGCCGTAATCGCTGCGGCGTCCGCTGCGGAACGATTTTTCCTTGCCATGATCGCCTGGCGGATAGCCACGCTTCTCGATAATTCGCTGATATTTGGCGCGAGGGATTAGCACTTCTCCGAAGCGCCGCTGCACTCGTGCTTTTGGCCCGTGATAAGAACCCATTGAACCTCAACCCTCAATAACGGGATACAGCGACGCGGCTGCCGCCCGTACACCAGTATGGACAAAACGAACGATTATTATAGATCGATATGCTCGGATGGGTAGGGTCAAGTTACATCTGGCGCTGGATCGGGCGGGTCGCCCGCCGCGAGGCGCTCGATGTAGGCGCGGATCGCGGCTTGGTCGGCGTCGGTGTAACGGTGAAAGTTGAGCGGCAGCTTGCTCAGATCAGCGCGCTTGCGATAGAGCGGTTGGGTGTCGAAAATCAACTGATAGACCGCGCCGAAATCGACGGACATTCGATCTTGACCGTAAAGCGGGATCACGACTGACGGAATCACGTCCAAGACACCGAAGCCATAAACCGATGTAACCCACTTGTGTTGATATTCATCCTGCGCGTTGTTCGGCGCGGTGACAAGGATGTGATAGGGGAAAGCGTTCGGCTGTCGCTGCGCGTAACTGGGAATACGCGGATGGACGGGTGACCGTTCATGGATGAAGTCGATTTCCACGAGCGCGATCTCGCTCAGGAATGTCTGTTCCCGATTATAAATATATTGCGTGTAAAAGCGTCCCGGTGGTTTATTGGCGGGCGACAGCACTTCCAAGCGGGTGACGGGAATTTCCGACTCGTCACTGAAAATCAGAACCGCAGTTGGGCGTTCTTCCGGCACAAGATTGATGATATCGAGCGTAGGGTTGGCTCAAGCGCCGCTTGAGGGGCAGGTGCGCCGCCCACCCGTTGATCGTCGTGTGCTTCATCTCGATACACCATGACATCCGCGACCGACTCGGCGGCTTCTTCCGCGCGCCGTGGATCATCATCGAACGTAATTTGCAGCGATTCCTCGCTGGTGGCGTAATAACCCGGCGGGAGCGTGCTGTTGATTTCGTCCATCAATTTGGTGATGGTATTGCCGTGAAACCCGATCCAGCCGCGCCGCTTGTTCAACAAGTAGCTGTTCAAAATCGGATTCACGCCCGGAAACGCATTCTTCTGCGTCATCGTCCTACGCCCCAACGCCCATCTTGCTGCCATTATAGCGCGCCTTTGCCCGCGTGTGCGCCACCGTCCGGTCTGCCCGATACGTGGACTCACGTTCCGCGCGGGAACAGGGTAGGATAGAGTTCTATGGATTGGTCGTCCCAAAGGGTGTGTGTCCCTCGTGAATCCCATCGTCTTGTTGCTCATCGGCTTGATCGCCGGCGTAGCGTCGGGCATGTTTGGCATCGGCGGCGGCGTCGTGATCGTCCCCGCGCTCGTCGGCTTGCTCGGCATGGGGCTGAACGCCGCCGTCGGCACGTCGCTGGCGGCGCTGCTGATGCCCGTTGGCATCTTCGCCGTAATCGAATATTACAAAGCGGGAAAACTGCGCTTGCTGATCGCCATTCCCATCGCGCTTGGGCTGATCATCGGCGCGCGCTTTGGCGCGCAGTTGGCGCTCGATCTGGATACGGACGTTTTAGGGCGGCTGTACGGCGTGTTCTTGATTTATGCGGGCTGGCGCTTCGCTGAACCGCGCAAGTGGCTCGGACAGCAAGTGGCGCGGCGCGCCGCGCTCACCGCTGGCGAGAAACCCATCCCGGCTCCGGTGGCGGCAGTCGTCGCCGAACAGTCCGCCGCGTGGTATGTGCTGTTGGGCGTCGGCTTGGGCGCGGGCGTGCTGTCGGGGATGTTCGGTATTGGCGGCGGCATCGTGATCGTCCCGGCGCTGGTCGGCTTGCTCAAATTCGATCAAAAAGTCGCTGTCGCCACGTCATTGGGGGCGCTGCTGCTGCCCGTCTCGATCTTGGCGGTACTTCAATACTTCGATCAGGGCTTGATCGACATTGGCGCGGGGCTGCTGGTCGCGGTTGGCTTGGTGGTCGGCTCGTTCGGCGGCGCGAAATTGGCACTCGGCTTGCCGTCTGCGACGGTCAAGCGGCTGTACGGCGTGTTCCTGCTGGTTATCGCGGTACGCTTTATCTTCCCTGATCTGTTCGGCGTGGGGTGAGCGAATTTTCCGTTATAATTGAGCCAGAAGCACGACAGGGTTTTGGACGATGAGCGATAATCCGTATCGTGGCGTGAACGCGCATTTGAATAGTTTGCTGCAAACAGCGGGGACGCGCGAGCAACCCGCCATGTGGAAAGCCTTTCACCAATTTCACATTAGCCAGATCGTGATCGCGTTGAACCGAACGCTGCCCCGTCATTACATCGCCTTTTCGGAACAAGCGCTGCAAGTCGATCTGTTGTATCCGAATGTCGAAAGTTTCAAACCGACGCCTGATGTTTCGATTTTTCAACGCAGTCAACCTGCCACCGTGAACATCGCAGAAGCGCCGATCCCAACACGCACGTTGAATTTAGGCGACCTGCTCGACTTGGACGATACGTTGGACTCTGCCGTGATTCGTGAAGTGCTACCACAGCGTAAATTGGGCGCGGTGATCGCCCGATTCGAGTTGCTCTCACCGTCCAACAAGCCCAACGGAACGCATTATGATGCTTACGAAGCCAAACGGATCGAAACGTTTGAAAGCGGTGTCCCCTTGATCGAGATCGACTATCTGCACGAACAATCGCCGCTCATCCGGCGCATCCCCCGCTATCCGCGCGATCCTGCCGCATTCCCTTACATGACCATTGTGACCGATCCACGCCCAGAATGGCAGCAAGGAACGATTCTAACGTATGAATTTGGTGTAAACGAGCTGATCAAGCCATTTTTGCTCCCGCTCAAAGATGACGAAAGCCTGATCGTCGATTTGGACACGATTTATCAAACCACGTTGAACGATGGGCGTTGGAACGAAATTCCAGAGTACACCCAGCCGCCCGACCGTTTCGACTCCTACCGCGCCGACGACCAAGCGCAGATTCGCGCGATCATGGCGGCGCACAACGCGACACCGTAGTGGCGTGCCGCTGGCACGCCCGATTTCCGCGCCCATTACATAAGGACATCTCACATGGCAACGATCTACCACATCATCCCGCGCGGCGTCTGGGAAGCCGCTCAAGCAGCGGGCGACGACTATCGCGGCGATACGCTCGAAGCCGAGGGCTTCATCCATAATTCGACGCGCGATCAGGTGCTGTTCGTCGCCAACGGGCGCTTCAAGGGGCATCCCGGCTTACTGCTGCTCGAAATTGATACGGACAAACTCCAAGCGCCGCTGAAATATGAAGCGCCGTTCGAGGGCGTCCCCGCCGATTTCCCGGTCGATCCGAACTTCCCCCACGTTTACGGCGCGCTCAACCTCGATGCGGTCGTGCGCGTCCACCCGTTCGAGCCGAACGCCGACGGGACGTTCGCGCTGCCGTTTTGAAACGACGAAAGATTCAACGCGAAAGCAACTTCTGATACATCAACGCGAGAAGATTTTCACCGCCGAGACCCCTTCTGCGCGTTTTGCGGTGAAGAATTCCTTTTTGCTTTCTGTTCGTGCGTGTCCGCAATGAGGATTGATGGCTCCCTATGGCAAATATCAATCTGGTGATGATCAGCAGCACGTCGCTCGATCTGCCCGCGCATCGCAAACAAGCGATGGATGCCTGTTTCAGTCAGGGCATGTTCCCGTCGGTGATGGAACATCTGTACGCGACGGGCGATGATCCGGTGGCGCGTTCGCTAAAGATGGTGGACGACGCCGATATTTATATCGGCATCTTCGCCTATCGCTACGGCACGATTCCAGCGGGCTACAGCGTATCGATCACCGAGATGGAATATGATCGCGCGGTCAAACGCGGCATTCCCCGCCTGATCTACATCGTCGATCCGGCGCATCCGCTGGATGATCTGGTGATCGACGAGGACGAGACGTTGATTGACCGCATCAAGGCACGGCTGCGCGTCGATGGGCAGATCGTCAAGACGTTCAAGTCACCGGAGGACTTGCGCGCGCATATCATCACCAGCTTGTCGTATCATCGCAAGGGCGACGGAGCGTTCCCACTCAACGAGCCAACGCAGTTCGCCTCATCGATCCAAACGCAGATGGCGCTGTTCAACAAGACCATCGACCGCCTGACCGACGATCAACACGAGGTGATCAAGGAACTGCGCTATCACAAGCGGCTCGCCGTCGCGGGCTGCGCTGGATCGGGCAAGACGCTGTTGGCGGCGCACAAGGCGGTCAGCTTGGATCGCGGCGGGATCAAGACGCTGATCCTGTGCCACAATTGGTATCTGGCGCGCTACATTCGCCACTTGGTCGAGGGAAGCGGCGTCACCGTCTGGGATTTCACGTCGTGGATTCACAATCTGGCGGGCAGCGAGTCGACCTACGGTGATTTGAACGAGCGCGACGGCTGGACGCATTACGAAGAACCGACGGACGACCTGATCAACATCGCCTTCGACCGTTTGATGGCGACAGACGAACGCTACGAGGCGATCATCGTGGACGAGGGGCAAGACTTCCGCGATTCGTGGTGGACGATTGTCGATGCTGCGCTGCGCAACCCCGATTTCAGCATCTTGACCATCTTCCACGATGACAATCAGAAGTTGTTCCCGCGCGGCGCAGTTTATCCCGTTCCCGCATCGCCGTTCATGCTGTCGAAGAACTGCCGCAATTCTGGCGAAATCTTCGAGATCGTGCGCAAGCTGCATCCCCAATCGCCCGAAACGTCACTCGCGCTGCGGCGCTTGGGCATCACGCGGCGTTGGGTCTATGACGACAACGCCGAGAGCATCGTGGAGCAGATGACGAACGCGATTGACGAGGCGCTGCACGTCTTGGATCGGACGCAGTTGGTCGTGCTGACGACGGAACCCGCGCCGCCGAGCAGCAGCGCGCTGAACGATTTGGCGTTCGATCTCACGCCATTTTGGCGCTGGCAAAAAGCCGTCGAACATTTCGTCGGCATCGTGCCAGATTTGAGCGACGAATACCTGCCGACACCGGAGGATATCGAACTCGTCTGCCGCGCCGCGCGCGCTGCCCTGCCCGAAGGGGTGCGCCCGCCCGCCGCGATCAAGAAACTGCGCTGGCGGCGCAGCGGCGATCAAATGACGCTGGTTCATCCATCCGGCGATCATCTAAATTGGACGCGCACCTACTTTTTACACTTCTTCACCCAACCCAAATGGGCGGATGGGCTGCCCGAACCAGAACGCATCCGCTTGGTGGCGGGCGGCAGCGCGGATCGAGAGGCGATCCCGCTGTTCACCGTCTCCGACTTCAAGGGGTTGGAGGCGGACGGCGTGATCTTGTTTGTCCCTGACCGCTTCGCGGGCGATACAACGCTGTGGGAGGCGAACTTGTATGTCGGGCTGTCGCGGGCGCGCTATCTGCTGCACATCGTGGTCGAGCGCACGCGCAACCGCTTCTTACGCGATCTATTGTGGGATGTGCGCGCGCATGATTGAGATAGTCTCATCGATAATATATCATTTTATAGTACAATTTCCCGTAATCTAAGACAACATCGAAGTCGAGGAGGTTCTGATGCCTGTCGTCATTGCGTGGGAAGATTCGGTCGATAAACTCGTTCGCGTCGATATTTCGGGCAAATGGGGTTGGGATGATTTGCGCGCCGCTAATGAACAAGCTATCCGCGAGTCGGAGGGACAGCCCTACGACTGCATCATGAATTATGTCGTCGGGATGACGCTCCCTGCTGATTTGTTGGGAATCGGGCGTCAAGCAACCACACTCGTCCCGCCCACCCTACGCCGTCTCGTGACCGTCACCAACGACAATGCGGTGCTGAGCATGATCTGGAAAATCTACATTACCCTCTATGGCAGCCGCCGCTCGCATATCCAATTTTTCACCGCCTCTAGGCTGGAAGCCGCACAAGAAATCATGCGCAGCGCACGCGCCAAATCTGCGACGGCGTAGTGGACAAGTCGAATGGTGGCAGGGGTAAGCCATGCTTCGCACCCTGCCGAATGGAGCCGGTTTTGTGGCTGATGGAATTCCCCTAACAGAACCTAAATGATGCAGGATACGGGCATTGTCCTGCACCATTGGAATGTGGTGCTTTGTTGTGTTGGAGTTTGGCGCGCCAAGCTCCAAATTTTGCGTGATTTTAGGGTTCACCTCACCCCCTGACCCCCTCTCCACAACGTGGAGAGGGGGTCAGGGGGTGAGGTGAATCAGGGAGAAAACCAAACATGTCCTCCCCTCAGTCACGCAGTGGAGAGGGGATTTAGGAGTCAGGTGAAGCTATCCGAAACTCAGGTTATTTACTCAAATATTCCTGCACCAACAGCTGAAAGTGATGCACGCCGTTCTCGCGCAGTACCGAAAAGCGCCCCTTGTCATACGCGCGCGACTCTAAGCCCTGCTGCACCGACGTACAGATTTCGATGTCCTCCATCTGGATTTCATCGCTGAACGCCACCGCCTGCTGCATACTCTCCCACCCTTCGGGCGAGCCGGGTTCCTCGAAAAACCACTCGAAGATCGTCAGGGTCTTGCGCTGATCGATGGGCAGGATAATGTTGATCGACAGATTGTCGGGGTAGATGTTGAGCATCCAGTTCGGGAACATCCAATAGTAGAGCGCCTGCGCTTCTTCCTCCGTGCGGGCATAGCGGCGGTCACGTCCCGGCACCTCGCCCAGCTTGTTAGGGCGGATCGGCGCGTACTGCGATGAATGATGACGGAAGGTATCGACGCGATACTGATCATAGTCGAGTTCGCGGTACAAGCCCGGATGCGCAATTGGGACGTGGTAGCCTTCGAGATAATTATCGACGTAGACTTTCCAATTGCAGTCGATATGGTAATCGCGCCGTTCCACGCTGCGCATTGACTGAATCTGAAAGCCCTTCGCGCGGATTTCGTCGTCAATGGGCTGAAGCATGTCCATCAGCGGCGCGGCGTCTGGGTCAAGGTTGACGAACACGAACGGGCCCCATGCCTCGCAGCGGACGGATGCCAAGCAAATCGCGCTCTTTTCCCACTCGTTAACACCGTCGAACTCCGGCGCGTTCATCAGCTTGCCGTCGAGTCCATATGTCCAACCGTGATAGCGGCATTGCAGCGATTTGCGGTTGCCTTTGCCGACGGCGACGGGTCCAGCGCGGTGCATACAAACGTTGTAAAAGGCGCGCAAGCCGCCATCCAACCCGCGCGTGATCACCAGCTTTTCGCCCACGAGTTCCGCCGTGAAGAAATCGCCCGGACGCTGAAGCTGATCCACGCGCCCGATAGGCTGCCAGGTCGTGGCGAAGATTTTGAGCTTTTCCGCGTCCAAGAACGCGGGGTCGGTGTACCAGCGCGCGGGCAGCGTCGTCGCGCGCGACAGATCGGGCGTCGGCGCATAGTCGCTCAGGTCGAGCGTGTCACCGTTCGCCGTGTGGGTGTGATTGCCGTTGAGGGTCAGCATGGGTGCCTCCAAAAAAATACTGTGTACTTGCCCTTAGCTCCCAGCTTCGGGCGTCGCTTCGGCGTTCGACTCATCCAACGACGCCGGATCGAATTCAACGAACCACGTTTGAAGCAGCGCGTCCAATGCGCCATCTGCGCGCATCGACTCCAGTGCCATGTTGACGGGTTCGACCAAATCCGAGTCGAGCGGGAAAATGAAACCGAGTTCTTCGGATGTGAGCGGGTCGCCCACGATCATCACTTCGCCCGGAAACTGCGCCAAGACCGCGATTCCGGCGATGCTGTCCATCAACACCGAATCGACATCGCCCGCCAAGAGCGCCTGTACGGTGACGCCGAAAGTCTCATACGCAACCACGCGATCAATGCCGATCAGACCGACGGCGAGATCGTAATTGGTCGTGCCGGGCTGCGTGCCAATGGTCAAGCCGTCTGCTGCCGCCAGCGTCTCGGTGTCGATGAAACGGTCTTCGCCCGCGCGCACCATCAGCACTTGTGACGCTGCAATGTACCCGGTCGAGAAATTGACGATTTCGGCGCGTTCTGGCGTAATCGTGATGCCGTTGGCGCTCATATCGAACTCGCCTTTGCTCACGGCGATAATCTGCGCATCCCACGAGACAGTTTCAAAGACGGGAATGAAGTTCAGACGGGTGGCAATTTCCGTAATCACGTCATACTCGAAACCCATCGGTTCGCTGGTCACGGGATCGACGAACTGGAACGGTACATACAGATTTTCCATGCCGATCAACACTTCGCGTCCGTCGAGGTCGGGCAACATCATCGGTTCGGGCGTTACCTCTTGGGCGAATCCGGTCAGGCTGAAAGCGGCGATCACGACGATCAACAAGGCGCTGCGAAAGACGGTACGCATGTTCAAGCCTCAAGGCTATTGAAGGATAAAAGAGTGTATCCAAAATTGCGGCACTTCACCATTGTTACAACTTCACCGATGACAAATCGTATAGAATAGGGTTTTTGATCAAGCTTGAGGATAGGTGTTCATGGCAACCAGCACACAATCGCTTCCCGCGCGTTCCACACCCACACGGATCGAAGGTTATCCGGTCGGGAGCATCCGTTTCGATTGGCTGTTCACGCTGTTCTGCGCGTGGGTCGTCGGCGGACTGTACATCGATGGATGGGCGCATTCAAACGGACGGGTTGACGACAGCTTCTTCACCCCATGGCACGCGCTGTTGTACGCGGGCGTCGGGACGATTGGCGTGTTCCTGTTCGTCAATCAGTGGCGCAACATGAACAAGGGCTATGCGTTGTTCCGCGCGCTGCCGATGGGCTACCTTACATCGTTGATCGGCGCGGGGCTGTTCATGGTGGGTGGCGCGTTCGATCTGGTCTGGCACGAAACATTTGGCTTCGAGGTCGATTTGGAGACGCTGCTCAGTCCCGCGCATCTGATCTTGGCGACGAGCGGCTTTTTGATGGTCACGGGCCCGATTCGCGCGGCGTGGGCGCGTTACCAAGCGGGCGCGCGTCTCAGCTTGATCAGCGCGGGTCCGACGCTGATCAACGCGGCGCTGGTGCTGGCGGTGCTGGCATTCTTCACCGAATTCGTCTCGCCGTTCAGCCATACCTATTTTGTCACCGATAGGGGCGGCGCGAACGACACGGTGTACAGCGACTTGTATACCATGAACGCCGACGGCGCGCGCCAAACGCGCCTGACCAACGCAACGGGCGCGTCGTATTGGGGCGGCATCTGGTCGCCGGACGGCGCGCAAATCTTGACGTCGAAATACAATCCAGCAGCGTCAGACGAGGGCAGCGATCTGTTCTTGTTGGACGCCACGACGCTGGCTGAGACGCCGATTACCACGCTGCCCGGCGGCGAATATCTGCCAACGTGGGTCGCGTTCGCGGACGGCGCGCGCGTTGCGTTTGTCAACGACGTGGACGGACAGCGCGAATTGTTTTGGATCGAAGTCGGCGCAGATGGTTCGTTCGGAGCCGCGCGCCAGTTGACCGACACGCCCAATGTACAAGAATACGCGCCGCAGTGGTCGCCGGGTGGGACGCAACTGCTGTACATCGCGGATGACACCATCCATGTGCTGAACATGAATGGCATCAGCGAACCGGATGGCAGCGCCGGGCGCACACTGGGGAGTGGCTTTTCGGCGGCATGGTCGCCGGACGGAACGCAGATCGTCTACCAAGCGCGGAATGGCGATTCGGATGATATTTTCGTCATGAATGTCGACGGCACCAACGCACGCGCGATTGTCACCAGCACAGCATGGGACGTCGAACCGTCGTGGTCAGCGGACGGGACGCGCATTCTGTTCAAATCGTGGCGGACGGGCTTCGGGGATATTTTCGCGCTCGATACCGCGTGCCTCAGCGCGCCGGAAACGTGCGAAGCGACGGTGCGTAACCTGACGCACAGCCCCGTCCTCGACAGTTATTTCCCGTCCATTGCGTCAGACGGACAAATTTTGTTCACCGGCAGCAGCAGGAGCGGATCGAACGCCGGACGGTACGAATTGCAGAGCCTGATCATCGCGGGTGTGCTGATTCACAGCACGATGTTGATGCTGATCGTGCTGCTGTTGATCCGACGCTGGCGGCTGCCATTCGGGAGCATGACGGTGTTATTTGCGCTGCCTGTCGCCCTGCTGACGGTGTTGGACGAGAATTACGCCATCGCGCTCATCGGCGTCGGCGGTGGGCTGATCGCGGATGTGCTGCTGGTGCTGCTGCGCCCGTCGTTGGAACGTCGGACGGCGTGGTATCTCTTTGCCGCCGCCGCCCCCGCCGGACTGTTCGCTATCTACTTCTTGGGACTTGAGTGGTTGGGCGCGGGCATCACATGGACGATTCATCTGTGGCTCGGCGCGTTGGCGTTTGCGGCGATTGCGGGACTGTTCGTGGCGTTTGGATACCTGCCCCCCTTCGGAGGGATGCGCGAAGAACAGGCGATCAGGGCGAGTTGAGTGGCGTGGAGGGGCGTGCCAGCAGCACGCCCGCCACATTATCCCCCGATTTGGCTCATCACGCGCGTGAGCGGGATCACATCGTCCGCCAGCCCGTGTCCCCATGGTTTCCACCATACGCCGTCGATGATGATCTGGCGGATAGCGTCCTCCGATGCCCCATTGCGCAGCGGCGTGAGCAGATCGACCTCTTTATCGCGCAGTAAGCACAGGCGCAGCACACCGTCCGCCGTCAGCCGCGCGCGATTGCACGACGCGCAGAACGGCTGTGTTACGCTGCTGATGAAGCCGACCTCGCCGCGCGCGCCGGGAAACTTGTACAAGCGCGCTTCGCCGTCCAATTTGCCATCATCGAGCAGTTCCAGCGGCATGAAGTCGTCCGCGATCCGCCCGCGAATTTCGGCGTCGGTCACGATTTGCGACTGGGCGAAGGTCGCCACGTCGCCAAACGGCATCATTTCGATGAAGCGCACCTGCCAATCATGTTCGAGCGTGAGCTTGGCGATGTCGGTCACGTCATGCTCATTGAAGCCGCGCACGACCACCGCGTTCAGCTTGATTGGCGTCAAGCCCGCACGTTCGGCGGCTTCGAGTCCCGCCCAAATATCATCCAGCGATCCCCAACGGGTGATGCGCTTGAAGCGGACGGGATCGAGCGTGTCGATGCTGACGTTGACGCGCTGCAAGCCAGCGTCCTTGAGCGGCTGTGCCAGTGACTTGAGCAGCACGCCGTTGGTCGTCATCGAAACATGCTCGATGCCGGGCGTGGACGCGATATCGCGGACGATCCCGACGACATTCTGGCGGATCGTCGGTTCGCCGCCCGTCAAGCGCACTTTGCGAAAGCCCAACGACGCGAAGACGCGCACCAGCGTGCGCAGTTCCTCATCCTGCATCAATTCGCTGTTGGGGCGAAATACCATGTCCTCTGGCATACAGTAGACACAGCGCAAATTGCATTTGTCGGTCAGGGAGATGCGTAAATAGTTGATAATGCGCCCGAAGCGATCTTGGGCGATACGCGGCGCTCCGTTCAACATGGTCAACCCCCGACTTTCTCCGTTACAATGCGAACCATGACAATCCGATCCGATCTCATGATGATGAGTCTAGTCGAAATGCGAATTTTTATCAACTTCATCTGTTTTATTCGTGCGCCAAAATTGAGTTTGGCGTGCCACGCCCAACCATGATGACTGCCATCCGCCGCGCGATCATCGTCTTTATGGTGTACCTAGTCTGTGCCGGAATTGTTACATTTCCATTGATTCGAGATGTGAATACGCAGATCATCGGGCATCCCTTTGGGGACAGCTCGGAATATCTGCGCCAGAGCTGGTGGATCAAGCACGCGCTCCAGACGGGGCAGCCGATCTTCGATCAGCCGCTCTTGCTGTATCCAGACGGGCTGAACGGCGCGCTGTTGTGGAGCATCCCGCTGCAATCGTTCCCGGTGTGGCTGTTGGCATTCATCATGCCGTTGGGGGCGGCGTTCAACGTGACGGCGCTGCTGTTTCTGGCGCTGAACGGGACAGCGATGGCATGGTTCGTCAGGATAATTTTCACCGCAGCGGAACGCAGAGAGGGAGGCTCATTTTCTTTGCGTTCCGCTGCGGTGAATGGCGCTGCTTTTTTGTCCGGGTTAATTTTCATGACCTATCCGGCGTTTCAGGGACAGTTGGCAATCGGACACATCGGCTTATTGGCGTTGTTCCCCGCGCCGCTGTTGCTGGCGGCATTGTTCCGACTGCGGGCGTCGGCAGCGGCGGGCGTACCAGCGGCGCGCCCTTACGGTACGATTTTGCTTGGCGCAATCTTGTTCGCCATGTGTGGATGGGGGGGCATCGTCCTATTCCTGTATCTGGTCGCGCCGTTGATTGGCTGTTTCATGCTCCTGCTGATCGTCCGCCGCGAAGGGCGCGCGCTGCGTGATACGCTGATCACGTTGTGTCTCGGCGCGGCGCTGTCGGCTGTCTTTATCGTGCCGGGACTGGCGACGCCGACGACCGACGCGGGGCGCTCGGTGCAGTACAGCGCGGCATTGTTGAGCGTGGTTTCGCCGTCGTTCGCGCATCCGGTGTGGGGCGCGCTGTTGGAATATCCGCGCCGTGTGTTGGGCGTCGATCCGTTCGAGGGCGCGGCGTATATTGGCGTGGTGGCGGGCGCGTTGGCGCTGATCGGGCTGCTCCGCGAACAGCGCGCGCGCTTTTGGGGCGGCATGGCGGCGCTGGCATGGCTGCTGTCGCTCGGCAGCGTGCTGAAGATCGCGGATGCGCCGCTGACCGCGCAGATCGACGGTTATCCGACGTTCGTGACGCTGCCGGGCGCGATCATGGAACGGCTGCCCGTGCTGAACATGGCGCGCACGCCGGGACGCTTCAATTTCGCGGTCGGGTTCGCGGTGGCGGTCATGGCGGGCTATGGCACAAAAGTGATTTTAACGCAGAGAAACGTAAAGAATAATTCACCGCAGCGGAACGCAGAGACAAGCCCTCATCTTTCTCTGCGTTCCTCTGCGTCCTCTGCGGTGAAATTGTTTTTCTTGACCACACTGATTTTGTTCGATTATCAACAATTTTTCCCGATGCCGACGATTCCAGCGGCGATCCCCGACGCCATCGCGCAGATCGCGGACAGCAACGCGCGCGCCGTGTTCGATGTGCCGTTCGCGCATCCCCTGACCGACAAAGACGCGCTGTATTGGCAGACCGCGCACCAGACGCCGCTGATCGCCGGACACATCGTGCGCGAGACGCCGCTCGATCCGGCGCGCGGCTGGCTGTTGGAGGGGACGCTCGATCCGGCGCTGCTCGACGCGGCGGGCGTCGATGTGATTTTGCTGCATAAGGATTGGGACGACGCTGCGGGCGCATTGGACGCGCGCTTGCGGGCGGCGTTCGGCGCCCCCGTCTATGAGGACGCACGACTCGCGCGCTTCGATCTGCCCGAATATGACGCTGTGCCGCTCGGACGCTTGACATTCGCGCGCATCGAGCCGACGCGGGCGGCACTCTACATTTATATGCCGGAGGCGGGGACAGCGGCGCTCGTTGGGACGCTCAACGCGGCTGCGCCCATCGATGTGACGATTGCGCTGGACGGCGCGCCGATTGCGGCAGCGCGCATTGAGCGCGAAACGGCGCTCAACCTCCCGCTGACGGTCGCTGCGCCCGGCTATCATACCGTGACCATTGCGGCGGCGGATTGTCCAGTCGTCGCCAGCGCCGCCTTGACGTGCATTCCGCTGACCGTAGAAGGATTGAACTTGCGATGAGAACAACACTTGGACGGCACGCGGCGATTTACGCGGCGTATCTGTTGCTTGCAGTCGTCGCCACGTTCCCGCTGGCATTCCAAGTGGGTGATGTGATTGTGGGCTTCGAGTACGGCGACGGGCGCGAAATGGCGCATCATCTGTGGTGGTTCGGGGAGGCGCTGCGCACGGGGCAAAATCCATTCTTCATGGCGAATCTGGCGTATCCCGTGGGCATCGACGCGATCACGCTGTGGGCGAACCCGCTGCAATTCTTCCCGGCGTGGGCATTGGCGCTGATTTTGCCCGTGCCAGCGGCGGCGAATGTCACGCTGTTGGGGGTGATGGCGCTCAACGGGTGGAGCGTTTTCTACATGATGCAAAAACGATTCAACGCAGAGCGCGCAGAGAAAAAGACCATAGAAAAATCTCAGACTTTTTCTCTGCGTTCCTCTGCGTCGAATCTTGCTGCGTTTCTTTCGGGCGTTGTCTTTATGTTGTTTCCAACGATGATGGGGCATTTGGGCGCGGGACACGCGGGCTTGCTGGTACAGTTCCCCGTGCCGCTGTACGCACTGGCATTACAAAACCTCACTCCCCGACCTGCTCTCCAAGTGGCGCGGGGGCGCATACGCCCCATTTTAATCGCGGCGCTGTGGTTCGTCGTCAGCGGATGGGGACACACGCTGCAAATTCTGTATGTCACGCTGCCACTGACCGCGATCTTGATGCTCCCGCCGCTGCTGCGCCGCGACTGGCGCGCGGTGGGGCGGATGCTGATCGCCGCTATGATTGGCGCGGCGGCGCTGATCGTCTATCTGCTGCCAACGTTCGCGGGCGTGTTCGGCGCAGGCGCGACCTATGCCGACGCGGGCGGCGGCGTGCGCTACAGCGCCGATCTACTGGCGGCGGTGTCGCCGTCGTTCTTTCATCCGCTGTGGGGACAAATCTTGGATTATCCGCGCCGCGTGTTAGGCGTGAATCTCGATGAGGGGGCGGCGTATGTCGGCGTCGCAGCGGGCGTGTTGGCGCTGATTGGCGTCGTGCGCGTGAAACAAGCGCGGCTGTGGCTCGTCTTTGCACTTGTGGCGTATGGGCTGTCGCTCGGCGCGTTGTTGAAAGTGTTCGATCAGCCTGTCGCGCTGGAAATCGACGGCTACTTGACGTACATCACGCTGCCATTTGCGCTGGTGGCAGAGCTGCCCGGCGTGAATTTGATGCGCGCGCCGGGACGCTTCAACTTCGGGTTGGCGCTGGCAGTCGCGGTGCTGGCGGGCTATGGAATGCAAACGATTTTTTCAGCGCAGAGGCGCAGAGAAACGCCAAAGGGAGCGCGCAATGAAAATGTTTCTCTGCGTCCCTCTGCGTCGCTGCGTTTCAGCTTGGTCTTTGCGCTCATCTTGCTCATCCTGTTCGATTATCAGACGTTCGCGCCGCTGCCGACCACGCCCGCCGCGCTCCCGGTGGCGCTCCACGATCTCGCAGCGCGGACGGATGTGCGCGCGGTCTTCGGCATCCCGTGGGATAACCTGATCGCCGCGAAAGCGGATTTGTATTATCACACCGCGCATCGGCACGCGCTGATCGCCGGACAGGTCACGCGCCGCACGACCGTCGATCCCGCCCTGCTCACCATCCTCCAAACGACGCTCGATCCGGCGCTGTTGGACGCGGCGGGCGCGGATATTGTGATCGTCCATCGCGCCTTCGACGATGGAACGCTGTTCGCGCGCGCCAGCGACACCTTGGGCGCGCCGTTCTACGCTGATGCGCAGATCGCGCTGTTCGACGTGCCAGCATCCAGCGCGGCGCGCCCATTCGCGGCAGTCGTTCCTGAGACGCTCACCATCACAGATCGCGGCGATATCTACGTTTACGCGCAGCGTCCGGGCTGGGCGGCGCTGTCGGCGCAGATGACAGGCGCGCGTCCGCTCACGCTGTCGCTCGATGGGACGCCGATTCAGACGATCACGCCGAGCGCCGCGCCGATCAGCGTCCCGATTGCGCTCGATGCGGGCTACCAGACGCTAAGTTTGGCGTTCGATCCGCCGTGTCCGCGCATCATTCCGGCGGTCACGCTGACATGCGCCGGCGTGACGCTGACGGAGACGGCGATCATTTACAGCGACGACGCCGATTTTCCATCCGCGCGCGATGCACAGTTCGGGCGCGGGGTGACGCTGGCGCGCTGGCGGCTGAATCAGGCGGACGATACGCTGGCGGTGTGGCTCGATTGGCGCTTCGCCGAGGCGCTTACGACGGACGCTATTCGCTTCGTTCAGATCGTGTCCGACGCGGGCGACGTGATCGCCCAGTCGGATATGCCGTTGGGCGACATCGCAGCGGGGACGCGGCGCGTCGAGGCGGTCACTCTGGCGCTGCCCGCTGACCTGCCGTTGGGATGCTGCACAGTTTACGGTGGTTGGTACACGTATCCCGATATTGTGCGTTTTCCGCTGGTGTCCGCGCCGGACGGGGCGAACGAACGGATCGCGGACAATCTGCTGCTGTTGGGGGCGATTTGACGTGCGCGCGTGAACGACGTATGATTCGGCGCGATTGTGTTCCAAAAACAGATCGACTCAACGAATAAGCTTGTTGAAGTGCAGCGCAAACGAATGAGAGCGGATGGTTTATCGCGCGATGGTGTGGACAAAACAAACGATTGATGCGCTGAAAGCATCCGACCTTCCAGCCCTCTACCGCCTCATCGAGATGGGCAAAAACAATAAGGCGCTGCTCTTTTTGCTCGAAAATTTGGGACACCTGCCTGATAATTTCGATGGTGCGGCGCTGCTCCCACTCCTAGACCACGATCATGCGGCGATCCGCTACGAGGCAGTGAAGAATCTAGCGAAATTGGGCGATTTCGCTTACGTGCCGCGCTTATTTCAGTTGGCGACTCGGGATTCGGATTCGATGGTACGGCGCGAGGCGGCGTCTGCACTGGGCAGAATGCGCGACGAGGGCGCGATCCCGTATTTATCGGAACTTTTAGCGGACGCCGATCCCAAAGTCGTCCTGCAAGCGGTGCGCGGCTTGTTGGTGTTCAAAGAGCGTCCGCGCATCATCGCGCAACTCAAACTGCTCCGCGATCACCCGAATGAAACGATTCAAGCGGTGATCGAAAAGGAATTTTTCCCGGCGACGGCAGCCGCGCGCTTGTTTCCGCTTGCAGGCATCGATGTGCGCAATCTGATTGCGGCGGGCGATGTCCGGGATACGCTGCAAATCGTGGCGGACGAGTCCATTCATCTCACGTTCACATCGCCGCCCTACTACAACGCGCGTGATTATTCGATCTACGCCAGCTATCAAGCCTATCTCGATTTTCTGACGGATGTCTTTCGAGCGGTGCATCGCATCACCAAAGAGGGGCGTTTTCTCGTCGTGAATACCTCCCCGGTGATCGTGCCGCGCGTCAGCCGCGCCCATGCCAGCACGCGCTACCCCATTCCGTTCGATCTACACGCGCGTTTGACCGAGATCGGCTGGGAATTCATCGACGACATTATCTGGGCGAAGCCCGAAGCCAGCGTCAAGAATCGCAACGGCGGTTTCATGCAGCATCGCAAACCCTTAGCGTATAAACCGAACCCGGTCACCGAATACGTCATGGTCTATCGAAAAAAGACCGATAAGTTGATCGATTGGAACATCCGCCAATACGATGATGAGACGGTCAACGACAGCAAAATCAACGACGATTACGAATCGAGCAACCTGTGGCAGATCGACCCGACCTTTGACCGCGTCCACTCTGCCGTTTTTCCCGCCGAATTGTGCCGCCGCGTGATCCAGTTCTATTCCTATGTTGGCGATGTAGTGTTCGATCCCTTCGCGGGCAGCGGCACCGTGGGGCGCGCGGCGCTGGCGCTCGGACGCCAATTTTTCTTGACCGAACGTGACAGTACCTATGTGGAGCGCATCCGCCAATCGCTCGACGGTGGGATGTTCAGCCAAACCCGCTATCTGTCTGCGCGGGCGGTTCAATCGATAGTGGAGCAAATGCCCATGCGTCTCACTGACGTTGTGATCCAAAACGTGATCATGAAACTACTGCACGGACAAGATTACCGAACGGAAATCTTGGCGCTGATCAACGCGCAATTTCTACAGTACGTGATTGAATTCTTTGGGAAAGTCGTTCAGGCAAAATTTCGCAATGAGGGCATTGATGGGGATTGGTACAAACGCGAGTTTTTGCTCGATCCGGCGCTGACGAGCGACGAAATCATCATCAATGCGGGGCTGAACAAGAAAACGATTGACAACCAGTATGGCTCATCGAGTCGTCGAGTCGTGTTAGAAGTCACCCCTGCTTACTACGACGATCTCTACCGCGCTATCAGCACCCTCGCGGACGCGAGCGACGATCTGGATGTGACGCTGACGCTGCGCTTTCGCGGCGTGAGTATTGATCTGAACCTGACCGAGAGCCTGATTGTGATCAACACCCTCGCCGTCAAGCGCGCCCAACTGCGCGGCGGCGCGTGGAGTACGGCGGGCAAGCGGGTCGAAAAATATCTGATGCTGACACTGTGCGATCTCTTCAGCGTTCCGGCTGCCGATTACGATCTGCGCGGACTGACGGCGCAAAAGCGCGAAGTCGATTTCTTCGTGATCGGCGGCGACGGCAGGCGCTATGCCTGCGAAGTCAAACTGATGGGCAAGGGCAATCCAGAGAGCGCCGACGCCGTGATCGCGCGCGACAGCCACATCTTCATCGCGGATATGCTCTCGGCGCTGAACAAAACGCAGCTTGACGCGCGCGGCGTCCAGTGGGTTGAACTCCGCGCACCAGAAGGCTATCGCAAGTGGTATGCCGTGTTGAGCGCGTTGGGCGTGCCAGCGCGCGCCTTCACGGGCGATCTGGCTGCGGCGCTGCCGGCGGTGTTCGCGCGCTTGTTCCCACCGGATGCGCCGATCATCCCTGATATTGATTTGGACGGGCCACCGAGCGAATGAAAGCAAACCGATCATGACCTATTCGTTTACCCTCCAAGACGCCGCCGCCGCCCGCGCCCGGACGGCGCCGTACATCCGCCATACACCGCTTGCGCCGCTCCCGCTTCCATCGACGACCATCGTGGGCGACGATTTGCCGGCTGGCTTGCGCTTCAAGCTGGAGAATCTCCAAGTCGCCGGATCGTTCAAGTCGCGCGGCGTGTTCAATACCCTGCTCAAGCTGTCCGAAGCGACCCGGCAGCGCGGCGTGATCACGGCGTCGGGCGGCAATCACGGCTTGGCGCTGGCATACGCCGCGCGGGCGCTGCATCTGCCCTGCATCGTCTATCTGCCGCATAACGCCATGCCCGACCGCGAAACGCGCGTCGCCGCCTTTGGCGCGCGCGTGATCCGGCACGGCGCGACCTTTGACGATGCCAACGCGCGCGCGATACAGCACGCCGCCGATGAGGGACTGGCGTATGTGCATCCGTTCAACGCGCCCGACATGATCGAGGGCAACACGTCGCTGGCGCTGGAACTGCTCGATGATCTGCCGGTGATCGACGCCGCGGTGATCGCCATTGGCGGCGGCGGGCTGATCGCGTCGGTGGCGGCGACGCTCAAACAACGCAATCCCAGCGTGCGCATCATTGGCGTGGAGCCGAGGGGCGCGACATCGATGAAAGACAGCGTAGACGCGGGGCGCGTGATCGAACTGCCGCGCGTAACCACTATCGCGGACACGCTCGCGCCGCGCGCCGTTGGGGAACTGACGTTGGCGCTGACGCAGCAGTATGTCGATGAGATCGTGCTGGTCGATGATTTCCAGATGATCGACGGGATGCGCTGGTTGTGGACGTATCTGAATCAGTTGGTCGAGCCAGCGGGCGCGGCGGCGTTGACAGCGTTCTTGACGGGTAAAGTCGATTTGCGCGCCTATTCCCATCCGGTCGTGATTGTGTGCGGCGGCAACGCCAACGCTGATGGCGTGTTCAGCGCGTATATGACGTTAGCGAGCGAAAAAGCGCGCGCGCTGGCGGGCGAGTAGGGGCGAAGCACACCTCATCCACCGCTTGGTCAAACCGTCGCTACCCCGCCAGCTTGCTCAGTTCGCGCAGCCAACGCCCCGCGTCAGTCTTGCCGCGGTGTCCCGCCGCCTCAAGGCGCGGAAGCGCCCTTTGCATCGTCGCCAGCGCGTTGGTGTAATCGCGCTTCTGATAGTGCGTGAGCGCCAGATAGTACAGCGTCTCGCCGCGCTCAGCGTCGATATACAGCGCGCGCGTGAAGCGGTCGAGCGCCTCATCCCATTTCTTATCTTGATATGCCAGCACGCCCAAGCCGTAATGTGCCAGCATCTCGTAGGCGAACGCCTTCAGCGCCGCCTCGAAATCGGCGCGCGCCGCGTCCTTTTCGCCATCCTCAAGCTGCACCATACCGCGTGTGGCGCACAGTTCCGCGCGTCCGGGCTGTGCCTCCAGCGCGGCATTGAGCATGTCGAGCGCGGTATCGAAATCACCCTTGCGATAAGCGTCCAGCGCGCGTTTGTAGGCGGCATCGGCTTCGTAGCGGGTCAAGCCGAGCCGTTGATCGAGTCGTGGCATGATAGGCGTCCTGACTGACCTCAGCTCCCCCCAATGTGGAGCGGGGACTCTTTCAGAGGGGGGAGAACAATGGCGCTGTATTCGGTATTCACCCCTCTCCACTGCTTGGCTGAGGGGAGGACATGTTTGGTTTTCTCCCTGATTCACCTCACCCCCCAGCCCCCTCTCCACTGCGTGGAGAGGGGGTCAGGGGGTGAGGTTCTTGAAAAGCTGTCCTCCCCTCAGACTGCTTGGGGGTGAGGTTGCTTTTATCTACTACTAAGCAGACCGATGAAAAACTACCAGCGTTCGATCACGATTTTCTTGTCCGTGAAGAACTCGATGGCGTCGAGTCCCTGCCCGTGCAAGTCGCCGAAGAACGACTCTTTTTGTCCACCGAACGGGAACGATGCCGCCGCCGCCGCCACGCCAATATTGATGCCGATGTTGCCCGCGTTGACGCGATACTTAAAGTCGCGCGCGTGCTTGCCGCTGTCGGTGAACAGGCTGGCGGCGTTGCCATATTTGCTGTTGTTGATGATATCAACCGCCGAGTCGAAATCATCGACGTGAATGATCGCCAGCACGGGTCCAAAAATTTCGTCGCGCGCCACCGACATTTCCGCCGTCACGCCGTCCAAGATCGTGGGTCCAACGAACGCGCCGTTGGTATACCCATCGACCGCTTTCCCACGTCCATCGAGGATCGGCGTTGCCCCTTCGTCCACGCCCGCCGTGATCATCTTCTCGATGCGTTCACGCGCGCCCGTGCTGATGACCGTCCCCATCTGCGTATTCTCGTCCAAGCCGTAGCCGACGCGCAGCGCCGCCGCGCGCTTGAGCAGTTCATCGCGCAGCGGTTCATAGGCATCGCCAACCGCGACCACGACCGAACCGGCGAGGCAGCGTTGTCCGGCACAGCCGAACGCCGACCCCATGATGTTGGCGACGCTGGCTTTCATATCGGCGTCGGGCATCACAGCGATATAATTCTTCGCGCCGCCTTGCGCTTGGACGCGCTTGCCCTGTTTGGCGCACGTCTCATAGACGATCTTGGCGACGGGCGTTGACCCGACGAACGACACGCCCGCGATGCCCGGATGCTCCATCACGGCGATGGACGCTTCTTTGCCGCCCAAGACGAGGTTGACCACGCCTTCGGGCAAGCCGAGTTCGTCGAGGATTTCGTAGACCAGTATCATGCTCAATGGCGTTTGCGGCGACGGCTTGATGATATAGGTGTTGCCGCACGCAATCGCCGTCGGCAGGAACCACATCGGTACCATCATCGGGAAGTTGAACGGGGTGATCGCGGCGAACACGCCCATTGGCTGGCGTTCGGCGGTCTCGTCGATGCCGCTGCTGATATCTTCGACCTTGTAGCCGCGCATGAGCGACGGGACGCTGGTGGCGAAATCGACGCTCTCGATTCCGCGCCGGACTTCGCCGCGCGCCTCATCGCGCGTCTTGCCGTTTTCCTCGACCACGCATTTCGTCAAATCCTCGAAGCGATCTTCAAGCAGCGTCTTGAAACGGTACATGTACTGCGCGCGGCTCATGATCGGTGTGCTGCGCCATTCGGGGAAGGCGGCGCGCGCGGCTTGGACGGCGCTGTCGACATCGGCGCGCGTCGATTCGGGGTTATACGCCAAGATTTCGCACGTCGCGGGGTTGATCACGGGCGTCTGCGCCGTGTTGGACGCCTCGACCCACGCGCCGCCAATGTAATTTTTCAAGACCTGAACCATCACCATCACTCCCAAAAGTTTTATCGTGTTAAGGCGACGATGATATCATAAATTTATCGAATCGGCGCGAAATACCCCTGCCTTTAGGCATGGGGCGGGATAGCGCCTTGTCCTTTCTTATCGCTGTAGCCAACAAAGTGACCGTTTTTTAAGTTACCTAATGAAAACGGTCAAACCGGCTCCGCTTGCGCAGGTGATGGTCGCAGCGACAAGGTTATCGACTGATTTGACGCGAACGACACTGGCTTTTCCCAAGCGCCGATTTAATCGCTCCGCGCAGCGTTCGCGACTTGCGCGGGATCCCGAAATGCCAATTTTCAGTCATAACGTCGCCCTTACGGGCTGCGTCTGGTAAGCATGAGGGCTAAAAGCCCCCGTCTTTAGGCGTGGGGATGCTTACGTGATCGGGGAGCGATTCGATCAACTGATGATAGGCTTCCGGCGCGACACCGACGCGGTGCGCGTACCACGCTTGCGCGCTGGCGGGCGCAAGTTCGCTGTGACATGCGATCAGCGTATCGATGGCAATCCCGTCGACATCGGTGACGATATGCTGTCGGCTGGCGCGCGCTGGATCGCGCGTGAGCAGGCTGATCAGTTCATCGATCACCGTTTCGGTCGCCAGTTCACGCATATGTCCGCGAATATCCTCGTCGTCCTCATCATCAATCATGTAATTACTGACGCGATCAATCGTGTTCAAAAAAGCGGGCAGCAGCGCCCTGACAATCTCGCGCTGGGTATGCAGGAGGAGGTCAAGCCGCACCTGAGGCGTAGAATCATCATAAATTGTCACGTTACAATCCCTACTCTCCATATTTATTGCGCGAATGTCCGAACGATTGACGCGCCAAACCATTGGATATAGCTTCCTCTATGATACGATATAATGAACGAAGATTCGTTGGTAACCGAGAAAATGAAAATTCGCTAGTTTTTGGCGCGCCCCGCGACGCATTGGTGAGGGTCGGCGTGCTGCGGTATCATTGATCGGGCGAGGGGCGGGGAGAAATGTGGAATGGATGAGGCGGGCATCAAGTCGGCGCGGCGGTTGCTGCGCGTGGTCAGCGATCACTTGCGGCTGACGTGTCGGGATCGCGGCGCGCAGATCGAGGCGCTTGATTTGGTGGACGTGATCTATCATCCGCGCAACCCAACACCAACGCTCAATGTGGTCACGCCGCGCCGCAGCACGGCATGGGTGGCAGCGGGCTACATTCAGCCGGGATTATCGCGTCTGCGCGAACTGGGACGCCCGCCGCGCGTGCAGTACATCGCCGGGCTGTACCCGCCACAGTTCGCTGTCGTCTTACGCGATCTGGGGCTGACCATCGAACACGAAACGCCGCTGATGATCTGGGAATTACCCGATGCGCCCGATCCAGTCGTGCCGCTGGCACCCGAAGATACGCCGACCGAAGCGGCGCTGGATACACCCCCGATGGTCGATTTGCCCAAAGGGGGACGGATCGAGCGCGTGGACGATGCCGACGCACAGTCGCCCTCGCGCCGCTTGTGGGATCATGTCTGGCGCGGCGCGTACTACGATGTGATGATGCTCGGCTTGGAGGAAACCGCCGACGCCGATCCCAAGGCGCCCCCCGACGATCTGCCCCCCCCTGAAACTGCCGCCGAACTGAGCTTGCGCACGATTCACGATTTCATTTATTGGCATCATCAACAGCCGATTGGCGCAGCGCGCTTGATTGTGCGTCCCGACTTGGGCAGCGCACATCTCGAAGCGTTGGCGTTGGATGACAGTGCGCTGCGCGATACGGGGACGACAATCACGCTGTCAATGAACGGCGATCATGACCCAGAAGCAACGCGCGCGCCGGACGATTCACCGCCGCCCGACGCGCTGATCTTGGCGAACACCGTCACCGACGACGATGAGACGCGGCTCGACATCTTGGGCGCGCTGATTCAGGCGGCGCTGATCGATGCGCGTGCCGCCGCGTGCAAGGTGGTGTTCGTTCCCGCCGATAACGACGATGAACGCCGCGCGTGTCGGCGTTTGGGCTTCGTCGATCTCAGCAGTATCGTCCGCTACGCCGCGCCGAATCGCTGGGAGGGAGAGCGTTATGTGGCAAAGGCTGTATTTTCACAGCAAAAATGAATCCAGCGCTGCGCTGACGCCCACACAGATCGCGGACGCCCTCCGCGACGCCGTGCGCGCGGCGGGCTACACGATTTACGATCCGTTCGGGCTGATGCCAGGCTTGTCGTATCCCACGGCGGTTAAGCTGTTCGTCACTCCAGATGCGCACGGCAACGGCACATGGCACGTGATCGTCGCGTCGTCCGATCCGGTGGACGATGCGACGATCACGGCGGCGTCCGCTGCGCTCGATACCTTTGCGCTGTTGCTGCGCTTGAACGCGGATGGAACGGCGGCGATCCAAGTCTGGGACAACGGGGTAGCGAACAACGACTTTTTCACGGCGCTGACATGGGAGAGCGGACGCGCGGCGGCGCTGCAAATTCTGGCGGGCGATGCGCTGACCCTCGAACGCTATGCGCCGCCGATAGACGCGCTATCCACGCCGCAAGTCGGCGCGATCCCGTTCGATGCGCTCCCCGCTGATATCCAATCGGCGCTGGCATCCGGCAAGGGCATCAGCGCGGACGCCGCTAACAAGCTGTTCGCCAAGATGTCCGGCATCATCGGCGGCAAATTGGACGCACAAACGGCGAGTCAGGCGGGCGCGGCACAAGCGCTGCTCAGTGCCAATCGCATCGACTGGAATACGCCGGGCGCGCGGCAGCTTCGCGCGCTGTGCGCTGTGCTGAACCTGCCCGCGCCGCTCGATCCGCCCGATTTCAACACCCTGCGCGAGGCGTACCCACTGTACGCCCGCAAACGCCGCAAGCCGGACGCGCCCGATTATCCCGGCGACGCCGAGACGATGGCGGCGGTGCCAAACGCGCTCGATTATCTGCCCATCTACGGCGGAAAACGCTAAATGGCGGGTAAGGATCGCCAACATTGGGACATGATCTACCACGAGCGCGCGCATCAGCCGTATCCGCCGCCCGATCCGCTGATGTTGCAATTCACACCGCCCGCACCGAACCCCTATGCGCCCTCGGTATCGAGCAAAACGGTGTCGCGCGCGCTCGATCTGGCGGGCGGACTGGGACAAAACGCGCTGTGGTTGGCAGGACAAGGTTACATGGTCGATCTGATCGACATCAGCCGCGCCGCGCTGACGCGCGCACAGGAAGAAGCTGCCCGCCGCGCCCGTGCGCCGATCACGGACGATGAAGTGGGCGCCGACACCCTCCCGCGCGCGGCACAGCCCGATCTGGTGCGCGGGATCAACTTTATCCAAGCCGACTTGGATCACGCCACGCTTGAACGCGAAATGTATGATGTGGTCTGCGTGTTCCGCTTCTTGGATCGCGCACTGTTCCCGGCGCTGCGGGCGGCGGTGCGACCGGGTGGGCGCATCGTCTATGAGACGTACAACACGCGCCACACGCTGACGCAGCCCAATTTCAATCCAGACTATCTGCTCAACGTCGGGGAATTGGCGGGCGTATTCGCGGATTGGCGCGCGCTGCACGGCTGTGAACCGCCTGACGACAACACCGCGCAGGTGGTGGCGCTCAAACCGTGACGGGAACGGAAAAGTTCACCTCACCACCTGCGCGGTGAGGTTGTTGAGCTTAGCCCGTGACCGGCTTCGGCGGGATGATGCACAAGAACGCGAATACGTCGTCCGTCAGATTCTCGAACTGATGCTGTTCCATGCCCGGAATATAAACGATATCGCCAACGCCGACGTCCTCGAAGTGGTCGCCCATCATCACGCGCGCGCGCCCCTGCATGATCATCACACCGTGATCGTGCGGATGTTCATCCAAACTGGAGAAGCCGTGCGGCGGGATGGTGAAGTAGCGCACCTCGAAGTTGTGCGCGCCATCTTCACGTCCGATCACGACTTGCTTGGTGGCATCGTTGCTGTTGTAGCGGTACACCTCCACGCCATCCCAACGCCACGACGGCGCGTCTGCCTCCGATTGCAGCTTATGAATCACGCCCATTTGCATCGCATCCTTATCCAATCAAGCCTGATGAGAATTATAACCCATCGTCCGCGCGGAACTGTACATCCACCGTCTCGATGCGCTCGTTCATGAAGCGCGCGAGGCGTTCGCCTTCCGCTGCCAGCGCGCTTTGGGTGTCCGCCGACAGCGGCGCGAACGGCGACACGATCAGCGTGGCGCTGGTCTTGGTCTTTTCGATCTTCCACGTTCCGGCGACGAACCCATCGACCAAAAACGTGTTGAGGATGCGCGCCGCCGTCAAGAACACGCGCCGATAATCGGCGTCCGCGAGGACGCGCGCCCGCGAATCGTGTCCCATCAGCAGATTGTCATATTCGGGGATATAGCGGACGGGCGCGGGCGTGTCGGCGTCGGGCAGCGGCGCGTCCGGCAGGTCGTATAGTTCGCGCTCCTGCTCATCGCGGAACAGTCGCAGTTCGGGCTTGAGCGCGTCGAAGGCGTCTTTGAGCTTCGTCCGTCCGAGCCAGAACTGCGCATCCATGACCGACGCGGGACCGAACGCCGCCAAGTAGCGTTTGAGCAGCGCGCCGATGTTATCCGCTGGATCGGGCGGCGCGCCGAACCATTCTTCGGCAAGCGTGTATTTGCCCGCGCTGCCACTGCCCCACGTCCCGCCCGGCGGCACTTGCACGAGTGGAACAATCGTGCGCACGAGATAATTGAGCGCGTCGCCATCGCGTTCGGGCGAGACTTCGAGCAAGCGCGCTTTCAATGACCCCATGCTCAACGATTCCTCCGCGAGCATCCCGCGCGCCGCCCCAATGATTCGGTCGTTGTCCATGCCCTTGGCGCGTTCCCCGAAGAACGAGCGCAAGCCCTTCTCCAGTGCGGGCTGGATGGCAGTCCGAAACTGCTGATGATCGGCGCGCGTCGTCAGATGCAGCGTCGAGCGCATGAACGCGGCGCGCACAATATCGCGCGCTTCCATCGCCTGCGTGAGATCGGCGCGGGCAAACGTCTGTAAGCGCGTCCACAAGCCGATGTACGGCGGATTTGGGAGCTGCGCCTGCATCCCCACCAAGCGCACGACCGCTTCGACGGGCGTCCATGCGGCGCGTTCGAGCAATGCCTGACGCGCGAGCAAGGCGCGATTGAGTTGGCGGCGCGTGAGGGTTGGAACGGACATGATGAGCGAACCTTTGCTAGGGATGAACGGTATCGGGGCGCGCGGCTGGCACACCCGCCGCATGGGCGCAAACTTTCGCACGAGTGCGAATAGGACACATGACTATACCGTAACACGCGCACAGGGCGTTGTGCAAATCGCGCGCGTTGGCTACACTGAAATCGTTCAGCCTACTCAGAATGAAAACCTTCATGCCTTCAAAGGACGCGCAATCGGACGCATCGCGCTTCGATGCGATCATTATCGGGACGGGACAAGCGGGCGTTCCGTTAGCGCAAAACTTGACCGGACGCGGTTGGCGCGTCGCCATCGCGGAGGGCGGCGCGTTCGGCGGGACGTGCGTCAACAATGGCTGCACGCCGACCAAGACGATGATCGCCAGCGCGCGCGTCGCTCACTTGGCGCGGCGGGGCGCAGAGTTCGGCGTGCGAACGGGCGAGATCAGCATCGATTTCGCGGCGGTCATGGCGCGCAAAGACAAGATCGTGGGCGATTCGCGCGGGGGCATCGAAAAAGCCTTCGACAAGAACAAGCTGCTCACCGTCTATCGCGCGTTTGCCCAGTTTGAAGCGTCAGCGGTGGGCGTCCATCGCGTGCGCGTCGGGGATGATGTGATCGAAGCGCCGCGCGTGTATCTGAACACAGGCGCACGGGCGACCATCCCGCCGATTCCGGGCTTGCGCGACGTTGATTTCCTCGACAATCAATCGCTCCTCGATTTGAAATCGCTCCCGCGCCACCTGATCATCATTGGCGGCGGTTATATCGGCTTGGAGTTCGCGCAAGCCTTCCGGCGCTTCGGCAGCGATGTGACCATCATCGAACCGGGCGCGCACGTCATGGCGCGCGAGGACGCCGACATTGCAACGGCGGCGCGCGACGTTTTATTGGGCGAAGGCATCGACATTCGCCTGAAAACGCGCGCGGCGGGCGTCGTCCAACGCGGCGGCGATATCGTCGTGACGACTGACGGCGGCACGGAAATTGTCGGGACGCAGCTCTTGGTCGCCGTCGGACGCACGCCCAACAGCGACAAACTCGGTTTGGACGCGGCGGGCGTCGTCAGCGACGACAAAGGCTTCATCACCGTCGATGATGGGCTGCAAACCAATGTGCCGGGCATTTGGGCGTTGGGCGATGTGAATGGACGCGGCGCGTTCACACACACATCCTACAACGACTACGAGATCGTCGTGGACAATCTCGATGGCGGGACGCGCAAGGTGTCGGATCGCATCCCGGTCTATGCCATGTTCATCGATCCGCCGCTGGCGCGCGTCGGCATGAGCGAAGGTGAGGCGCGCGCATCGGGGCTAAATGTGCTGCTCGGCACGCTGCAAATGCGCACGATTGGTCGCGCCAAGGAACGGGGCGAGACGGCGGGGCTGATCAAAGTGCTGATCGACGCCGATACCGAACGCTTTTTGGGCGCATCGGCGTTGGGCATCGACGCCGACGAATGGGTTCACGGCATCATCGATTTGATGTACGCCGACGCACCCTACACCGTGATGAAAAATGCTGTCCACATCCATCCGACGATCTCGGAACTGCTCCCGACGCTGTTGGGCAAGTTGAAGCCGTTGGCATCGACGTGATGAGGGATCAGCGAACTGACGAAGCATTCAACGCAGCGATTGCAGGGAAAAAGAGAGAATGCGCCTTCTTTATCGCTGCGTTGAATCGCCTTTTTTGAAATTAATCGCCCTATAGCGACGGGGGAGAAGGAATCTAGCCATTGATTTTGTGTATATGTGTATGTTAAAACGTGGATATGTACACGCCATCAGAGGGTGCCGAAAAAAATTGGCGTCACCGTTCACACCCTAATCTGTCTGCAAACGCTGAAACCTCACCCCCCGATCCCCTGTCCGTAGCGCAGCGGGGGTGAGGTCGAACAAAACAAGCGAAAATCGAGTTTGCCGACACGCTCTAAACACCGAGAGTTTGTCGCCTGAACAAAGGAACAGTTTCCCTGGTCATACGATGTAACCACGTGCGTAATCGAGGGCGCGTTCATGGACTTGTAGGCGGCGTTCAGCACTTTCTTCGAGGGGATCAAAGGCGGACGGAATAGGACGGGACGTAAAACTCGCTTGTGGACAGACGATAAGTCCAAACGCTTTCGGGCGGGCGGCACGACTGGATGAAGCAGGAACAATCTCGATGTACACGTTTGTATACAAGAAAGGTAGCAGTAAAAATAATGGGTATTACAATCGCAGGGGTTCATCATCTCGCGCTGACAGTTCGAGATACGGCGCAGTCGCGCGACTTCTATACCAAATATCTCGGTTTCATTCATCTCGTCGATGTCGGACAAAAAGTGATTATGCGCAACGGCACCATGCTGCTCGCCTTCAACCCGCCGCCCGACCCAACGCAAGCCCTGCCCAACGATTCGTTCACCGAACATCGGATCGGACTCGACCACCTGAGTTTTGGCGTTGCCAGTCGCGCCGATCTCGAAGCCGCCGTCACGTTGTTCGATGAAAACGGCATTGCGCACGGGACGATCAATGATTTGGGCGAATATGGGCTGCCGATTCTGGTCTTGGCGTTCCGCGATCCCGACAACATTCAGCTTGAGCTGACCGCGCCAAATTCGTAGCTGCGCGGCGCACACCTCACCCTCCACAAAATGGCGAGGTGCATCATCAAAACGATGGACGTCGGGGCGTCCGCGCTGGGACGCCCCGACGCCGAATTTGAACTGCTTTTTACTCCGTCCTCAGCCGTGTCGCTTAAGGACATGCGCCCGTCACGCTGACTTCCAGCGCGCTCGCCGCCAGCCAGCCCGTGACGCTGTTCACGTCCACCTGATACCACTGGAAGCCTGACGCATCGACCGTGCGATTGCGGACGCTCGCCTGCTGCCCCGCGTTGACGAAACCAACGACGGGCGCGGTGAAATCGGGCGCTTGGTACAGCGCGAAGCCGCTGATCGCCGTCAAGACGCAGCCCTGTGGGGGCGGCGGGGGATTCATCGGCGGGGTCGGCGTCGCATAGACCGGCGGCGGATAGTAGGGTGTCGGATACGGTGTCGGCGGATAATACGGGGGCGGGACAATGCCGCCGTTCAAGCCGGGAATGATCAACGGCTGTCCGACTTCGATCCGATTCGGATTCATCACGGCGTTTGCCTGCACGATCTGCTGCGTCGTGACGCCGAAGCGCCGCGCGATATAGTTCAACCAATCGCCATAGACCACATAGTACACATTGCCATAGATCGCGCCGCCTGCGCGCCACGTCGCGCCGCGATCATAGACGCCGCTGATGCCGCAGCGATTCGGGATGGTGAGCGCAATCCCCGCGCGGATGTAATTCGGGTTGCTGCCGATGACTCCGGCGTTTAGATTATAGATTTCCTGCCACGTCGAGCAGTAGCGTTGCGCGATCCCGCTCAGGCGGTCGCCATACTGCACGATATAGGTGATGTAGGTTTGCGCCGCCACATCGCTGCTCGTGTCCGCCGACGCGGGGAGCGCGGTAGTTGCCAGCAATACGGCGAGGCACAGTGTCACCAACGCGAAAAGTCGTTTCATGAGGTTGTCCCTTCCTTCTCACTTTAGTCTAACATAAGCGGCGAAATCCTAATCGCCGCTGATCGTCTGGTAGATGACGATTGCCTGACGCGCGCGTGCGAGTTCGGCATGAATGGGGTTGGAATCGGGTTAACGATGCGGCGGGGCATGATGCGCCCTGCCCGTAACGTTGCACACCCTACCCACGTAACGTATACTGCAAGCCTCGTTTGCGTTGAAAAGGAACGTGCTTATGTCCATCTCGTACCCCGCCGCTCGTCGCGCTGATAACATAGACGTTTATCACGGCGTTTCCGTTCCCGATCCGTACCGCTGGATGGAGGACGAAACCGCGCCCGAAGTCGAAGCGTGGATCGCGGCGCAGAACACGATCACGCGCGCGCATCTCGACGCGCAGCCCGCGCGCCCGACGCTGAAAGCGCGCATGACGCAGCTTTGGAACTTCCCGCGCTGGCTGCCGCCCACCACGCGCGAGCGGGGCGATGGCACGACGCGCTATTTCTTCACGCTCAACGATGGCTTGCGCAATCAACCGATTTTGTACGTCCAAGAGGGCTTGAACGGCACACCGCGCGTCCTGATCGATCCGAATACGTTCAGCGCCGATGGCACGGTCGCGCTGTCTGGCTCTTTCATCAATGAAGTTGGAACGCTGTTGGCGTATCTCACCTCCGACGGTGGGAGCGACGAACAGACCATCCACATTCGCCGCGTGACCGACAGCGACGGCGCGTCGGCTGACGATTTCGCGGAGACGCTGATTCACTGTCGCTTCGCCCAAGTCGCATGGACGCCGGACAGCGCGGGCTTCTACTACAATCGCTATCCCGATCCCGCCACCGTCGCGCCCGAAGCCCGCCAAACGAACAATCAACTCTACTATCATCAGCTCGGCACGCCGCAAGCCGACGATGTGCTGATTTACACGCGCCCCGATGCGCCCGAACTGAATTTCTCGCCCGAAGTCACGTCCGATGGGCGTTATCTCGTGCTGACGGTGTGGCACGGCGCGGTCAATCGCAACCGGTTGTATTACGCGCCGCTCACGTCAGATCGCCGCGTGACGGCGGACGATATCGTGCCGCTGATCGATGTGCCGGACGCCAGTTACAACGTGATTGGCAGCGATGGCACGACCTTCTACGTCTTTAGCGACTTGGACGCGCCCAACGGACGGGTGATCGCCATCGATTTGGACGCGCCCGCGCGCGATCAGTGGCGCACGATCATCGCGGAGGGCGCACAGCCCATCGACATAGCCCAAATGGCGGGGGATCGCTTCGTCCTGCTCAAGCTATCCGATGCCAGCAGTCGCCTCGAAGTCGTGCGCCGCGATGGGACGCCCGAACGCGCGATCCCGCTGCCGACGCTCGGATCGATCTGGGTGCTGACCGCACGCCAAGCGAGCGATGAAGTGTTCTACCGCTTCGAGTCGTTCTTGTATCCGCCGACGATCTTCCGGCATGTCGTCAGCACGGGCGAAACTGCGCCGTTCAAGACGCCAGAGCTGGATTTTCCGGTCGAGGGCTACGAGACGCGCCAAATCTTCGCCACCTCGAAGGACGGGACGCGCGTGCCAGCCTTTTTGACGCACAAGCGCGGTTTGACGCTCGACGGCAACAATCCGGTCATGTTGTACGCTTACGGCGGCTTCTCGGTCAGCCTGAAGCCGATCTTCGCCGTCACGGAATTGGCGTGGATCGAAGCGGGCGGCGTGCTGGCGTGGGCGAACTTGCGCGGCGGCGCGGAATACGGCGAATCGTGGCATCAAGCGGGGATGGGCGCGTCCAAACAGAACGTCTTCGATGATTTCGTCGCCGTGGCGGAGGCGCTGATCGCGCAAGGGGTGACGCGGCGCGAACGGTTGGCGATTCGCGGCGGCAGCAACGGCGGCTTGTTGGTGGCGGCGTGCGTGCTTCAGCGCCCAGATTTGTTCGGCGCGGCGGTGGCGCAAGTCCCGGTCACGGACATGCTGCGCTATCAGCGTTTCACGGCGGGGCGTTATTGGGTGGGCGAATATGGCGACGCCGCCGCCAGCGCGGACGATTTTGCGGTCTTGTATGCGTATTCGCCGCTGCACAACGTCGAACCCGCCGACTATCCGCCGACGCTGATCACGACGGCGCAGGGCGATGATCGCGTCGTGCCGCTGCACTCGTACAAATTCGCGGCGGCGCTGCAAGTGGCACAAACGGGCGACGCGCCGATCCTGCTGCGCGTCGAAGGGCGCGCCGGACATGGACAGGGCAAGCCCGTGCATAAGCAGATCGATGAAGCGGCAGATACGTATGCGTTCGTGTTTGGGGCGTTGGGTGTGGCGCTGGTGTAGTGAGGATGCAATCCCCCTCAGCCATGTGGAACTGTGGAAAGGGGGAGATCGCGGAGGGGCGCGCCGCTGGCGCGCCCCATTTCACTTAATCGCCGCTGGCAACCGCCAGTTTCGCCGCCGGATCATAGCCTTCTTGAACGCTCTTGACCCGCGCGATGCTGTAGATCATGAGTCCGTAGCCCGCCTTCGCCGCGACATCCGCGATGCAGTAGCCGACTTGCACCGCGATGATCAGGCTCGGGGAGATGCCGGTATTACCAAACACGATGGGCAGCAGATACACAATCGGATAGAAGCCCCACGTCGCCAGCAGCAGCAGCCGAATGTTCCTGACCAAGACTTTCGCCTGTCCAGTTTCCGCGTTGACTGCCGAACCCAACCCGACGAACAACTCATACACGATATAGATGAATGGCAGTGTGCTGATGAAGCCCCACAGCGCGCGCGTTCCGGTGTCGGTCGCCACTTCGCCGGGATAGCCGAGAATGATCATCAACACTGCCGCCAGCGCGAGCCGGAAGGTCATCCCGCCCTTTTTGCCGGGCGCGAGCGCCATGACGGCGATCAGCTCTGCCACCAACAGCGGCACGGTCAACAGCCAATCGATGTAGCGATAGGCATCATTGAACGGCGCGCCGCTGGCGATATAAGACGCCGCGCCGCCATCGACCACATTGAGGGCGAACGCGCTTTGCCAACTCTCGAAGATACGGAAATAATGATAAGCCGCGATGGCGACGACCAACGACGACATGGTGATCGCATTGCGGTATTGTGGGGCGATGTTGTTGCGTGAGAGGACGAGGAAGATGAACGCAGCGAACATGGCGGCGAACGTGAACGAGAATGCGTTGTAGACCAGACTGAACTCTTGGAGCGAGAACTGTGGCATGAGCTTGCACCTATGGAAGAACGTCCTGCGGCGAATTTGATGCGGTATTGAATGTTGAGACTATTCTGAACGTTGCTTACGTTCAATATAAGGATGGTGTCTGAGAATTGGTGATCGAGCGGGTTAGGAAATGATGACTTGCAATATGATAATCATTGGGCGGGGAAAAGCGACGGCGTGCGGCATTCGACGGTCTTTTCCGCCGTCAGCGCCGCCGAAGAAGCGGCTGTAGGGGGTTGGGCGCGTCCAAGCCACACCAGCGGCGCGCGCGGCGCGCCGCGCCCCTACAACAGCCGATCTTGCGCGCGCCCCTCCGCATCGGTGTGCGCGGGCGCGACTTTGACCGTCGGCGTGCGCGGGGGCATCGCAATTGGCATCGTGTGCGCCGACTCGCCGTGTGCGGCTGCCAGCAAGCTCTCGATGGTCACGATTTGGATGCGCGGGTAGCGCGTGCCGTCCGCGCCGATGTAGAAGCCCGCCGCCGCCGCTTCGGTCAGCATGTCGCGCGTGGGCGCTTTCAGCGTGATGAACGCGCCAATCGCTGCGCCGTCGCGCTCCAACGTGCCGACCAGATCGCGGATATCGCCGCTGTTGACGCCGCCCGATTTGACTTGCAGCAGGACACGCTTGGTCTCTGCCTTGCCCGATTTGCCGCTGTATTCGAGGAAGTGGATCACCCCGTCGATGCCGCGATCTCTGCCGCGCTTGCCCGCGCCGCCGATCTCGCCGCCCATCGGCTTGGCGCGCACCAGCGACAGCGCCCACCATTGGAATTGATAGCCGCCGTCTTTATCGACTGCCAGCGTGCGCGCCCCCGCCACATCGCGCGGTTCGCCGACGACCTTATAATCGGCGTATGCCGCCAGATTGAAGGCGTCTTGCAGCCGATACTTGAGCAGGGCGATGCCCAAGTGCGTGATATCGATGCCGATCCACTTGCGCCCCAACTTTTGCGCGGCGGCAACGGTTGTGCCGCAGCCCGCGAACGGGTCGAGGACGACATCGCCGGGCTTGGACGACGCTTGGATGATGCGTTCGAGCAAGGATTCGGGTTTTTGGGTGGGGTAGCCCATGCGTTCTTTGGCTTGTGCGCCGATTGGATGAATATCGTCCCATACATCTTGAATGCCGACACCGTGCATTTCATCAAGGAATCGCTTATATGATGGCATTTTGCCCTTAGGTGGCCAGAATATACGACCTTCTTTATCAAGTTCATCCAACTCAGTTGGCGGACGCCCCCAATGACGCCCTTTTGCCGTAACATCTACCTCACGCCAAGCTTTTCCAGTCTCGCCATGCCTAATACCTGCCCCAGTCAAATCTGATAAACGATAACGGCGTCCATTTTCATCCGTAAACCGATAAAACTTTTTAATATATTCTTCGTCATATGACATATGGGTTTGATTCCACGTATATATGTCGCTTTTACTATAGAACAAAATTACGTCGTGGATTGGACCCGGACGTTTAGCAGAATTATGCGCGCTTGTTCGCTTCCAAATGATTTCACTCCGAAAATGTTCTGCGCCGAAAATACTATCGAGCAGAATCTTGAGATAGTGACTCGCCGTCGGATCGCAGTGCAGATACAAGCTGCCCGTCGGCTTGAGGACGCGGTGCAGTTCCACGAGGCGCGCCGCCATCATGACCAAGTACGCCATCATCTGATTGCGCCCGACGATGATCAACAGCGCCGAGAGCGTGGCGCTCACCCGTTCGGGCGCGTCTGTGACCAGATCGTGATACAGCGCCTCCGTCTTGCCGCCCCAATGCCACGTATCTTCAAAGGCGACGATTTGCGCATCGCTGTCACGTCCTGATTCGTCGCGGAACAGCACGTTGTAGCTGCGATTGGAATTGAACGGCGGATCGAGATAAATCAGATCGACCGATGCGGGGGGGATGTGCTTCTTAAGGATATCGAGATTGTCGCCGTAGAACAGCGTATTGTCCATGCTGCGCGTCCCCTCATCAGTCAGGTTGTAGAACAGATGAAGGGATTATAGCACGGCGCAGCGTGAACGTCGCCGGGTCAAGATGATGATCAACCCAGTGGGTCGCCCCACTGGGTCGCTCCTAGGGCGTCGTGGTCGGCAGCGGCGCGCTGGTGGTGTCGAACGGCGTCTCGCGCCCATCGTCGTACAAGCCGCGATCTACGTATTGACCCGGCGGGTAGTAGCGCCAATCCAGCGGCGGCAGTTGCGCGCGGATCGGCTCGATGGTTGCCAGCGCCGCCGCGCGTCCGGCGTGCGCGCTGAACAAACCGGAGCGCGCATCGTCGCGCATCAGCTGCGTAACCTGCTGTGTCAACCATTGTCCGGCGAAATAGCGCGTTTCTTCGTCGGTGGTCGTTTGGAACAGGTCGATGAAGGCGGGCGCGGCGTCGGCGCTCAAGCTCCATAAATACAGCATGTCGAGCTGTTCAGTCGTCGCCAGGCGGGCGATGTTGCGCTCCGCGATGTACAGCTCGACGTTCATCAGATTCAGCGCCGCGCCGTAGCCGACCACGGTCACGAAGATCGCCAGCGAAAAGACGTGCCGCTGCAGCCGGAACAACGCTGCCACCAAACCGATGAACAGCGCGCCCATCCACGCAATCGCCACATGCACATACACGCGCAGTTGGGTGAAGCCGAACGCCTCTTCGTACAGCCACATGCGCTGTGCCGCCGACGCCAGCATGACCAGATTGAGCGCCACCATCACGACGATCAAGGCTTGGAAGGCGCGATTTTCGCGCTTGCCGTGCCGGATCGTCGTCCAATCCAAGAACAGCGCCAGTCCGATGGTCAGCACGGCGACGGCGACCAGTTCAAAGAAGCCGCGCCGCGCGTACTGCGAATAGGTCAGCCCTTGCGTCAACAGCGTCTCGCGCCCACCGAAGAAATACGCGAATTGGATGGCGACGAACAAGCCGAACAGCGCGTTCAGGCTGCCGAGGATCATGCCCGCTTCGATCATGCCGAGCGTGAGGGGGCGCGATTTGACGGTTTTTCTAACCGTTTTCACCTCACCCCCTGTCGCCTGAACCGTACCGGAGAGGGGGGGCGCAAGGATATCGTCGTCATGTGTCCAGCGCCGCGCCGCCGCGAAGATCAGCGCGCCCGCCGCGAACCACGCCAACACGCCGATGAACGCCACTTGGATGAACAAATCAGCTTCGATACGAAGATTGAACAGCCGCGATAGGCGCAGCAGCAGATCGTCGAAGATCGCGTCTGCCGATGCCAACAGCAGCCCGAACACCGCCAGAATCGGCAGCGTCAAGAGCGCGCCGCGCACAACGGCTTTCGTGCGCGCCGAGTCGGTGAATTTGTGTTCGTGCAGCCATTTCCAGACCGTATTGACTTCGGTCAGCGGGACGAAGGTCGTCACGACGGCGGTTTCGAGGACGACGCCCATTTGCTGTCCGAGCGATTCGGTGTCGAAGGTGCGGCGCAGCGGCGCGTAATAGACGAACAGCGCGCCGAGCCACAGCACCGCCATGAAATTCAGCATGGTCATCAGCGCGTCGACGCGCTGATGACC
>Ga0163154_10000791_pt1 | contig 49208 bp, 37 predicted proteins | sample OliLakLV19MP9P1_FD_148649 | JGI IMG/M metagenome (GOLD analysis project Ga0163154, IMG submission 148649) | Freshwater microbial mat bacterial communities from Lake Vanda, McMurdo Dry Valleys, Antarctica - Oligotrophic Lake LV.19.MP9.P1 | ecosystem: Environmental > Aquatic > Freshwater > Lake >...
CGGTACACCTGCCGCGGCATCGCCCGCCGCTCACCCTTGGCCAGCCCGTCAAACCACTCACCCACCAGACTCGCCACCGCTTTCTCAATCTCACCACCACCAGCGGCTCGCACAAACACCGCCGGGCTTCCCGCAAAGATCGGCGTGCCCGGCGTCGGCACCATCAGATCGCCCGCGAACTCGGCCGCGAGCAGTTGTTCAACCAGCTCGGCCGGGTGCTCCGCGATCAGCCGCTCGTCCTTCACTCGCCACTCCATCCCGCCCTCACTCAATGCGCGCAGCGCTGCTTGCGCATCATCGATCAATTCGCGCACGCCCTCCGGCGGATCCTCACCGCGCCACAGCTCGTTCAACGCCGCGACGTGCCCGTGAATCAAGATCTCAGCGCGATCAACCCCCAGCCGCCGCTCGTCCGCCGGAAGCTCGCGCACGTCCGCCAGCGCGAACGTCACCGCCTGCAACCCGATGATCGCGGGCGTTGCCGACTTCCACCGCCCGCCCTCGCCCGCGCTGGGCAAGGCCTTGGCCGCCTGCGCGAACTCGGTCCAATGAGCCAGCAACGACAACCATGTCTCGGCTCGTGTTTCACCCCGCGCTTCACTTTGTGCTTGCGATTCATCTGGCATCTCAGGATCCTATCGTGACACCCGCCCGGAGCCGCCGCCCGGAGCCGTGGCCAGGAGCCGCCGCCATGATCGAGCCCACCGTCTCACTCTTCATCGACTCGATCAACCGCAAGGACCTCGACAGCCTCGCCAAGCTGATGACCGAGGACCACGTCTTCGTCGATTCTCTCGGCGAAAGGCTTACCGGGCGCGACACCATGCGGGCAGGGTGGGCCAACTATTTCACCTTCGTGCCCGACTATCGCATCATGCCCGACTGGTCGGCCCGCCACGGCAACGCCGTCGCAGTCTTCGGCACCACCGAAGGAACCTACGCCCCCGACGGCAAGATTCGCAAAGAAAACTACTGGATCACCCCGGCCGCGTTCCGCGTGATGCTGCGCGGCGAGCAGATCCAGATGTGGCAGGTCTACGCCGACAACAAACGCATGCACGAACTCCTCGCTGGCGCTCACTAACCTCGCTTCATCTTCTCTTTCTTTTCTTTTCTTCTTTCGCTTTCTTCTTCTACTTCTGGTGCTGGCGCTGGTGCTGGTGCTTCTCCTGCTTTCTTCTTTGTTTTCCTACCCAATCTAGTGGGACAGGTTTTCAACCTGTCTCTCCCCGCCTTCCCTCTCCTTCGCCTTCTCTTCCAGATCCACCCATGCACTTCAACCCCACCCAACTCACCCCTCAAGACCGCTACAAACTTCTCATCGGCTGCATCGTCCCACGCCCCATCGCCTTCGTCTCCACCCTCTCCCCCGCGGGGCAGACCAACTTGGCGCCCTTCTCGTTCTTCGCTGGCGTGGGATCTGATCCCATGACCTTGCTCTTCTGCCCCGCCAACAAGCCCGACGGCACCGAGAAGGATTCTCTCCGCAACGCCAAGCCAATCACCGAAGGCGGCACCGGCGAGTTTGTCGTGAACCTCGCCAGCGAGCCCTACGAAAAACAGATGGCCGCCGCCGCCGAACCGCTCGCCTATGGCGTCTCTGAGTTTGAGTTCACCGGCCTGACCACCGCGCACAGCGTCGTCGTGAAGCCCCCACGCCTCGCCGAATCACCCGTCGCCTTCGAGTGCCGAACTCTGCAAGTCATCCGCACCAACCCCGGGCAACCGGCTGGCGGCAACATCGTGCTCGGCCAAGTCGTCCACGTATACATCCGCGACAACGCTATCAACGAGCGATTCCACGTCGATCCCGCGATCTTGAAAACCATCGGTCGCATGGGCGGGACGAGCTACTGCCGCACCAACGATCGCTTCGAAATCTCGATGGGCGCGCGAGCGCTCGATCGCTGATCTTCCCTTCAGGACGGTTTCAGAGCCCTACTCAATCTTGTGGCACACCTTGTGGCGTAGGCGTCCCGCCTGCGGCTACTTTCCGTGGTTCGCCGCCGGATCCAATTCCAGCGCTGCGATCATCACCGCCCAAAGATCGGTGCTGTCGATCACCCGCGGCAGCGACTCCGAGCCCGGCCCCAAGGCCGTCACCTCCACCATGTCCGACGTGTGATTCGGGCTCAAGAACGCCACGCCCAGTGAATCGGCGAGGATCCCGCCCAGCACGCTCACCGGCGTGTTCGCGGCCGCGAACGGGCTGACCCGCTTGCCCGCCAGCGAATCGACGACCATCTGCGACTCCGCCTCCGACAGTGTGATCCCTGTCGCTTGCTGCCCCACCTCGCGCACCTGCCGCGCGAGCGTCGCGAGCGACTTCAGGTTCAACTTCTCGAACACCCACTCGGCTGATCGCTTGACGTGCAAGATCCGATCAAAGCGTGTGAGCGCGTCGGGGCCGTAGAACGTCAGCCCCGGGTTGGCGTTGCCGTGGTCGCTTGTCAGGATCACCAGCGTGTCGTCACGGTCCTTTACGAAGTCCAGCACGACGCCGATCGCGGCGTCGAACGCGAGCTGCTCGGCGACGAGCGAGCCCGCGTCGTTGTTGTGGGCCGCGTGATCCACGCGCCCGCCCTCGACCTGCAGCACGAAGCCCTCCGAGCGTTTCCCGAGAAGCGTGAGCGCGACCGAGGTCATCTCCGCCAGCGACGGCACCGTCGAGCCCGCGGTCGCCGCCGTGTCCAGCACGTACGGAACATGGTCCTTGTCGAACAACCCCAGCACCTGCGCGGGCTTCCCTTCCGCGCCAGCCCGCGTGACCTGCGCTTCCCCCGCCAACGCCAGCATCGCCTCGCGCGTCCGCACCACCGTCGGCGAGCCGTGCTTGCCCAGCAGCGAGGCCGGGAAATGCTTCTCGCCGCCGCCGAAGGCCAGGTCGATGTTCCGCTCGAGCAACTGCGACGCGATCAGGTCTTCCAGATCGCGCTTGGGTGAGTTGGCGTAGAAACTCGCTGGCGTCGCGTGCGTGATACGCGTCGTCGTCACCACCCCCGTCGCTTTCCCCGCCGCCTTGGCGTGGATCAGGATCGGCGTCCGGGGGGTGCCGTCGGGCGTGATGTTCAGCACCTCGTTCTTCACGTGGAACCCGCACCCCCACGACGACCCGCCCGCCGCCGAATCTGTCACGGGTGAGTCGGCCGAGGCCGTGAACGCCGTCGCACGCAGCACGCCGGGTCGCTTCCAAAGATCAACCCAACGCGAACCCTTCCCGTCACGCCGACGGCTCATCAGATCGGCGAGCGCCAGCGTGCCCGAGCTCATCCCGTCCGAAGCCATGAAAATAATATTTGTGCAGCGCGGCAGGCGACGAGAACGCCGCACCACCTCCGCGTGAGCATCGAGCGGGCGCGCGAGCAGTGAAGCCCCGGCCGCGGCCACGGCGCTCGTCGCTATGAACGCGCGGCGATCAAACCCTTGCACCGGCCCGCCGCTGTGTTGGAAACGCTCGATCGACATCGTTGTGCTTCTCTCTTTGAAAGAACCTCATCGCGGCTGGCTCAAACCCGCATCCGCGCCGCGTACACCATCCACTCGATGAGCAGCAGACCCGCCGCGGCCGCCACAAACCAAGCCCAGATCTCGCGCGGAACACCCGATCCGCTCGTCGCACGAACGGTACGACCCGCGACCCGCAGGTCGGTCACCAGACCAAGCCTCGACTCCGTCCGATCAAGCAGATTTAACGCAATCACAGCGTCTCGCCCCGCTGGCGCCACCGCGTACAACCCCGCTCGCTCGATGAGACCGAACGGAACACTCTCACCCAGTTCGTCGCGCGGCACCGCGGTCAGAATCACCGGCCCACGCAGCTCAACACGCCCGCCCGGCATCCTCTCTCGCGCCCCCGCCCGCACCTCGACCCGCTGCGCCGTCGTGAACGCGCGCCCCGCCGCCTCGTCCCCACGCTGCGTCAGGTACTCCGCCGCCGACGCCAGAAAGATCGGAAACCCGGGCTGCAACGGCCAATTCGACGACGCCGGATCAAACCCCACCACCAGCTGGCGGTGCGGGCCTTCCTGCACCAGCGCGATCAGCGTCCCGGCCGCGCCGTCCGCCAGCGCCGTGAAACGCGGCGAACCCGCTGGCCAGGTGATCGAGGCGTTCCCCGCCACATACACCGAGTCGAGCGAAACATCGCGCAGCGCCGGATGAGTGCGCGACCACGCGATGACATACGTCCCGCCGCTCGAACCTGTCCTCGCCGTTATCGTGGTCGGGTTCATCACCAGCCCCGCGATCGGCAAGCCCGCAGCGAACGACAGCGAAGCCATCCCCGGCGTTGTCGCTGGCATCACACGATCGAACACCACAAGATCAGCTTCCAGACTTGCGGACTCCGCGAGCCGTCCGTACTCGCTCGCCGAGATCACACGCAACGAGGCCTCAAGCTCCGCGAGCGCGTCCGCCAGCAACCAGGGCGGCGAGATCGCGGCCGTCCCGCTCGCGCGTTCCGCCTCAGTGCTCACTGTGGTGTCCTTCGTGATTGCCAGCGCGTCGTCGGGCCTTACCAGCACGATCCGAGGCCTGGTCGCCGCCGACAGCACTAGGGACGCCGAGTTGTCCGCCTCCAGCACGTCCGCGCGATCGAGCCGCGCCGTCACCACGCCGCCGCTGGTCGCGTGCAGGTCGAACGTCACCGACGCCGCGTCTGCGGGAGCGCTCGCCGACGGGGCCGCTGATCCAGACGCTGGCGTGGGCGCGTTTCTCTCGGGCACCCGCAGCGCCCGCCGCTCAACCACACGCCCGTCCAGCGACAAGGCCACCGCGATGTCACGCGGTGTCTCGCTCGCGTTCACCACGCCCACCAGCACGCGCGTGAGCGACGGGTCGTCGTAATCACGCCGCGCCGCCATCGCCACAATTCCAAGGTTGTCCGGCCCGGAAGATTGCCGCGGCGGCGCGATCAGCACCAACTCCACCACCGCCCCACCGATCGCCAGTTCTCCGGAAGTCTCCATCGAACCATCGGTCACCAGTTGCACCACCACGGGCCGTCGCTCCGCGCTTTCTTCGCCGTCCGCCGCCGTCATCGCTTCGATCGCGCGGAACGCCGCCGAAAGGTTCGCGGGCTGGTCCGTCGGCATCGTTGCACGCACCGCGTCGCGCAAGTCCGCCGCGCTGGTGGCGAACCCCACGAGCACACTCGGCTCGGCCGCGAACGTCACCAACGCGACACTCGTCCCGCCCGCCCCGATCGCCCGATCGATCAACTCGACGCAACGGTCCTGCGCCGCCGCCCACCGCGTCGCCCCGCCCGGCTCGTCTGTGGAGTTCATCGACGCCGAGCGGTCGAGCAGAATCACCACCCGCGCCTCGCGCCCTTGGCTCGTCGAGAGCGCAGGCCTGCCAAACGCGACCACCAACAGCCCCAGAATCAGCAGATGCAGGAACAGCAACCACGACGACCGCAACCAGCGCAGCGGCACGTTCGCTTGCAGGTCGTCCACCGCCGAGCGCCACAGCAGCGTCGAGCTCACGCGCACCGGGCGACGCCGCAGCTTGAGCATGTACAGCAGCACCAGCACCGGCACGCACACCGCCGCCGCGGCCAGCGCTGACAGCGGAGCGAGCAGTGTCACGCCGACCCCGGGGGCGTATCGGACGCCGCGCCGGTCGGCGTTGGCCCGGTCTCTCGAGCCTCAGACGCACGGAATCCCTTGGCCACAATGAACGTCTCGCGCGAAACATCTCGGCTTGACCGCGGCTTGAACGCGTTCACCTGCCGGAACACTTTCCGTGCCCGGTACATCACGTTGGGCGTGTCTTCGCCCTCGAAGATCTTCATCGCCAGGCACCCGCCCGGCTTGAGCAGCGTCGGCAGAACTTCGAGCACACGCAGGCACAGCCGGGCCGAAAGAAAATCGTCGCCGTGCCCTGTCGTGTTCGGCGCCATGTCGCTCAGCACCGTGTCGAAGATCCCGCCGCCCAGCTCGAACAGGTCCGCTGGCGTCACCGCGAACACGTCGCCCTTCATCGTGCGCACGTTGGGCGCGACGTGGTGCCGAACATCCAGGACGTCGATCCCCACCGCCGAGCCCTCTTCACCCACAAACTCCGACGCCACCTGCAGCCACGACCCTGGCGCACAGCCAAGGTCCAGAACGTGGTCACCACGATTGATGATCCGGAACTTCGCGTGGATCTCCTGCAGCTTGTAGGCGGAGCGCGCGAGGTACCCGTCGGCCTTGGCCATCTTGAAGAAGCGATCTTGGATCTTGCGCGGTTGAGCCATGGCGTGCGGGTGTATGACGTGCTGGAGGTCAGTCGTCCTCGTCGGTCTTCAGGTCCTCGAACTCCTCGTGCCAGAGCATCTGGATCGTTTCCAGAATCTTTTCGTTCACCGGATGCCCCGGCTGCTCGTGAAACCCTGGCAGGTTCTGCACCATGCGGCGAAGGTCCACGAACTTTACCGAAAGCGGGTTCGCGCTCGGGTTGGCCGCCGCCAACCCTTCGGCGATCCGGTCCACCTCGAGCCAACCGAATGTCTTGGAGATTCCCATGGGAAAGTTCCGTCGTCGTGGTGAAATCGGCATTGGACCGGTCTTGTTCGGTGGGGCAGGTTTTCAACCTGCCGCTACGCATCCCGGGCAGGTTGAAAACCCGCCCCACCAGAAAACCTAATGCGGGATCTCCTTCACCGCGTTGCGATTCCACGACGGCACCCTCACGACAATGGGCCCGTCGCCGATCACCACGCACTGGCACGCCAGCCGGCTGTTCCTCTGCAACCCCACCGCCTCCTCGACCCGGTCGTCCTCGGCCTCGGTCGCCTCGGAGAGCTGGTCCATGCCTTTTTCGATGTAGACATGGCAGGTTGAACAGGCGCACACCCCGCCGCAGGCGTGCTCGATATTGATCCCGGCCTCCATCGCGACCTCCAGCAGATGCTCGCCCTTGGCCGCCAGCAGGCTGTGCTCTTTCTGGTCCCCGCCGGTGAGGGCTTTGGGTTCTTCGAGAACGAAATGGACCGGGACGATCTCGGGGCCGTGGGCTTTGTCGGAGTGCTTGAGGTGCATGAAAAGTTCCGGGGACTTGGTGAGACCAGACAGTCGGGCCGAAGGGTGAGCGACGAGTCGGCCGTCGCACGAAATGCGGCTCTGGACCGACCCGAACGACTATAGACCGATGCCGGGCCGGGCCGGGTCATATGCTTGTTCCAGCGATGCAGAACGTGCTCCAGCCTCAACCTGCCAACTCGACCTCACTCTTGCCCGACCAGGCTCTCGCGCCGACCGCGCACGCGGCACGCGTCGAGATCTCTGTCATCGCGCCCGCCCACAACGAAGAGGACAACATCGACGCCCTCGTCCGCGAGGTTTACGAGGCTCTCACGCCGCTGGGCCTGCCCTTCGAGTTCGTGATCGTCGACGACGGTTCGACTGATTCCACCCGCCAGCGCGTGCAGGACCAGATGAAGACCAGACCCTGGCTGCGCTGCGTGGCCATGACCCGCACCCCGCCCGGCAAGGGCAACGGCCAGTCTGCGGCCTTCTACGCTGGATTTCGCGCCGCCCGGGGCCGACTCGTCGCCGTGCTCGACGCCGACCTTCAGAACGACCCCGCCGACCTGCCCGCCATGCTCAAACTCCTGCGCGAGACCAACGCCGACTTCGTGCAGGGCGATCGCTCGCACGCTCGCAAGGACAACGTCGTTCGCAAGGTCGGCTCCTGGGTCGGCCGAGTTTTTCGCCGCTCGCTGCTGGGCGACACTATTCGCGACACCGGCTGCTCCCTGCGCCTCATGACCCGCGAGATCGCCGTCGCCCTGCCGCTCGAGTTCCGCGGCATGCACCGCTTCATCCCCGTCACCGCCCGGCAGCTCGGCTACAAAGTCGTCGAGATGCCCGTGCGGCATCGGCCCCGCGTGGCGGGCGTGCCCAAGTACGGGTTGGGGATCATGCAGCGAGCGCTGCCGGGGTTGATCGATCTGTTCGCGGTGCGGTACATGCGGAACAGGCGGCGGCCGGTGGCGGCGGCCGAGGTCGCGCGCGACGGCGCAGGTAAAGATTCCGCGCAGAACCGGGGCGGAGCGTGAACGATTCGAAGAGCGAAGAATCGGCTCGGAGAGCTGACCTACCAACCAGCGAAGAGTCAGCTCGGAGAGCCGACCTACCAACCGACCTACTTCAGACTCTCGCGAGGAAGAAGAAGCGACTCAAGTGGGAGCCTGCGGCCGCGATGGCGGTGGTGCTGCTGCTGGGACTCTGGCTCGCCTTAGGGCCCGCGTCTAGGCCAAGTTTCAATACACGCGAAGAGGCCATCACGCAGGACATCCGCCTCGGCGACAACCGCGGCGTGCTGGAGTCATTCCAAGACGCTTCGAGCGGAACGCGGCAGTTCCGCGTCTTCATGCGCGGGCATGAACCGACCCGCACGTACTCCGAGGGCGACGTCCGCGAACTCTTCGGCGAGTCCGTGTATCAGAACGCCATCACACCTCGCAGCAACTGGGTTTTTCACCTGCTCAACATCACTTCGTGGTCCAACGTGGTCTGGGTCGGCATTGGATTCTTTGGTCAGCTGGCCTTCTCGGGCCGCATGATCCTGCAATGGATCACCAGCGAACGCCGCCGCGAGAGCGTCATCACCGAGTCCTTTTGGTGGTTCAGCCTAGTCGGGTCGGTCACGCTCTTCACCTACTTCGTCTGGCGGCAGGATCCCGTGGCTATCTTGGGCCAGGCATCCGGGGTCGTGATCTACGCCCGGAACATCCGATTGATCTACAAGCGGCGGCGGCGCGAGATGCGCCGGACCGCGCCGTAGACCAAACCTGATCGTTCCACGAGGTCAACGATCGATCACTCGGAGGCACGATGAAAGTTTTTCTCGACGAGATGCCGCTCGGACGCCAGCCCGCCACCGTGGCCGACGCTCTACGCGCCGCGGCCCAGTCGGCTGAATTGGTGGGGCGCATCATCGTCAGCGTCGCCGCCGACGGACGGGCCATCAACGAAGCTGAACTCTCTCAGCTCGAACTCGCCAACACGGCGGTCGCTGAACTCCGACTGATCTCGGCCGACCCTCACACGCTGATTCGCGAAGTCTTTCAGGACGCGCAGCACGCCCTCCTCACGCTGACTTCGCTCCAGCGCGCCGCCGCGGACGCCTGCGCGACCGGCGATTCTCAGGCGACCATGGCTCAGCTCGGCGGTGTCGTCGAAACCTGGAAGGCCGTCCGCGACGCGCTGAGCAAGGGCGCTGAACTTCTCAGTCTTGATCTTGATACTTTCCGCTACTCACACCAGAACCGCGATCATTTCGCCACCGCGCAGGTCACCGCCCTCGCCGCGGCTCTTGATCTGCTCCTGTCGGGCGTGCGCGCCCAAGATTGGTCGGCCGTCGGCGACGCGCTCTCCTACGACCTCGACCCCCTCGCCACCTCATGGGGCGCACTCTTCGCAGAGCTCGAACGCTTGGTCGCTCGCCGCCCGTAAGCGACCCAGATCTCGATCCAGATCCCGCCCGGCGCCCGGCGTTCCCCAAAGCATTCACAGGATCAGCCGCCCCCAAAGCAACCGCGCTGTTGCCCGGGTGGTACTGTTGACCAAGGCGCTGGCCACAGAGCAACTCTGTCCATCGCCCAGCCTGAGGAGCGCCCAGCCTGAAGAGCGCCCAGCCCGAGGAGTGCCCAGCCCGACCTGGGTATGAGTGAACGATGACGCGAGGGATCGCCGCGATCGATGAGCTGATGGAGCGAGCCAGCGAGGCGCTGGTCGAGGCCGAGTACTTCGACTCCGAGCGGCTCTGCGCTCGCGCTCTGCGTCAGGCTCGCGCCGCCAACGACTTCGAACGCATGGCCCGCATCTGCCTCCCGCTCCAAGAGGCTCGCCGTCAGATCCGCCAGCTCGCCGAGACCTCCGGCGTGTGCCGCGAGCTTCACGCGAACCTTGCCAGAACAATCTCTCGCGAGCCGGGCTGCTTCCTCCTGCAGCCGCCGCTGCTAGGCGTCGACGCTGGCGCCTTCCGCGATTCCATGCGCAACCGAAAGGTCCCCGCGTTCGTGCTGACGCGCGAGCCCATGACCCGCGCGGGCAAATGGCCCATCGTCGCCGTGGCTGAGTCGAGCTCGCTCCGAGGCAGCGCCACCGGCATGCGGAGCGTGCGGGCTCAGGTCGATCCCCCGCCCGGCGTTGTGTTCACCGGCCAAGGCCTCACGCGCGACCTGCCGCCCATTGCTGCTCGTGAATCAAAGAGCGGGCCACCTTCCAAACCGCGTCGCTCGCAGCCCGCGAGGGACGATCGTGCCCAAGCGGCCCCGTCGCTGCAATGGTTCACGGCCGCGGGCGAGTCGCTGGGCGATGCCGCGATCGCAGTCGTCGATCGCTCGCTCCACCCCGCGTTCCAGGCTGACGACTTGATCGATTTCCTCAACGCGATCCCCGAGCACGAGAAGCTGCACCAGGCGCTGGCCGCGGCGTGCCGGGCCGCGGATCGCGCCGGACCGCCCAAGGAACCACGCCAGATCGCGGATGCTAACCCGTGGAGTTTCTAGATGGTTTTCGGTTGAGGTGTAGTACTCGGAGAGAACGCTGAGGGACCAGAGGGGATCAGAGGGGATCAGAGGGGATCAGAGAGGATCAGAGAGGATCAGAGAAACTCAGAGCGAGGCCTGTGAGAAGAGTTCTTAAAAACCGAGTCTTTGCTTCCAACCACGATCCGGCTTCGCGTTTCTCTGATCTCCTCTGCTCCCTCTGCGTTCGTATTCAATCGATACCGATAAACCCAACCCGCTCCAGCTCGCGGCTCTCTCGACTCATGCGCTGAGCACACTCGGAAAAAAAGCGTGCCGCCCGTTCAGCCGGGCGGCACGCTTATGTTCTCACGAACTTCTTTTCTCGAGAGAGCCTGATCGGCTTCCGATCAGTTTTAACGGCTCCGGACTTTGGTCACTTTCCCGCCGATCTGCATCCCGTAGAACGAGCGGTAGACGAAGAACGCCGACACCACAAAGAACGCGGCGCTTAGGACCATCGTCAGCGGCGTGTGCACCTTGTCGCCCGACGGCCCGATCACTTTCAGGCTCATCGCCAGCTCCACCGCCAGCAGCCCGAACAGGGTCGTGAACTTGATCACCGGGTTCATCGCCACCGAGGACGTGTCCTTGAACGGATCGCCGACGGTGTCGCCCACCACGCACGCGTCGTGCAGCGGCGTGCCCTTGGCCTTGAGCTCGGTCTCGACGATCTTCTTGGCGTTGTCCCACGCGCCGCCCGCGTTGGCCATGAAGATGGCCTGGAACAGCCCGAAGAGCGCGATCGAGATCAGGTACCCGATGAAGAAGAACGGCTCGTAGAACGCGAACGCGAGCGTCGCAAAGAACACGCCTAGGAAGATGTTGAACATGCCCTTCTGGGCGTAGACGGTGCAGATCTCGACGACCTTCTTGCTGTCCTCGACGCTGGCCTTGGTTGCGCCGTCGAGCTTGATGTTCGCCTTGATGAACTCTACCGCGCGGTACGCGCCCGTGGACACCGCCTGCGTCGACGCGCCCGTGAACCAGTAGATCGTGGTGCCGCCCGTGATCAAGCCGAGCAGGAAAGGCGGGTGCAGCAGCGACAGGTTTGCCACCTCCGACGCCTGTAGGCCGTGCGTCAGCGCCACGATGATCGCGAAGATCATCGTCGTCGCGCCCACGACGGCCGTGCCGATCAGCACCGGCTTGGCCGTGGCCTTGAAGGTGTTGCCCGCGCCGTCGTTCTCTTCCAGGAACTGCTTGCCCTTCTCAAAGTCAGGATCAAAGCCGAAGTTCTTCTGCAAGTCCTCGCGGATGCCCGGGGTGGTTTCGATCGTCGACAATTCGTACACCGACTGGGCGTTGTCCGTGACGGGGCCGTAGCTGTCCACGGCGATCGTTACAGGGCCCATCCCGAGGAAGCCGAAGGCGACGAGCCCGAAGGCGAAGACGGCCGGGGCGAGCATGAGGTCCGAGTGGATACCAGCGTATCCCGGGAAGAGCGTGCTGATCCCGAAGGCGGCGCCCATGAGGGCGACGATCGCCATGCCCAGCCAGTAGGCCGAGAAGTTGCCCGCGACGAAACCGGCGAGGATGTTGAGCGATGCGCCGCCCTGTTCGCTCGCGGTGACGACCTCGCGGACGTGGCGAGACGAGGTCGAAGTGAAGACCTTGACGAACTCGGGGATGATGGCCCCGGCGAGCGTGCCGCAGGTGATGATCGTGGAGAGCTTCCACCACATCTCGCCGTCGCCGAGATCTTTGATGAGCAGGTATGACGCGATGTAGGTCAGCACGACCGAAACGATCGACGTCAGCCACACCAGGCTGGTCAGCGGCTTCTCAAAGTCCATGTGCGTCGCGTTGCCGTACTTGGCCTTGGCGAAGAACTCGTTGATGAAGTACGAACCCGCGCTGGCCACGACCATGATGACGCGCATCGCGAAGATCCACACCAGCAGCTGCACCTGCACCGCTGGATCGTGAACCGCCAGCAGGATGAACGAGATCAGGGCCACGCCCGTCACGCCGTAGGTCTCGAACCCGTCGGCCGAAGGACCGACCGAGTCGCCCGCGTTGTCGCCCACGCAGTCCGCGATCACGCCCGGGTTCCGCGCGTCGTCTTCCTTGATCTTGAACACGATTTTCATCAGGTCCGACCCGATGTCAGCGATCTTGGTGAAGATGCCGCCCGCGATGCGGAGGGCCGCCGCGCCGAGCGATTCGCCGATCGCAAACCCGATGAAGCACGAGCCCGCGTAGTCGTTGGGGATGAACAGCAGGATAATGAGCATCAGCAGCAGCTCGACGCTGATGAGCGCCATACCGATCGACATCCCGGCCTTGAGCGGGATCGCGTAGCACGGGAACGGCTTGCCCTTGAGGCTGGCGAAGGCGCAGCGGCTGTTGGCAAACGTGTTGACGCGGATGCCGAACCACGCGACGCCGTACGAGCCCGCCATGCCGATGAGGCTGAACAGCAGGATTACGCCGACCTTGACCATCGGGAACCCGTGCTCGACCTCACCGGCCGCGTTGATCGTCTCGACCAGTTTGCCGAAGTAGATCGCCACGATCACGCCGATGAACAGCCACAGGATCATCAGGAACTTACCCTGCTGGATCAGGTACGTCTTGCAGGTCGTGTAGATCAGCTCAGAAACCTCGAGCATCGATTTGTGCACCGGCAGGCTCTTGAGCTGGCCGTAGATCATGAACCCGAAGCCCAGTCCGAGCGCGCTGACGACGAGCCCGCCCAGGAGCAGCGTGTGCCCGTCGATGCCCATGAACTTCTGCGAGCTCAGGTCAGGCAGCACGAGGCTGGCTTCGCCGCCGCCGCGATGGACGGGGGGCTGGATGGCTGGCTGGATGGCGGCGGTCGTTGTCGCCGTGGCCGCCGTGTCTGAAGTGACCGCCTGAGCAGAGGCTGTCGCTGGCATCAACGTTGTGACGAGCACCATCGCGAGCGCCGCCGCGAGCACCGACAGATTCCGCGCCAGCGCAGAACCCATTGACCTGCCCAGATCCGCGAAATCTCGACGCGCCGACGGCGTCGTTCCCATGTTCGTGTGTTTCATCTCGTGTTTCCCCAAACGAGTCACCGCAGTGACAGACTCAATCGTCAAGTTAAAACCTCAAACCTCAGCGAAAAACCTCAGCGAAAAATCTCAGTGAAATCGCGATACCGAAAAAGACCAACAGACCGTGAGACGCCGAGTTGCCAACGCAACCCTCTGGGCGCCAAATCCAGCCGCACCCGTCACGGGGCACGTTCCAAGGACAGGGAAGAATATCTACTTATCGAAACTCAGCGTTCCGGAACGTGAATCGCAGAAACATGTCCCGGAACGCGCGGCCCGCAAAAAAACGAGCGGGCGATGCGACGCACCGCCCGGGATCCTGTTCATGCCGGATCGACCAACGCCATGCCGAAAAGCCAATCTCATGCCGTCGAGCCGGTCACTTGACCTCGGGCTTGGCTGGCATCGGGCTGTCCTCGCGGACGCGACGGTTCACGCTCTTGCGCGAAGCACGACGTGCGCGTTCCGACGGCTTCTCGTAGAACTCACGACGCTTGATGTCCTTGGTCAGACCCTCTTTTTCGCAGAGCTTCTTGAACCGACGCAGCATCTGATCGACACCCTCGCCGCTCCTCGCCTTCACCCGGATCGCCATGAATACCTCGCGTCTCGATCAAAGATACATTTCAGACCAACACCCACCCGCCCGCGGCGGGGGTACTTTTTGACTCAACCTTCCCCACCGGACCGTTCCGGATCAGGGGAGGAAGTAAAGGTTCGGCCTTCGCCCGGATCAAGCCCCGCGCACGATCCGATCATCACCAGACCAAACTTTCCGTCCGGTCGACATCCGACCCGCACCTTCCCTCACCCGACGGGCTCTCGTACCAAAGTTCCCCCCAGTTATGCTGCTGATCGACGCTTATAACGTTCTCCTGACCCCCGGCGTGCTCCCGCTAGGCTTGGCGGGCGTGGACTTGGCGGGCTTGGCTCACCTGATCGAGCGCGGCCGATACCGCAGGCGAGCCGCCGTTCTGGTCTGTGACGGACGATCTAAATCACTGTCGGAACAAGAGTTAAAGATCGGGTCCGTGCGCGTTGTCTATGCCGGAGCCGGGGCCGACGCCGACAGCCTGATCGAGCGAATGCTCGACGAGGACTCCGCTCCTCGTCGTTTTTTGGTCGTCAGTTCTGACCGCCGGATCTCCAAAGCCGCTGGTCGGGCCGGGGCCGCGACTTTGACCAGCTCGGCGTTTCTCCAGCAACTTTCCACCGCCGATGCCAAACGTCGCCCGGAGCCGCTCCCGGCCTGGGTCCGCCAGATCCCGCTCGAACACGACGCGATCGCGCACTGGTTCCAAGAGTTCGGCCTCTCGCCGCCGGTGCGAAGGCCTCCGGAAGAACCAGCGCCCGCGCAGGCTCGCAAGGCCAAGCACTCTTCGCCAACCGCGAAGTCCGCAACCAAGTCCGCCCCGAACCCAGATCTAGCGCCGTCGACCGACCCCGCCTTGACCAGCCCTCGGTTTGAAATCACCGATGCCGTCCTTCTCAAAGCCCTGCAAGAGTGGGGTGGGGAACTGAATCTGGACGATCTAGACATGCGTCGCTGGATTTAGATTTTCGGTAGGTCGGCTCTCCGAGCCGAATCTTCTTTTTCACTTCTCGGAAACTCACGCCACCCTGCGGAGCGATCACGTCTGAAACTTGCCTTTTGCAAACCTCGCAGCATGAACCACCACCCTTCGCCATCCTCGCCAACTGCAACCAGTTGCACGCGCGCATTTCTTCTCGGCGTGCTCGCCGTCGCTGTTCTTGGCGTCAATGTCCTTGGCGTCGTCGGCTGCGAGACCACCACCGCGCGGCAGGGTTCCACGCAAGTGCTTGCTGGCTATAACCTCGGCACGCTCGAAGCTGACCTGCCCGACCAAGCACGCCCGCAGGCGGTGGTCGCTGCGGGCGAGGCCGCGCTCCGTCACCGCGGCTATTCGATCACCTCCAACACCTCCACTGCCGATCGCGGCAGCGTCAAAGCCAAGCCGCCTCACGGCGGGTTCTTCGACGGCTCAACAGAAGTCTGGGCCCGGCTCGGCTCTTACGGCACCCACGTCGGCGTCAAAGTCGGGCTGGCTGGGAACGAAACCGAATCTCGCGCCATCCTCGACGACGTCCTCGCGCGGCTCGGGCTGTGACGCGGAAAGTTCCCTCAAACTGCGCAACCATTCGCTCGGGCATCTCGCCCCGGTCTACGTTTTCGCAGCAGTAAACACACCGTTCACCGCCGGAGCCTCGCATGACCGCCGCTCGCCAACTCAATCTCCTCGTCAGCCTCGCCGCATTGCTCACCCTTTCCGCCTGCACGAACACTGGCCACGAGCTGCGTGACACCACGATCCCGCTGCAGTCGCAGGGCGTCGGGACCGTGGGCGTGGGCGTTCACGACCAGCGGCCCTACATCCTGCGGCTTGATCGCACGCCAGCCTTTGTAGGCTTTGCGCTCATCGGCGACCAAGGCCCGCAGGACGTCGAGACCGTCACAGGCCGCCCGCTCGCCGACGATTGGAACAACGTCATCGCTCGCTCTCTTCGCGCCCGCGGCTACGACGCCCAGCCTGTCGTCATCGCCACCACGGACACCCCGGCCTTGGCCGCCCGCAAGGTCAAAGGCCTGGGGACGCGCACGTCGATCCTCATCACCATGCGCGATTGGAAGTTTGTGACCACGTCGAGCACCAAGCTTTATTACGACCTCACTCTCAGAGTCGTGGACCTCGACGGCAAGGTTCTGGCGGAGCAAAGCGAGAAGGGCGAAGAGAACCTTGGCGACGGCGCGGTCGAGCGCAATGCGCGGAAGGATGGTGACCTGAACGCCGACGGATCTGCCAAGGCCGCCACGCCTGGCGAAGGCGGGCTCAACCCCAACTCGCCGGTCGCCCGCATGAAACGAGCTCAAGCCATCATGCCCAGCGTCTTTCAGGCTCACCTGGAACGATTGCTTAACGACCCGAAGGTCGTCGCCGCAATCCGCTGAATCGCTTGGTCTGAACCTGACTCATCTCGTGGCGCGAGCTTTGGGTCCGAGCCCTAGATAACCTCCGCGCTCCTTTGGCTCGCTTACTTCACCACCAGCGCCACGAGGAACCCGTCGTAGCCCTTGCTGCCCACGGTCTGAATAGCCGTCGCCGAGACGCGTGGTTCGCGCTCGATCATCTTCACCATCTGTCGGACGCCCAGCACGCGCGGGTCGTCGCTGCTCGTGTTGACGACCTCGCCGTCGCGCACGACGTTGTCAACGACGATGACGGTCCCGACGCGCGAGAGCTTGAGAGCCCACGCGAAATACTCGGGGTTACTGGGTTTGTCGGCATCGATAAAGATCAGATCGAAGGGCCCCAGCCCGTCGCGTTCGATGCCCGGCAGCGAATCGATCGCCCGCCCGACGCGAACATCAACGACGCTGCCGAAACCTGCTCGCGCGATGTTGGTCACCGCGACGGCCGCGTGCTTGGGATCAAGCTCCAGCGTGACGATCCGGCCTTGCGTGCGTTCCCCGGCCGCCATGCCGCGGGCGAGCCAGATCGTGCTATATCCGCCGAGCGTTCCGATTTCGAGGATTTTTTGCGCGCCGTGGATTTGCACAAGCAGGGAGAGCAGTTTGCCTTGGTTGGCCGCGACTTGGATCTCGGGCAGCCCTCCGGCCGTGCTCGCGGCCAGGGCTGCGTCGAGGGCGGGGTCTGCGGACGAGAGGTGCATGTTGAAATACTGATCGACAGCGGTCCAAGTGGGTTGAGTCATGGAGGATTGTTGACGAGTGGAGCGGCCAGCGTTGGGCGCACGCCGCGCAGCGGTCTGGGCGGCCGACCGGGCGGCGCATGGTCGTGGTGTTGAGAAAAAAACAGGGCCGACGACTTGGTGTCGTCGGCCCTGGAGATGGTCAAGAGATCGGGTCCGGAACTCAGAGTGGGGCCGCGCGGCAAGTGCCGTGGCCGGGCTTGGTTTCAGGTCGATGGTCAGGACTGTCTAGAACGCGCTCGGTCGTGTGGTCTCGCGGCTTGGTTTGATTGACCCGGAACGAAGAGACCGTACAGCGCGAGTTAGTTGCGTGAGGAGGGCTTGATCCCCTTGCCGGTGCGCGGGGCGGGGCGGTTGTTGGGGCGGGCGGCTGGGCGGCCGTTCGGGCCGCCATGATGCGGGGCCGTGGACCCTCCGTGGCTGTGCGGGGCGACGAGCCGGGTCGGACGGTGGGCCGGGCGCGAATCGCCGTGGTTGGCCTGATCGCGCATGGCGTCGGAGACGACGGAATCACGGCTGCCGTATCCGCGGCTGTCTTGGCTGCGGGCCGAGCGGTCGTTGTAATTCCCGCGGAGCCCCGTGCGTTGCGAGCGATCGTTGCCCCAGTTGCGGCTGTCGTCGCGGTCGGCCGTGTGATCGCGCTTGGGCTCGGGCGGCAAGGCTGGCAACTCGGTGATGGCCGGGATCTTGTTCTTGGTGAGGCGCTCGATGGCTCGCAGGAACGAGCGTTCTTCGCCGTCGCAGAATGAGATCGCGGTTCCCTTGGCGCCTGCGCGGCCGGTGCGGCCGATGCGGTGGATGTAGGCCTCGGGCTCGTTGGGGAGATCGAAGTTGAAGACGTGGGTGATGGCATCGACGTCGAGCCCGCGGGCGGCCACGTCGGTGGCGACGAGAACGCGCGAGCGCCCGGTCTTGAACCCGGCCAGCACGCGGTCGCGCATGTTCTGGGCCTTGTTGCCGTGGATCGCGGCGGCCGTGATCCCGGCGGCGTTGAGCTTGTCGCTCACCTTGTCGGCCCCGTGCTTGGTGCGGGTGAAGACCACCGCGCGCTGGATGTTGCCCTCGTCGATCATGTGCCGCAGTAAGGCCTGTTTGCTATAGCGCGAGACCATGTACACGGACTGATCGATGAGCTCGGTGGTCGCCACGTCGTGCGCGACCGAGACCTTGACGGGGTTGGTGAGCAGCGAGTCGGCCAGGTGCATGATCTCGCGCGGCATGGTGGCCGAGAAGAGCAGCGTTTGGCGCGTCTTGGGCAGCGCGGCGCAGATGCGGCGGATGGGCTGGATGAATCCCATGTCCAGCATGCGGTCGGCCTCGTCGAGGACCAGCACCTTGATGCCGGTGAGATCGACATAGCCCTGCTCCATGAGGTCCATGAGCCGGCCGGGCGTGGCGACGATGACGTCGATCCCGCGCTGGAGGGCCTTGACCTGGTGGTGCTGGCTGACGCCGCCGTAGATCACCGCGCCGGTGATGGTTGTGTTTTTGCCGTAGGTCTTGAAGCTCTCAGCGATCTGGGTGGCGAGCTCGCGGGTGGGAGAGAGGATGAGCGCGCGGGCCAGGGCCGGGCCGCGCTTGGATTTATCGATGGGCATGTTGGTGAGGCGGTGAAGGATCGGCAGTGCGAACGCGGCCGTCTTGCCGGTGCCGGTCTGAGCGCACCCGAGCAGGTCGCGGCCTTCGATCGCGGGCGGGATGGCTTGGGCCTGGATTGGCGTGGGCGTGGTGTAGCCTTCTTGGGTCACGGCGTCGAGGATCGGGGTGGACAGGTTGAGATTGGTGAACAGCATGAAAAGAGACAGCTCCTGCGTGCCGCACGCTGACGACTTGGGTCCGAAGACCGAGCTATAGCGTGAAGCTCGAAATGGTTCGGGCGTACCAAGGTCCAAATTGATTTGGAGCCGGGGAGGCCGTACTGGGGTGGAGCGAGGGAGGTGAATTCTCACGCGAGAACGCACGATTCCGACGCCGCCAGCAGATTCCCAGAACGCTCGTGCCCCTCGTGATTTGATCGCGTTGGATCGGGGGAAGAAGAGACTGAGGCCACCGGCAATGAACAGACTATAGGCAGGAACATCGGTCGGAGCGACGTTGAACCTGTAGATTGCTTGGTTTGTCGCGTGGCAGGACGTCCGATCTGTCACCCGCCCCCGACTCGAGACCTGGGGAACAGCGGGGTTGGCGGCGCGGAAACCGTGCGCGGACCACTCGATGATGCTCAGTTCCAGCTCACGCCCTTGGGCCACTGGTCAGAGCCTTGGGTGAGCCCGCGCTGGATCAGGCCTTGGAGCGACACGAGCTGTTCCTCGATGATCGTCGCGCGAGTGTTGGGGTTGCCCTCGGCCAGGAGTTCGTAGCGAGTCTCGGCGGCGGTCGAGTGTTCACCCAGCACCGAGAACGAAAGCACCTCAAGCACCGCGTGCATCGGGATCTCTTCGTTGCGAAGGTACTCGAGCACGGACTCAGCGACGGTGAGGTGGGTGAGCGGGCCTTCGCTCAAGAGCGCGTCCAGCCGCGGCCTCATGTGGCTGAGCGGGTCGTGCTCGGCGTCGGCGGCGGCGGCGGATTCGGGCCCGATGGATTCGAGCCCGATGGGTTCGAGGATGGCCTGGCGGTAGAGAACATCCTCGGCGGCGGGCAGTTCGCGGACGATCCGAGCGCGGCAGATGCCTTGAATCAGCACGTTAATTCGGCCGTCTTCCAGAGATTCGTGCTGCATGATCTGGGCCAGGCACGCGGCCTTGCGAACGCGAGGCCGCCCGTGGTAGTTCTGCTTCCAGCCCTTGCCAGCAAAGACCGCCATGGCGAGCTGGCCAGAGCCGTCGAGCGCGTGCCCGATCATCTGGCGGTAGCGTGGTTCGAAGATGTGAAGTGGCAGCACCTGGTGCGGGAAGAGGGTGACGCCCTCGAGCGGGAAGAGCCCGATCGGCTTGCTGAAGTTGACCTGAACCGAAACCCCCTCAGACATGCCGTTACTATACGCCGTCCTCGGGGATCGGCGTAACTCCCACGGCGTTGGCGGGGAGCCCTTGGGTCGTCGCGCGAGCCTTAATGTTCACGACAAACTGCTTCACGTCGGGGGGGGCGGTGGCGACCGGAGCGGGCTGGCCGAGCGTCGCGGTGTTGGAACGTCGATCAACGATGCATTCGACGAAGGACTCAACGCCCTGGAGCGTGACTCTTTGGATAGGGGCGACGAGGGTGGCGACGTCGGCGGCCTGCGTGTTGATAGGGTTCAGGAGGTAGAAGCGTTGGATTTCGATCGTGGCTGGCGCGACCGGCGGGATGATCTGGATGGCGATCGCGGTGCCTTTGGTGATGATCGAGACGTCTCGGGTGATGGCCTGCGGCTGAGCTCCGACGAGGTAGGCGTCGCCAGCGATGTGGAGCCATGAGGCGATGCTGTTCTGCGGGGTACCGCGGGCGGTCGGGCAGGCGGTCGACGGGCCGAACATCACAAAGTAGTTGGCGGGGCCGCCGAGCGCCGAGAGGACTGTGTCGCGCGTGGACGAGAGCTGCTGGTTGGAGAGGATGGGCGTGCGGGTGACGGCCGTCCAAGAGCCCGGCGGGATACTGCCGCTGTGAGTGCCCGGTTGGATGATGCACCCGGCCAAGGCGGCGGCGAGCGAAGCCCCGGTGATGGTGACACGCGACCATGAGCCAACGGTGCGAACAAGGGTCGGTTTTTCGTTGACGATCTGCATTTACAGAATCTCCAGGGGACGGACTCGGCGGAGCTGCATCATCAGAGGGGTCGCGAGCGCGGCGGAAATCAGCACGCCGAAGATCGAGACCGTGGGGTTGACGAGATAGCCCGCGGAACGGTACGCGACGATGCTACAGAAGACGATGAGGAGCGTCAACCCAACGACAGCGGCGAGAACCGCGAGCCGGCTGCGGAGAAGGACGGCCGCGACCGCGCCAGCAAGGGTGCTCAGGATCGCGATGATCCAGGACTGAGGCTGGGAAGGAAGTTTGGGAATGTTGTCGGCGATGAGCTGATCGATGCAGACCATTTTGGCGTGCGTTCCCCACACTTGTTTGCCGCTCATCGGGTGCTCGTCCATGCGCGTCCCGTTCCCTTGGAGAAGGTGCTGCCCGAACACGACGACTTTCCCCTCCAATGCGCCACGCAGTTCTGCGGGGTTCATCCGAGCGGCCTGCCCGAGGGTGACCGTGGCGTTCTGGATCGCGTCGTAGGGTGGGAACCGCAGGGCAACCAATGCCTTGACCGACTCCTCGGGCGTTCCGCGGAGTTCATCGTCTATTGGTTGCATGGCGATGGACGAGATGCGGATACTGTGTTTTATGGGTTTGGTGCTTGATCGCCCCGGCTCTTGAACGCCGACTTTGATCGTTTGGCTGAGCACGTCGATGTCGAAGTGGAACGTGTGGCTTGGCCAGCGATAGTTCAAGGCCGCGAGCAGCCCGAGCGAGGGTTGAGTCTCGACAATATCGCGTTTGATCGCCGCGACGACCTTTCCGTCCTCCATCTCCCCGACTGTGGCCGTGGTGCCACCGATTTCACCATCTCGGGTGAGGGCGCGGATTGTCGGCGGAGTTTTGGCGAGGCGAACATCAAACGCCCAGGTCCCGCTGCCGAAAAGAACGACGGTGCCCGCCTCACGCAGGGCTCGAACTCCGCGAGCGAAGGCCTCATCGAACTCGGGATGATCGAGGTTGGTGTCCTCGTACTCAACGTCGAACGCGAACACGAGGATCTTGCACGGGGCGAGGCGTTCGAGCAGCGCGCCGGTGAGGGCGCGACGTGCGAACGGAACGGCGGGATCCCACCCGACCAGCCCCAGCGCCTCGGCGGCCTCGGCCTGCTCCTCGGGAGACTCGCGCAGTTCGATGGCGGCGACATTCGCCAGCGGCGCGGTGTGGCCCGTTGGCATTGGCATGGCGGCAAAGGACTTCTCGATCCAAGGCGTGAGGATGGTGGAGCGGTGGAGAATGGGCACGACCGCCAGTTGAAGCAGTGCGAGGCTGATGAGCATGGACACTGCGATGACCGACGCGGTTCGGCGTGTGAGCACCCCACGCCACCAGAGCTTGGCCTTGATCCCCAGATCGGCCCGCATGGCGACGGGAGGCTGCCCGTCGAGAAGCCTTCGCAGGTCTGCGGCCATCTCCGCCGCGGACGAATAGCGAAGGTCTCGTTCTTTCTGCATCGCTTTCATCACCACCGCGTTGATCGGGCCGCTGAGCCGCGAGTCGATCCGGCCGAGTTCGGGCGGCTTGGCGTTGCGGATGATCGACACCGCGCTGGGAAGATCCTTGCCCTCGAGGTCGTAGGGGGTGCGGCTCGTGAGGAGCTCGTAGAGAATCAGCCCCAGCGCGTACACATCGCTTCGCGCGTCCAGCGTGCCTGGGTCGGCGTTGCACTGCTCGGGGCTCATGTACTGCAGCGTGCCTACCAGGTCGCCCATGCGGGTGAGCAGGTTCAGCGTCGCGTCGGCGCTGGCGCTGAAGCGGGCCACGCCAAAGTCGATGATCTTGGGGTTTCCCAGCGTGTCCACGAGGATGTTGGCTGGCTTGAGGTCGCGGTGGATGATCCCGGCCCGGTGCCCGTGATCCACCCCGAAACAGACCTTGCTGAACAGTTCGAGCTTGCCGCGGATGTCGAGCTTTTCCTGAGCGGCGTAGTCGGTCAGCGTGCGTCCGCCGGCGATGAACTCCATCGCGTAGAAAAGCAGCTCGCCGAACTGAGAACTCTGAGCCCCGGCCTCGTAGACCTGCGCGATGGCCGGGTGGCTGAGCTTGGCGAGGAACTCAGCCTCCTTAACGAAGCGGTCAAAGGCCGTGCGCGACTGCAGGCCCAGCTTCATGATCTTCACGGCGACCGTGCGGCGCGGGCGGTCCTGCAAGGCCTCGAATACCGCGCCCATGCCGCCCTTGCCGATCAGTTGAATGACCTGGTAGTTGCCGATCCGCTCGCCCGGCCCGATGGGGAGATCCCAGTTGCCGTCAGCGCCGAAGCTGTTGCCGCCGCCGGGTGTGCCGCCGCCGCGAAAGTGGTCGGACGGGCCGGGGAGGGTTGGGTCGTTGGTGCTCATGGTGGAATGCTTGAGGGCGTTTGACCGCGTGCAGCGTAATGGGTGATGACGAATGGTGTGAGCGTTGATGAGTGAATCGTGAGTAGAGATTCGGACAGAAGGCGTTAGAGCGGCGCGTTGTTGTGAGGGAAAAGTTTGGGATTGAGGTCGAGGTTGTGCTGAGTTTGCTCGCGGGCAAGAGAGGCCCGAAAGGCACGTTGATGCGCTCGCGTCCTTGCTGTTGATGAGCCGATCCCTTACCTTGCGACCCAGACATTCCCCGCGTGGGGGGCATTGAGTCTCGAGAGGAAGCGAATTTGGCTTTGAACAACCCGGATCACACGACCGCGAATGCGGAAGCCGTTGAGGCTAATGGCGTTCCCGAGTTGCCCGATGACGCCACGCCCGCGCAGCGCGAGGCATATTGGTACCGCCACATTTATCGCGGCGACTCGATGAAGCAGTTGTCGGTGCGTGCGGTGCTGATGGGGGGCGCGATCGGGATGCTGATGTCGGTCGCGGGGCTTTATACGACGCTCAAGATCGGCTGGTCGTTTGGTGTGGCGATTACTTCATGCGTGATTTCGTACGTCTTCTGGAACATCCTGCGAGCCGCGAGCGGCAACAGGCTCAGTCAGATGACGATCCTCGAGAACAACTGCATGCAGTCGACGGCCTCGGCGGCGGGATACTCGACGGGAGCGACGATCGCGACGGCGTTTGGCGCGCTGCTCTTATTGACCACGGGCGAGGCCGCGACCAAGAACACCTGGGAGCTTCAAGCGCCTTGGATCGTAGCGAGTTTCACGTTTTTTACGGCGTGTCTTGGGGTGTTCCTCGCGATCCCGATGAAGCGCCAGATGATCAACATTGAGCGGTTGCCGTTCCCGTCGGGGATCGCCGCCGCGGCCACGCTGAAGAGCTTGTACAGCAAGGGCCAGGAAGCTTCACGCAAAGCCACCGCGCTGGTCATCTCATTGCTCTGTGGAGCGCTTGTGGGGGTGCTCAACACGGGCGAAGGTGGGCTGAAGTTCATCGATAATTTATTCATGTTCTTCCGCGAGAAGCTGTTCCGGATCAACTTGCCAGAGGCGATTCCCGAGGGCGGGTACATGAAATGGCACGGCAAGGGTGCGCTGGGCTTTTTTTTCGAGCCCAGCGTGCTTCTGGTCGCGGCGGGGATGATTGTCGGACTGCGGGTGTCGCTGTCGATGCTCGCCGGTTCGTTGATCTTATATTTAGGGGTGGGGCCGTGGCTGGTCGGCATGGACGTGGCCAACGCGAACGTGGAAGGTTACAAGCGCTCGATTGACGTGGTAGCGGGAGGGACGTTGTACCATTTCCCGCGCTGGGCCTTGTGGGGCGGCACGTCGGTGATGGTCTTTGCAAGCCTCGCGGCGCTGGCGCTGCAATGGAGGACGGTGCTTCGTTCCTTCGGTGTTGGCAAGAAGAACGTGAGCGAGGCCGACGCGACGGACCCCGCGCTCGAAGCCAAGATTCGAGAGATCGAAGTTCCCAACTCCTGGCTGGTGATCGGGCTGATCCCGATCAGCATCGGGCTGATCACCGTCAATTATCTTGCGTTCCAGATGAACCCGATCCTGGGCGCGATCGCGGTGGCGATGTCGTTCGTGCTGTCGATGGTGGCGTGCCGGGCCACCGGCGAGACTGACACCACACCGATCGGCGCGATGGGCAAGGTGATGCAGTTGCTGTTCGCCATCCTGCCGGGCGCGAAAGGGGACCAGACTATTAACCTGATGTCCGCATCGACGGCCGCGAACAGCGCCAGCTCTTCGGCGGACTTGCTTACAGATCTGAAGAGCGGGTACATCCTGGGCGCGAACCCGCGTCAGCAGTTTCTTGCGCAGTTTGCTGGGCTTTTCTTCGGGACGTTGGCGATCGTGCCCGCGTGGTACTTGCTCGTTCCAGACAAGGCCGCGCTCGAAAAGTTCAACCCTCCCGCGACGAACATGTGGAAGGCCGTGGCCGAGTTGCTCGCTGGCAAGGAGGGGCTCAACGCGCTCCCGGACACGGCCAAGTGGGCCATCGTCATCGGCGCGTTGGTGGGAATCATCCTGCCGGTGCTGGAGAAACTGTTCCCGAAAGCGCGACCGTACTTGCCGTCGGCGATGGGCTTGGGGTTGTCGTGGGTTGTTACTTTCTCGAACAGCTACGCCTTCGCCATCGGCGCGGTGATCGCGTGGGCCTGGTCGTTGATGAACAAGAAGAACGCCGAGCGGTACACCATCCCGGTCGCGTCTGGGCTGGTCGCGGGCGAGTCGCTGATCAAGGCGATCTTGGCGATGCTGGCCACGGCCTCGGGGCTGTTGCACTGGAAACTGTGAGCGGCACGCTGTGAGGCGTTGGTTGGATTCGGGGCGCACAATTCGGGTAGGCGGCCTGCAAAAGGTGGTTGGATCGGTGTTCCTTTGGCGGTACACTGAACACGCTCAACCGGTCGGGCGGTCGATGCGCGGTGATCGATCGCGCCATTACAACCACCCACGTTCAATCTCGTCCCTAATTCTGAACGGAGAATCTTGATGAATCGCTCTCTGGCCTTGCTCGCGGTGTGCGCATCTTTGGCTGGCATCTCGCCGACCGCCCGTGCCGCCGAATCTGTCACCATCAACCTCGCTGGCGTGAAGCTTCAGGACAAGTCCAACCAGAGCCGGTCTAGCTCGCCCGGCACGATCGACCCTGCTCGGCGCTACGCCTACGCCGTTGACGGGATGGTCAAGGGCGATAGCGGGCTTTTGGCCGTGCTTTTCCCGTCGCCGACGCCGCTGGCGACGGTGCTCGAAACGTTGGCACCCGGCTCCTCGGCCGCGCTCAAGGGCTCGATCAACAACCTCCCCGGCACGCACCCGGTGGTGCTTCTGAACTCGGTGCAGAGCGGCGTGACGGACCTGGGCTCGCTCCAGGTAACCTACGCGTACACGCTGCGGGTCGAGATCGATTCCTCGAACATCGCTGGTTTTTCGCTGACGGGCGTGAAGCTCTCGCCAGCGTTCCTGGTCGGCAGCCTGTCGTTCACCAGCGGCTCGGCCACCATCCGCCGCGTCGCGTGCCCGACAGATTTCAACTCCGACGGGTTTGTGACCGCCGACGACTATGACGCGTACGTGTTCGCGTTCATCACCGGCGAACCGGCCGCAGACTTCAACAACGACGAGTTCGTGACGGCGGATGACTTTGACGCCTATGTCGTCGCGTTCGAGAACGGGTGCTGAGGCTTTCATCCGGGAGCTCGGAATCCAGCCTGCGTGTGTGAGATCTGATCTCTAGCGCACCGTCCCTGCCGGTGCGCTGGCACGGTCTATCCCGACACAATCTTCACACCCTAATTTGGTTTTCGGCCGTCGATTCTCGCGACTCGGCTGGGTACCCGGGGGCTACACTGGGCTTCGTTTTCTGCAACAACCCTTCGTCAGGTCGTCCCGAAGTGCCGTGGCGGCTTTGGCAGCAAGGAAGTTCTCGAAAACCTCGCCGTGTGATGCTGTCAACAGGAGCTGAGAGATGTCGATTCGCTGTTCGTCGTTTAGTCGTAACGGTGCCGCCGCGGTGCTCGCGGTGTGCGGGTTCGCGGCGTCGTCGGCTTGGGCTCAGCTCCGCGTCTGCGAGTGGAACGTGACCAATTACGGCGGGGCGAGCTCGCGTGATCCGTCGTTCCAAACAGCGATCTACGGGCAGGTGCCCACGGGGCTGGCGTTGGCTGGCCAGTCCATGAGCCCAGACATCTTCGTGGGTGAAGAGTTTCTGTCGGCGGGCGGTGTCGCCAATTTCAAGCTGATCCTGAACACGGCCGTGGGCAGCCCGGGCGACTGGGAAGCGGCCCCGTTTATCGACGGGCCAGATACGGACAACGCGTTCTTTTATCGCACGAGCAAGGTGACGTATGTGCGCACGGTGATCGTGTCGCAGGTGACCGGCTCGACGAGCCTGCCGCCACGGAACACTCTTCGCTACGACATCCGGCTCAACGGCTACGGCGATGTCGCTGGCGTGAACCTCTCGTGCTACGCGGCTCACATGAAGGCGGGCAGCGCCTCGACCGACCAGAGCCGGCGTTTACTCGAAGCCAACAAGGTCCGCGACAACGCCAACGGGATTGATACCAACGGCGCGGGGACCAAGCTGCCAGCCGGGAACATGTTTCTTTTCGGGGCGGACTTGAACATCCAGACCTCGTCGCAGGCCGCGTACCAGCGGCTGATCCAGTCTGAGGCGAACAACGTCGGGCGGTTCTTTGATCCGATCAGCACGCCGGGGTCGTGGAACAACAACTCTGCATTTCGTTTCGTTCACACGCAGGATCCGGCCGTGCAGATGGACGATCGGCATGACCAGATTTTGCTCGGCGCGGGGCTGCTCGACGGCGCGGGGTTTGAGTACATCGGCAACTTCGGCGCGGTCTATAGCACGACGACATGGAACGACCCGAACCACTCGTACCGCAGCTGGGGCAACGACGGGACCAGCTTTGATCAAGTCCTCAAGATCACCGGCAACGACATGGTGGGCCCTGTGATAGCGCAAGCGCTCGTGACCTCGGCCAACGGGCTGGGGCACCTGCCCGTGATCCTCGATCTGCGTGTCCCGGCCCAGGTCACGTCGACAACGCTGATCGACTTTGGTAGCGTGCCCCGGAACTCGGCCGCAGCTCAGTCTTTGATCGTGAGCAACTCGGGCAATATCGGGCTCTGGGGCGGCAACGGGATCTCGGCACTGAACTATTCGATGAGCGCCACGGCCGGGTTCTCGGCCCCGGTCGGCGTGTTCGCGGACGCGGCGGGGGGCTCGGCCAACTCGCACTCGATCACGATGAACACCTCCGTGGTCGGCCTGCGCACCGGCCAGATCACAATCGCTTCGGACGCACCGGACCAGCCCTCGCGCGTGGTCCTGCTGACCGGTGTGGTGGTCGGTTGCCCGGCTGACTTTGACGGCGACGGGTTCGTGACTGGCGAGGATTTCGACGCATACGTCGCGGCGTTCGAAGCCGGGGACCTGATCGCGGACTTCGACCATGACAGCTTTGTGACCGGCGAAGACTTCGACGCATTCGTGGCCGCGTTCGAGTCCGGGTGCTGATTGGGTTCGGTAATTGATCGGTCATTCCGAGTCAAGATTTCAGTTCGGACGGTCGGAAAAGGTTGGTCGTTAGAGATCTGTCGGAGGACCGACCGCGAGTGGGGCCTCGGCCTTGATCGAAAGAAATCGATATTTTTGACTTGCAAACGGTGCTAACACCGGGCACAGTATGAGCTTCCGTGAAAAATCTGGCGCGACCGTGGTTCGTGGCGTTCTGCCACCTTGAAAGAAACCCAGAATTGAGAGTTGGTGCCCGAGTGGGTGCCTGAGTGGGTAGTTGGATGTAGTTTGGTCGGTTTGAGCGGCAGGGCGGCTGAAGTTGGTGAAGTTGGTCCAAGGGTTGTTCGTGGCGGGGTTGAGTTTTTAATGATCGAAATCGGAACACGGCGGATCGAGAGAAACGCCCAAGCACAAGGAATCGCACATGCGTGATCAACTGAGACTGGCGCTGGTTGCGGGCACATGCGTGCTCGCGGGGTCGATGACCAACAATGCTCGGGCTAGCGACACGGTTGTCGAAAATTCTTCAGATGGCTGGTCTGAACTCATGGGCACCGATGCCTGTGCCATCGCGGCTAAAGAACTCGTCGCGTCAGAGCGCGGCCTGTCAACCGACCTGCCGCTGACGCTCGCTTCGGCCCCGGTTCCGTTCTCGGCGTGCTTTGATCCGGCTATTCCGCCCAGCGATGAAGTGATGGCGCGGGTGAATGAGTTCATGACCCAGGGGTGGCTCGCTCAGGCGGCCGCCAACAACAACTGGGGCGACCGCTACCAAGGCACCGCCCGCTGGTCGGGTGCTGGCTTTGGCACCACAGGCGATCCGATCAACCTGACGTGGAGCTTGGTGCCCGACGGGCTGAGCATCTCGGGCGGCATCGGCGAGCCGGTGTCGCCCAGCAACCTCTTCGCCAGATTTGACACCAGGACGACCCGCGCCGCGTGGCTGAGCCTTTTCCAGCAGAGCTTTGATCGCTGGCAGGTGCTCATCGGCGTGAATTACACTCGCGTGACGGCGGCTGGCGTTGATTGGGACGACGGCGCGGCCTGGGGCTCGGGCAACGCCGCGGCTCGCGGGCACGTCCGCATCTCCATGCACTCCATCGACGGCAGCAGCGGCGTGCTGGCTTACAACTACTTTCCCAACAACGGCGACATGGTGCTCGATGCGGACGACGCGTTCGGCGCCAGCAATTACTTCAGCTCCACCAACAACTACCGTTTTCTTCGCGACGTGGTCATGCACGAGCACGGGCACGGCCTCGGCATGGCGCACGTCTGCTCGAGCAACTCGAACCAGCTCATGGAGCCGTTCATCAACACCGTGTTTGACGGCCCTCAGCAGGACGACATCCGCGGCGGGCAGCGCCGTTACGGTGACAACAACGAACCCGACAACACGTCCCCGACCGCGGTCTTCGCGGGCAATCTCAGCGTGGGCGTGACCATCCAGCTCGGCGACGTGCCTATTTCCAACGGGCTCACGCCAACCAACTCGTCGCTGCTGAGCATCGACGGCAACAGCGAGATCGACTTTCACCGTATCAACGCCACCGCGATCCAGTTGGCTAACTTCACGGTCACGCCGATCGGCTCGACGTACGACAACAGCTCGCAGAACGCCAACGGTTCGTGCAATTCGGGCAACAGCCAGAATGCGCTGGCGCAGGCTGACCTGGCGTTTGATATCGTCGACGCCGCTGGTGTCACGCTGCTCACCGCGACCCCGCAACCGTCGGGAACGGCCGAGACGTTCACGGGGGCCCTGCTCTCGCCGGTCGGGAACTTCTTCCTTCGCGTCTACGAGATCGATGTCCCGACCCAGTCGCAGTTGTACAAGGCGACCATCACGGGCACGACCACGCCCACCATGGCCGCGACTGACGGCACGTTCAACGACAAGGTTCGCGTCACCTATACCAACGTCCCTGGCGCGTCTTCGTACCAGGTGCTCCGCAACACGGTGAACAATCTCGGCACGGCGACCGCCCTCGGCACTAGCGCCACGACGACGTTTGACGATGCGACCGCTGTCCCGCTTCAGACTTACTTTTACTGGGTCAGGGCCGCGCAGGGCACGGCCGCGTTCCGTGACCTAGCCGGGCCCGACATGGGCTTCCGGGGCGCGATCCCGCTCCCGCCCGGCCCGTTCAGCCTCAGCACCCCGGCCGACGGTGCTGGCAACGTTTCGACCACGCCTTCGCTTGTTTGGAGCGCGGCCTCGAACGTGACGACCTACACGCTGCTCCTCGACGACACGGCTGACCTGTCCAGCCCGCTCTCAACGGTCACCGGCCTGGTCTCGACCTCGTACAACGTCCCGAGCGGCGTGCTCGCGGATTGTGGAACCTATTACTGGGGCGTGACCGCGATCAACGCCAACGGGTCCACCGCCTCGACTCCCGCCGTGTTCTCGTTCAAGACCGTTATTCCGGCTGACTTCGATGGCGACGGCTTCGTCACGGGTGAAGACTTCGACTCGTTCGTCGCCGCCTTCGAGGGCGGCAGCCTCGCCGCCGACTTTGACGGTGACGGGTTCGTCACCGGCGAAGACTTCGACTCGTACGTGATTCGATTCGAGGCTGGCTGCTGAGTCCGATACTGATCGACGGCTCCGCGTCTTGGGTTTGGTTAATCGCAAGATGGTTTCTCTCGAAATCTTCTGAATCACACCCTTTGAGCGGTCTCGCGAGATTGTTCAAACCGGCTGGCGCGTCAAACCTGACGCGCCAGCCTTTTTCTTTCGCGTTCTAACATGCGTTGCGGTAGAATGTTCGGCGGCGGCGGCGTCACTCCGGAGGGCGGCCCGGCGCGGCGTTGCATCGGCGTCGCGCCGTCGATCCGGCCGACGCCTTTGGGTTGCGTCCGACGTGTGAGAAGGAACGAGTATGAAGAGCATCAATCTGTTCGTCGTGGCTTTGGGCTTGTTTTCTCTGGCTGGCGTCGCCTCGGGCCAGGGCACGTTCCTGCTGGTGCCCGACTCGGGCCGCGACCAAATCGACCTCTTTGACGCCACCACCGGCGAGCTCGTGCAAGAGGGCTGGGTGACCTATGCCGCGGCGGGCATCACCGGGTTCTCCACGCCTCGCGCCGCGATTCAGGTCGGCAAGGAGATCTGGGTCTCGGATCAGGTGCAAGACAAGATCTACCGCTGGCAGGCACGCCGGACCAGCCCCGCGTACCTAGGCGAGATCAGCGGCGGGCTCGACAACATCAAGGGCATGAGGCAGGTGGGGCTTTCTGTGCTCGTGACCAACGGCGGCACCGACAACGGGGCGCCGGGCGAGGCCCTCGTCCGCATCAGCCCCACCGGCGTGATCCTCGGCTCGTTCCTCGTGCAGGATCCCTTCGACGTGCTGCCGTATCAGGGCGGGCTGCTGACCATCCAGAACACGCTCGACAACATCGATCGTTACTCGCTGGCTGGCACCTTCCTGAGCGTGTTCCACGACTCTGACGGTGTGTCAGGCATCGACTTGGGCCAGCAGATGAACACCGACGCGGCGGGCAACGTGATCGTGTCGAGCTTCAGTGCGCCCGTCGGCATCTACCGCTACAACAGCAGCGGCGCTCAGATCAATTACTGGCCCGTCGGCAACGGCAACCGCGGCATCTACGAGCTGCCCGGCGGCCTGATCCTGTACACGCACAGCACCGATGTCAGCGTCCTCAACCCTGCCGACGGCTCGACCGTCACGCTCTACACCGGCTTCAACGCGAGCATGCAGTTCATCCACGTCGTCACCTTCATCTGCCCGGCGGACTTCGACGCCGACGGGTTCGTGACGGGCGACGATTTCGACGCGTACGTGCTCGTCTTCGAGCTTGGCATCCCGGCGGCGGACTTTGACGGCGACGGCTTCGTCACCGGCGACGACTTCGACGCGTTCGTTCTCGCGTTCGAGGCCGGGTGCTAAAAGAGTCTGGATTGAGAACATAGAAACTCGGTACGTCTGAAAGTGAGTGATCGTCATGCCGCGAATGTTGACCGCCCTGTCCGCCTGCGCGTTGCTTTCTCTTCACGGAGCGGGCTGCGGCGATCACGGCTTTCTCGACCACGAAGAGGACGAGAGCCGCTCGATCATCGTGCGCGACGCGATAGCAATCGACCCTGCGGGCGTGCGCACGACCGTCGCACCCTTCGTGATGGAAAAGGCGACCAACCCCGACGAGGCCTTCCGCTGGCGGCGCCTGGCGTGGCTCGATGAGGACGGGCAGATCGCGCCGGGCGCGTACGAGAAAGCGCTCGCGCAGCGTCAGGCGAGCGTGGACCACTGGGCCGCGTACTGGGCCCAGCAGGCCGAGCAGGGCGGGTTCGGATCGCGCGACGCCGGGATCGAGCCTGATTCATGGACCAGCCGCGGCCCCAGCAACATCGGCGGTCGCACGCGCTCGCTCATCATCCACCCGAACGACCGCAACACTCTTTTCGCTGGCTCGGTCTCGGGGGGCATCTGGAAGAGCACCAACGGCGGGACGACCTGGAACGTCATCAACGACCGCCTTCCCAATCTCGCGATCGGCTCGCTGGCCTTTGACCCCAAGAACCCGCAGATCATTTACGCTGGCACCGGCGAGGGCGTCTTCAACGGCGACGCGATCGGCGGCATCGGGATCTACAAATCTACCGATGGCGGCAACACGTGGGCCATCATGCCGTCCACCCAAGGCTGGGACAACGTCTGCCGGATCGCCGTCAGCCCGGTCAACACCAGCGTCATCTTGGTAAGCAAGCGTTACGGCGGCGTGCTGCGCTCGACCAACGGGGGGGCGTCGTGGAGCACGCGATTCAGCGCCCAGGGGTCGTTCTTCGCGGCGTTCGATCCGGCCGACAGCACCAAGGCCGTCGCTCACATCATCGATTACGACTTTTCGCGGGGCGATTGGTTCCACCGCGCGATCTATTCAACTTCTGGCGGGAACTTCTGGACCGTCTCGGCCGGTTCACTCGGCGCGGTCTACGGCTTCTCAAGCCGCATCGAGCTGGCGTACTGCAAGTCCAACCCTTCGATCGTCTATGCGGTGTGTGGCGCGGACGGCAAGGTCCACAAGTCTACCGACGGCGGGCGCAGCTTCGCCGCCGTCACCACCAGCGGCAGCGCTGGCACCAACTGGTACTGCGCGCCGATCTGGGTCGACCCGACTAACCCCAACGTGATCGTGGCGGGCGGCGGCGGGGTCGTCCGGTCCACCGACGGCGGCGTCACGCTCACGAGCATCTCCGCGGGATACATGAACACTGTCGATCCGCACACGGACATCCAGTTCATCACGGCCGACCCGGGCTTTAACGGCACGACCAACAAGCGTGTGTATATCTGCACCGACGGCGGCGTCTACCGCACTGACGACATCTACACCGCCAACTCGGGCACCGGGTGGCAACGGCTCGATCAGACCTACCGAACGACCCAGTTCTACGGCGCGGCCGGGGACGGCGTGAGCGGCAAGATTTACGGCGGAACGCAGGACAACGGCAGCCTGCTGCTGCAACGCGGTACCGACGTGGCCACGCTCCCCTTCGGAGGCGACGGCGGGTTCTGCGCGATAGACTGGGCCAACACGAACTATCTGTACGGCGAGTACATCACGCTGCAGATCCACCGCTCGCGCGACGGCGGAGCGTCTGCGGGATACATCACCAACGGGCTGGCCGACGCTGGCGTCGCGGCCAACTTCATCGCGCCCTTCGTGCTCGATCCCAATCAGCCCTCGACGATGGTCGCGGGCGGCGCGAGCCTTTGGCGCAACACCGGGCTGCGGGCAAGTTCGGTCCCGCCGTGGAAGAAGATCCGCGACGCGGGCAGCAGCTATCACAGCGCCATCGCCGTCGCCAAGGGCGATTCCAAGACCATCTGGGTCGCGCAGAACGACGGGAAAATCTACAAGACCTCTGACGCCACCAGCACCGTCCCGTCGTGGACCGCGATCGACGACAACTCGGCCGTGAACCCGATCCCCAATCGCTACCCCACACGAATCATGATCGACCTCGACGACAAGCAGCGTGTCTACGTCGCGCTGGGCGGGTTCACCCCCGACAACCTTTGGCGGACGACCGACGGCGGACTCTCTTGGCAGGACATCAGCGGCAGCGGCGTCACCGGACTTCCATCGGCCACCATCCGAGGGCTATGCCGCCATCCCTCTCACGCCGGCTGGCTCTACGTCGGCACCGAGGTCGGGATCTTCGCCTCCAAGGACGACGGGCTCAACTGGTCCACCAGCAACGACGGCCCGGCCAGCGTGAGCGTCGACGAACTTGTCTTCATGCACGGTTCCGACACGTTGCTGGCGGCAACTCATGGCCGCGGGATCTGGACCGCCGAGGCTCGTGATTGCCTGGCCGACTTCAACCACGACGGATTCGTCACGGGCGACGACTTCGATGCGTACAACGCTGCGTTTACGACGGGCGCGATCGCGGCCGACTTCAACGGTGATGGCTTCGTGACCGGCGACGACTTTGACGCGTACGTGGCGACGTTTGAGGCTGGGTGCTGAAGTCCAGGCCTTTGGTAGGCATGGTGTGGGCAAGCGGGAGCTTTTACGCGCACGCGCGGCAATATCGCCCGAGCGCCCGCGTTCATCTCTGCATCTCGTTGATCCAGCGTGGGCGCGAGGACTATCAAGATTCGTTCTTCACCTTCTTTTCGGAGTGCACGTCATGCTGCCGACTAAGTTTTGCGCACTTTCCGCGTCCTTGGTTTGCGTGCTTGCCGGGTCCGCGCTGGCTCAGGAGACGTCCTGCCCGCGAAACTATTCTTCGTTGACTCGCGCGATCAACACGTTCCTCGCCGCGAACCCGACGCTCAACGGCTGCTCGCTGGTGGTGAACATGGACGGCGTGGAGGTTTACGCGCGAAAGTTCCGCGACGTCGGGCCGGACACCACCATCGCCAACATCGCGTCGGCGACCAAGGCGCTGTCGGCGGTGACGGTGATGACGCTGGTGGACGACGGCGTGCTCGAGCTCAATGACCGTGCCGCGACGTTCATCTCGGCGTTCGGTTCGGGGCTCGAGGCGACGATCACGCTGCGCGAGTGCTTCTCGCACACGAGCGGCCTTCTCGCCGACAACGCGTGCCTCAACGAACGATTTAACACGCTTGAGAACTGCGCCAACCAGATCGCCGCGGCGGGGTTGCGCACGCAGCCGAGTGGTTTCCTAGTGGAGCCGGGCACGGATTTTTATTACGGCGGGGCTTCGATGCAGGTCGGCGGACGGATGGCCGAGGTCGCGGCGGCGGCGTCGTGGGTCGACCTGTTCCAGACCAAGCTGCGCGGCCCGATGGGTCTGACGAGCGTGCAGTTCGGCTCGACAAGCAACCCGCGGATCGCGGGCGGGGCCTCGAGCAGCGCTCGCGACTACGCGAAGGTCTTCCAGATGCTCCTTGACGACGGCATGTACAACGGCGCTCGGATCCTGAGCCCGGCCTCGGTGCGCGCGATGGAGATCGACCAGACTCGCGGCGTGCCGATCACGTCCTCACCCGCGCCGGACGGCGTTCGTTACGGACTAGGGCTCTGGCGCGATATCGTGGACGACAGCGGCAGGGCAATCCAGCTTTCGGATCAGGGGGCGTTCGGGTTCAGCCCGTGGTACGACACCACGCGGCAGATTGTCGGCGTCTTGGCCGTCCAGAACACGTTGGAAAACGTTCGCGGCCTCGTGACGCAGTTGCAGGACCTGTGCCGGAAGATCCACGACAGCTCGACAGCGGACCTGAACTACGACGGGTTCGTAACCGGCGACGACTACGACGGTTTCGCCGACGCGTTCCTGATCGGCGACGAGTTCGCGGATTTCGACGACAATGGCTTTGTAAACGGCGATGACTACGACCAGTTCGTCCGTGCCTTTGAGCTTGGGTGCTGATGCGGAAGGTTGGTTGATCGCCCAGAATACCTTATCGGGAAAGCCTGACCTCGAGTCTTCAACAATCAAACAAAGTGCGAACGAGTCGAGAGGGGAACCGGTTCTTCACGGCTTTTCGTCATTTGGGGTCGATATGGCACATCGAGGGCGGTTCCTCTGCGAAGAGAGTCTCTGCTGGACTTCAGTAAGGACAGATATTCGCAAAGAAATGGTCCGTTCATCACGCTTCTCCTTGCGTTGAGAACGATAATCGCGCACAGTAAGAAGAGCTGGCGAGAAAGCCTGCTGACCTGTCGGAGGAGAAGAGAATGGCGGGCTACTGCTGTTACCGGGCGATTGATACCGCTCTGCGTTGGTGGGCCTTGGTTTGGGTTTGGGCCTTAGTCTTGGCCTTGGCCTCGGGACCGGCCGCCGCTCGCGCTCAGCCGCATCGTGCCCACGCTCGCCCGGACACGGCCACCGACCGAGGAGTTCGCGCGCCTGCGGCCGCCCCGGCGTTCGTCGAGTCACCCGGCGTGACAGAGTTCTCTGGTCGTCTGATTGTTCGCCCGATCCAGCGGCTCGCGCCTCAGCGCGACGCGGCCGCGCGAGCTCGTCTCGGCGGCCTTGTCGTCAAGCATTATTCCGACGTGGATGAGTACATCGTCCGCGTGCCCATCGTGGCGAACGCGGTGGCGGGCGCGGCCCGGGACGCAGCCCTGAACGGAGCCCTCGTTCAGGCCGGGGCGGATGAGAACGCGTTTGCCCGATCTTTGATGGCCACGGGGCTCTTTGAGTACGCGCACCCCGACTGGACCTGCTATCCCGCGGCCGAACCCGACGACCCGCTGTTCTCCAGCCAGTGGCACTTGGCCAAGATCCACGGGCCTGACGCCTGGACGCTGGCCACCGGTTCGTCGTCAATCATTTCGGCCGTGACGGATACGGGGATCGACCTACTTCACCCTGATCTCAGCCCGAACCGCGTGCTGGGATTCAACTCGGCGAGCGGAGTCACCGAGGCCGACGGCGGAGATGTCAGCGATCTCAACGGGCACGGCACGCACGTCGCGGGGTGCGCGGCGGCGGCTGGCAACAACACCACCGGCGTCTGCGGGCCGGCGTGGAACACGTCGATCATGCCCGTCCGCGTCAGCAACGCGCTCAACGGCTCGGCCTCGCTCTCGAACATTCTTGCGGGCGCGCGCTGGGCGGTTGACCGCGGGGCCAAGGTCGTCAGCTCCAGCTATACCGGCGTGCAGAACTCGTCGGTGCAAACGACAGGCGCGTATATCAAGTCCAGCGGCGGTCTGTACTGCTACGCCGCGGGCAACGCCAACACGAACTGGAGTTTCTTCGACCACACGGACGTGATCGTGGTCGGCGCAAGCGATGAGAACGACAACAAGGCAAGCTTTTCAGGCTACGGCACCGCGATCGACGTCGTCGCGCCCGGCACGAACATCTTGAGTACCTATATCTTCCAGAGTTACGCGACACTCTCGGGCACGAGCATGGCGACGCCGATGGCCAACGGCGTGCTCGCGCTGATCTGGTCGATCAATCCCAGCTTCACGCCCGCTCAGGTGGAAGGATTCCTGCTCGACGGCTGCGTGGACATCGGCGCACCAGGCGATGACGGCGTCTTTGGCCGAGGCCGCATCGACGCGTTCAACTCGGTTCAGCTCGCCTTCGCTGCGATCCAGCCCCAGACCCCCGTTGCCGCCGACGACGCGGGGAGCACCATCGAGAGCTTCTCGACAACCGTTGACGTGCTTGCGAACGACACCGACCCGAACTCCGACCCTGTGACAATCGCGTCGTTCGACGCGGTATCTGTCAACGGCGGCACGGTCACACGCTCGGTCGCCACCGGCCCCAGCGGGCGCGATGAACTTGCGTATACGCCCGCTAGCGGCTTCAACGGGACCGACACCTTCGCGTACACCGCGACCGATCCCGCGTCGAACACTGACCCGGCCGTGGTAACCATCACCGTCGAACCGCTGTCAAACTACCGCGCTCCAGAAAACCCGACCGGCACCGTCGGCGGCCTGCGGGCCACGTATTACGCCGCCCCGGGCCTTACGAACCTCCCGGACTTTTCGCTTTTGACGCCCGCGAGCACGCAAGTCGTGCCGCAGGTGAACTACCCCTCCGCCGTCGGCGTATTCGCGGGCTCGGGGCTCGAGACCGATGTCGCGGCGACGTTCGTCGGGTTCGTCACCGTCCCGGCCACGGCCCACTACTCGTTCTTCACCAGCTCCGATGATGGCTCCAAGCTCTTCATCGGAACAACCCAGGTCGTGAGCAACGACGGCGTGCACGTCATGACCGAGGCCGCGGGCACGATCGGGCTCCGGACCGGCACCCACGCGATCCGCATTGAGTTCTTCCAGGCCACCGACACCGCGGGGTTGATTGTGTCGTTCGCCGGGGGTGGGCTGCTCAAGGACATCATCCTCGCGACCGCGTTCGTGAACGTCCCGCCGCCCGCGTGCTCGTCGGACTTTGACAGCGACGGGTTCGTGACCGGCGAGGACTTCGACGCGTACGTCGCAGCGTTCGAGGCCGGGGACCTGATCGCGGACTTCGACCGCGATAGCTTTGTGACGGGCGAAGATTTCGATGCGTTTGTTGCGGCGTTCGAGGCAGGGTGCTGAGATCGAACGACTCGACATCGGCTGAAATCAGGTACAGATCGCTCATAGTGCGGGTCGGTCTTGGCTCTTTATGACCGCGACGTTCTTCAGGGCTCGAGAGGCTCTCGGGCGCTCAACGAAGCCCTTGACGACTCTGGTGAGGGTGCTGTTGCAACGCTCCCTCTTTCGTAAATGAGGGATGTTTTCGCGTTCGACAATTGATTGAACGGCCTCACCATATCTCGCGGTATGAGGTGCCGTGTCTCCGGAAATTTTCGCTTTGGCAGGCTACCTCGTGGTTTTCAGGAGCACTGTGATGTCCGAACATGGCTCGACGGGACCTATGCCTGATGGGCGCGTGCCGAAGATTGAACCTGTTGCCGACGAAACCGAAACGCCCGCGCTCACCTCGCGAGAATCGGCGATTCTTGACGTGCGTCAGCGTGAGTTGATGTCGAAAGAATCTGCGGATGGCCTCCCTCCGACAAAGACCCAGCGTGTTCTCGGATGGAAGGTCTTGGCGATCGTGCTCACGGCGTTGGCGATCGGCGCGGTCACCTGGGCGATCCAGCGAGACGTAAGCCTTTCATTAATCCTTGGGTTCGGAGGCGTCTTCCTTCTGCTCTTGATCCTCGGCGGATGGCCCGTGATGACAGCGGCGCTCTTTCGCGGGCAAGAAGAAGCGGTCGCGAAAAAAGAAGCGGTCAGCGAGATACTTCGCCGTGATGATCCTCGGTGACCGCCGTGCGTGTCTGGCGTTTCACTGAAAATGTCGCAGCAGGCCTCTCCAAAGGCCTCGACACGATCATCTGGCGCGTGCGACAGCCTTCCAGCTTCCGTACTTGCGGTCAAGAATATATGTTTTCGGCCCGCGTTATCTCGTGCATTGGGTCGGCTTTCGTGGCACACTACTATGAGCCGCGGGCAGTTCATGTGCCGCGTCGGCGGAGCGGTCGACCGCGCTGGTAAAATTGGTCGCACGGAGCCTTTATATGGTCATTGAAAAAACTTTTCGCCGATTCCAGGTTGCAGGGCGCAGCGCGCGAGCCTCGATATTCGAGGCCTTGACGAGGCGAGCGGCGCTGGTTGCTCTTGCGGGGTCGATGTCGGTCGCCATCGCCGTGTTCGCGCAGGAGCAACCATCGCCGGATGCCGACCCGATCGTGACCGACGAGGGGATGGTTTTTCCTGACGGTGTTTTCCTGCCACGTTCGTTGACCGAGAACGAGAAGCGGTACTTGATCGAGCACCCGCTGGTCGCGCGAGGCGGGAACGGCGATGCGTCCACGCGGGGCTCGGCCACGCCGCCGACGGGCCCCGTGCGCTGCGTTGCCGAGTACGAGCCGATGCAGGCTGTGCTGGTGTCATGGATCGGATCGTCAACCTTCCTCACGATACTCGCCAAGATGGGCGCGCAAGCCACGACCGTTGGCAACGCCGACTACTACGTCGTCGTCCCCAGCGCGGCCGTGCAAACCACGGCGACCACGCTGCTCACCACGCAAGGCGCAAACCTTTCGCGCGTCAAGTTCTTTATCCGACCTCTCGACACGATTTGGATCCGCGACTATGGCCCGCGCTACATCTACCAGGGCGACGTCCGCGCTATCGTCGATCACACCTACAACCGCCCGCGCCCCAACGACGACACCTTCAGCCAGTGGTTCGGCCCGCTCAAGAAGCAGCCGGTATACGACATCCCGCTCATCCACGGTGGTGGCAACTTCCACCTCAACGCGCTGGGCGAGAGCTTTGCCACCAAGCTCATCAAAAACGAAAACCCGACGCTCAGCGAAACGCAGATCATCGCCTACTGGCAGAGCTACCAGAACGTCACCACGCACCTCTTCGATCCCTACCCAGCCAGCGTCGATTCCACCCAGCATCTTGATATGTGGGTGCAGGTCTTTGGTGATAAGAAGGTGATGATCTCGGACTGGCCGAACAATGTTGGTTCGGCGCAGGACGTGATCTGCGACAACGCGGCCGTGTACTACACGAGCCAGGGCTACACCGTCAGCCGCGTGCCAGCTCGCTCGCTCTCGGGCACACACTACACCTATTGCAACGTCGTGATCTGCAACGACCTGCTGCTGCTGCCGACCTACACCAACAGCACCATCGTCAGCGCCGGGCACAACACTGCGGCTCTCAACGCCTGGAAGAGCGTTTGGGAAACCGCCGATAAGCCAGCTCACAAGGTCGTGCAGGTCGATTGCCAGGCGATCGTCACCTCGGCGGGCGTGATGCACTGCATCGTCATGCACGTTCCCGCGCCGCTGGGCGGCACGGCCCCGACCGCCTATCTGAAAACCCCTAACGGCGGCGCGACGTACATCCCCGGGCAGGTTGTGCCGATCCAATGGATCACCGACGACGACATCAGCGTCTCGAATGTGGACATCCAGCTCTCGCTCGACGGCGGGCTGACTTGGCCGACGACCATCGCTGCGGCGACGTCCGATGATGGAACGGAAAACTGGGCAGTGCCCACGGTTTACAGCACTCGCGCCCGGCTTCGTGTCGTTGCTCGTGATGCTTTGGGAAACACGGGCGCCGACGCGAGCGATCAGAACTTCAAGATCGACGGCCCGCACTGCGCGGCCGACTTTGATGAGGACGGTTTCGTAACCGGCGACGACTTCGACGCGTATGTCTTGGCGTTCGAGGCCGGTCTTCTCAGCGCAGACTTCGATTCTGACGGCTTCGTGACCGGCGATGATTTCGACGGGTACGTCACCCGTTACGAACTGGGCTGTTGAGTGAACGCGAGAATTCCATCTATGAACGCTCTTTCATTCTTCAGATACTCAAGTGCCCGTCTGACCATGACCGCCTTGGCGTTTTTCGCTGGCGCACACCCGACTCGGGCCGAACCGCCGACGAGCTTCCGACTCTCCGCGTTTGCCGATGACTTGTACAACCCAGACGGGCAGCAGGTTCTCGAAGTCATCGGCGACTCCATCAACTCCACTGGCAACATCAACCGCATGCAGGCGGGATATCGCGATCAGTTCGAGATGCCCTTTAATGGCTGGGTAGTCCACGCCGACAACGGCAACAGCGATATCGGGTACACCAACGGGCAGTCCTTTCCGGCGGCAAGCGTGGTCAGACAGCCCGAGAACTTCCCCTTCTGTGGGCCGTCGGCCTTCTCGCCGTTGCGCTACCGCGACACGATCTGGGATGCGCCCCCGGGCGTGGGCTCGTTACTCACGCTCTCGGCCGTCAATGTTTCGAACCTGGGAAACATGAGGCTCGGGAACCCGTTCGACGGCCGCTACACGCTCAGCGCTCGGCTCATCGCCTTCGACGGGCCGTGCCAGTACCCCGGGTTCACGGTTCAGGGCGTTCGCAACGACGTTATCAACAGCGAAACCGTGTACCGCGGCCCGGAGATCCCCACGAACGAGATCGTCTTCGTTGATTGCACGATCTCCGGCGGACCCGGACTGCCAACGCTCCGCGTCGCTTCCGACACGCTGACCGCGGTCCCGGTGGAGCGTCGCAACGGCGTCATCACGATGGGAACTCGATTCCGAGCCGAGGGCATCGCGGGCGTTCAGATGCAGTTCATCTCACACGGCGGGTGGCGCACCATCGACCATCTTGCGCCAGCGAAGTTCTCCAACGAGGCCATCGCGCAGCTGTACCGCGCCACCGACCCGCCGACCCACGTCATACTCTGGCTGGGGCAAAACATCTCCCAGGAGGAGGCGAACGGTTTCGCCGTCGGCGACCGCTCACCGTACCGAAACAACCTTCGCGCGATCATGGACCGGCACAACACGGTCATCTCTTCGCTCGGAGCACCCGCGCCCCGCTGGCTGCTGGTGTCACAGTACAAAACCGGCTACGACGAGTCGTTCCACCAGCAGGTCGCCCAAGCTCAGTTCGACCTCGCGCTGGCCGACTTGAGCGTCTCAACTCTGAACCTTTACAGGCTGGCTGGCGGAGAGTCCTTTAACAAGGCGGCGTACCTCTCTGACGGCGTTCACCCCAACGCCGCTGGAGTCCAGCACCTCGCAATGCTCATGAACTCCGCCATGCTGAACCCCGACCCGTGCCCGACCGACGTCAACGGCGACGGCTTCGTGAACGGGGACGACTTTGATGTGTTCACAGCCCTCTTCGAAGCTGGCGACCACCAAGCAGATTTCAACGGCGACGGTTTCACCAACGGCGACGACTTCGACGCCTTCGCCGTTGCGTTCGTGTCTGGGTGCTGACCGACCGCCGCGCGATCATGGATCGAGCGTGCTCTTGGGCCGTTCTCGGTTCATCTCCGCGCGCTGGCCGAACACGACAAGCCGGGACGACAGGCGGAGTAGCCCCGCCTGTCGTCCCGGCGTTCTCCACGGGCGTGGCTGTCACTCTGACAGCTTCGTGGATGCCGCATAGCCGCTTAGGGGCCTCGTACGGCCCTCAGAATGCCGATGACCCTCGCTCACACCGTTTGCGTGATCCTCCGATGGAAAGCTCGACGCTACAGGCCCGGTCGAACCGATAAAAGCGGTTCGACATGAACGAGCCACGCCGAGCCGTGCGTCGCAAGCCCGGCCTCTGTCTCTCCGGAAAGGAACCGCCCGCATGCCCGCCGCCAACGTTTCCTATCAGCGCACACGTGAGATGACCATCGACGAGCTGCTGCTCGAGAACCGGATTATCTTCCTCATCGGGGAGATCAACCAAGGCTCGGCCGCTCGCGTCATGATGCAGATGCTCTACCTCGACAAGGAAAAACGAGGGACCGATATCAACCTCTACATCAACTCGCCCGGCGGGGCCGTGGACGACACGCTGGCCATCTACGACGCCATGCAGTTCCTGAGTTCAAACGTCTCCACCTACTGTCTAGGCCGGGCCTTCTCCGGGGCGGCACTCCTGCTGGCCTCGGGCACCAAGGGCAAACGCTACATCCTGCCGCACGCCAAGGTGATGATCCACCAGCCCTACGGCGGGATCACCGGCCAGGCCGAGGACATCCGGATCCAAGCCGAGCAGATCATCAAGAGCAAGCAGGAGTTGAACCGCATCATCTCGGTGCACTCGGGCCAATCGATCGAGAGCGTCCAGCGCGATAGCGAGCGTGACAAGTACTTCACCGCCGAAGAGGCCGTGCGCTACGGGCTCGTCGATGAGGTACTCAGTGAGCCGCAGAAGATGCCCACCGCGACGCCCGGGGCGCGATGAGTGAACACGGGTCGGCGTGGTCACCACCTCACCGACTGGATCCGAACGACCGCTCGTGAATCAACCTGATCGAATCAACCGGCGTGCTGCGACAACACCGGCCCTTAGTTGGAAGAGAAAACTATGTCTTACCTGGTCCCGATCGTCATCGAAAAGTCTGCCAAGGGCGAGCGCGCGTACGACATCTACTCGCGCCTGCTCAAGGACCGCATCATCTTCCTCGGCGGGCCTGTGACCGACGAGGTCGCCAACGTCATCATCGCGCAGCTGCTCTTCCTGGCCAACGACGACTCGAAGAACGATGTTCATCTTTACGTGAACTCGCCGGGCGGCTCGGTCTCGGCCGGGCTGGGCATCATCGACACGATGAACCACATCAACTGCGACATCTGCACCTACATCATCGGGCAGGCCGCGAGCATGGGGTCGCTGATCTCGGTGAGCGGCACCAAGGGCAAGCGGTTCACGCTCCCCAACTCGCGCAACCTGATGCACCAGCCGCTGCTCTCGGGCGTGATGGAAGGGCAGGCCACCGACATCGAGATCGAGGCTCGCGAGATGCTCCGCATCCGCGACCGCCTCTACCACACCTACGCCGCGACCACCGGGCAGACCATCGACCGCATCGCCAAGGACTGCGACCGCAACAAGTGGCTCGACGAGAACGAGATGCTCGAGTACGGGCTCGTCGATAAGATCCTCACCAAGATGACCCAGATCAAGCGCGATCCCAAGGCCAGCGAAGAATAAATCGAGCCTCGCGCGACCGACCGAACGCACCAACCCACGGCGACCAAGCCGTGGGTTTTTTCTTGTTCCCGCGTTCACACGCACCGCGCTACGCTCTTGCCGATGACGCTAAGACTTCCTGACCAGTCCGGTCGTCCCCGCCTCAACACCATTGCATACACGCTCGTGCTCGTGATGCTCACGACCCTCAGCGCGTGCACGCTGGGCGGCAATCAATCTGTCTCCGAAGCCAACGACCAGCTGCGTCGCGAAAAAATTGGCCTCGAAAGCACCATCGCCGCGCTCACCGGCGAGAAGGAAGAGCTCCGCGTCAAGCTCGCCGAGTCTGAGCACGCTCGCGGTTCGAACCTCCCCGCCGAAGTTCTCGACGCGGTCTCGCGCTGCACCGGCATCTCCATCGACTCGCTCAGCGGTTTCGATCCCACCGACCCGACCAAGCCCGCCACCGGCGTCACCATTCATATCCAGCCTCGCGACGGGCGAGGCCGCTTCGTCCCGCTCGTGGGAACTCTCCGCGCAACAGCGCTCGTGCTGCCCGCGAGTCTCGACGTCACCAAGAACGACCAGGCCACGCTCGACCGCGCCGTGCTCGGGCAATCTCGCGTTGAGCTCTCTCCGACGAAACTTCGCGACGCCTACCGCAGCGGCCTGCTCGGCACCGCGTACGCTGTCGAACTTAAGTTCGACGCGCCGATCGCCGACCGCAAATCCAAGCTCCTGCTCCGGGTTGAGTTTATCGACGCCCTGACGGGGCAGACGCACCGGGCGGAGTTGGTGAAGTAACGGTCTTGGTAGGTCGGCTCTCCGAGCCGACTCTTCCTCCCGAAGCGATCACGATTATCTCCCCGTCGTCCGAGTATGAAGCGAACGCGGCCTCCCGCCAATCCGTACAACAAGAATCGAAATCCGAGCTTCCCCCAGCATCGCTCACACGGCTGCTCCCAGCGAATCTGTACTCGCCTCGAAGCCAGAATCCAACGCAACTCGCACCCGCGTTGGTCCGAAGAGTCTTATGAAAGATTCCGATCGAGCCCCGCAATCGCGTCCCCGATCGCGCGGGCAGCCACGGACGGCCACGACCCATGGTCAACAAGATCGAACAAGACCACCAACGCTTCCGCCAGATTGTCCGCGGCAAGATCCGCAAGGACCTGCGCAAGTTCCTCACCAAGGGCGAACTCCTGGGGCGCGAGGGAAAACGCTATGTCTCGATCCCCGTCCACGACATCGACATCCCAACCTTTCGTTACGGGGATAACTCCGGCGGCGTCGGCATGGGCGAGGGCGGCGAAGGGCAGTCCGTTGGCGGCAAGGACGGCAAGGGCGGCGAGCAAGAAGGCCAGCACATGCTGGAGGTCGATGTCACGCTCGAAGAACTCGCCGACATCCTGGCTGAGGAACTCAAGCTGCCGAGAATCGAACCGCGCGGGCAGCACAAGCTCACCACCATCCGCGACAAGTACACCGGCATCCGCCCGGTCGGCCCGGCCTCGCTGCGGCACTTCAAACGCACCTACCGCGAAGCACTCAAACGCCAGATCTCATTGGGCGCCTATGACCCCGAGAACCCGATCGTCATCCCCATTAAGAACGACCTGCGCTTCCGCACCTGGAACGAGGTGAAGAAGCCCCAGTCCAACGCCGCGATCATCTACATGATGGACGTCTCGGGTTCGATGGGCGACGAACAGAAAGAGATCGTCCGCCTCGAAGCCTTCTGGATCGACACCTGGCTGCGGCGGAATTATGAGGGTATCGAGAGCCGCTACATCGTCCACGACGTGCGCGCCACCGAGGTCGATAAAAAAACCTTCTTCAGCATCCGTGAGGACGGCGGGACGCGCATCAGCTCGGCCTACCAGTGCTGCAAGGAACTTCTTAGCGCCCACTACGACCGCAACGACTGGAACATTTACCTCTTCCACTTTTCCGACGGCGACAACAGCTCTGACAACGACAACCGCCTCTGCGTGAAGATCATCGACGAGCAACTCCTGCCGCACTGCAACATGTTCGGCTACTGTCAGGTCACCAGCAGCTATGGCAGCGGCAGCTTCCTTAGCGTCCTCAACGAGGGCTTCCCCGGCGGAGCGCCCGACGAGGCCGGGCCGCGGGTTATCACGAGCAAGGTCAACGGCCGCGACGATATCTTCGAGTCGCTGCGAACGCTGTTCAAAGCAGGCCGATAGCCGCTTCTTCGTCTCCCCCGATGAGAGCACTTTTCTAAACCTTCACGACCGATTCGCGAGCAGTTGATGCACGAGGGCTGTCCAGCCGGTCTGGTGCGTCGCGCCCAGGCCGCGGCCCGTATCACCGTGGAAGTGTTCGTGAAAATACACAAGATGCTTCCAGTGCGGGTCGTTGGCAAAGGCCTGTTCCTCGCCGTGGCTCGCACGCCTGCCGTTGGCATCGGGGAGGAACAACCGAGCGAGGCGCGATCGGATCTCGTCGGCCGCCTGCTGGAGCGTGATCTCGCCGCCGGGACTGTTTGCGAACGAGATCTTCAGCGAATCGCCGTAGAAGTGGTGGTAGCGTTCGAGCGCCTCGATCAGCAGGTAGTTCAGCGGGAACCAGATCGGGCCGCGCCAGTTCGAGTTACCGCCGAACAGCCCGGTCGTTGATTCGCCGGGCGTGTAATCGACGCGGAACTCTTGGCCGTCGGCGTGGAAGACGTAGGGATTCGCCTCGTGGTGCTTGCTGAGCGAGCGCACGCCGTAGGGCGAGAGGAACTCGCGCTCGTCCATCAGGTACGACACGACCCGAATCAGCCGCTCGCGCGTCGGGATCGCAAGCAGTCGCTGAGAGCCTTCGTCGCCGCCGTGCCCGCACGCGCAGGTCGCGTGCCATGGCACGTCCGTGCGGTGCTTCAGGAACCACTCCATGCGTGACTTGAAATCGGGGAGCTTGTCGATGACCTCGCTTTCGAGCACTTCGACGGCCAGCAGCGGGATCATCCCCACCAGGGAGCGCACGCGAAGCGGCGTTGGCGCGTCGCAGGCACCGGCGTGCTCCATCCGGATCTGATCGTAATAGAACCCGTCCTTGTCGTCCCATAGGCCCGTGCCGCCCAGCGTGTTCATCGCGTCGGTGATCGCGATGAAGTGCTCGAAGAACTTGGTGGCGATGTCCTCGTAAGCAGGGTCCCCGGCCGCGAGTTCGAGTGCCATGTTGAGCATCGTGCCGCAGTAGAACGCCATCCACGCCGTGCCGTCGGCCTGCTCGAGGTGCCCGCCGGTCGGCAACGGGCGCGAGCGATCAAAGACACCGATGTTGTCCAGCCCGAGGAACCCGCCGGAAAAGAGGTTCTTTCCGGTCGGGTCTTTGCGGTTGACCCACCAGGTGAAATTCAGCAGCAGTTTCTGGAAGCAGCGCGCAAGGAAGACACGATCTCGCCCGCCCTGGCCTTGCACGCCTCGTGCGCCGGTCATCTTGTACACGCGCCACACCGCCCACGCGTGCACCGGTGGGTTCACGTCGCCGAACGCGAACTCGTAGGCCGGTACCTGTCCGTTGGGGTGCATGTACCACTCGCGCAGGAAAAGCACGAGCTGGTCCTTTGCGAACTGCGGGTCGATGTGCGCGAAGGGGATCATCTGGAACGCCAAGTCCCAGGCTGCGTACCACGGGTACTCCCATTTGTCGGGCATCGAGATGATGTCCGCGTTGTTGAGGTGCCCCCACTCCGCGTTACGCCCTGCCTTGCGCGACTCCGGAGGCTTGGGCTGCGCGAGGTCGCCCGCCAGCCATTTTCGCACGTCGATGTGATAGAACTGTTTGCTCCACAGCAAGCCAGCCGCGGCCTGACGGGCAACGTTCCGCGCTTCCGGATCCAGCCGACCATGACCCAGCGGGTTGGCGACATAGAACTCGTCGGCCTCGCGCACACGGTTCTCGAACACGGCGTCGAAACCGTTCGCCCCGGTCGCGAACGGATGTGGTGTCGCGCTCGCTAAGGGTTGAAGACGTGCCCGTACAACGACCGTGGCCCCGGCATCCACACGCAGCGTGTACCACGCCGCCGCCTTGGTCCCGACCTGCCCGGGGTTCACGGCCTCGTGCTTGCCATGGACCACTCGCTCGTGGAACGCATCCTTGACATACGCGGATTTGTTCTCGCTCCCCCACACGCGCTGGTTGTTGCTCTCGTTCTCGGTGAACAGCAACTCCGGCGCGGAGCGGTCGGAGGCGGCATCGAACGAGACGCTGAAATCGCCCACCAACGGGTGCGTCGTCTTCGCGGATCCCGCCGATGTGCCCGTGATCGATGGCCTGGCGTCGGGCCCCGCCCCGGCCCCGCCCCACGACCACGTGTTGCGGAACCACAGCGTCGGCAGCAGGTGCAGCGTCGCCCCCTAGGGC